>Ga0070729_10006897_pt1 | contig 11064 bp, 14 predicted proteins | sample tdDd472_FD_66725 | JGI IMG/M metagenome (GOLD analysis project Ga0070729, IMG submission 66725) | Marine sediment microbial communities from the Atlantic coast under amendment with organic carbon and nitrate - tdDd47.2 | ecosystem: Environmental > Aquatic > Marine > Coastal > Sediment | place...
AACCGATTCTTTTGACGTCCAGTACCGAAAAAAAAGTCTGGCTGGATCAGCGTTTGAAAGGCTCCATTCGCTGTCTTGGGCAGTTTTTCTGAAAAGCGCCGCTGAACAGGGACGGATTTTTTCTAAATCCATGCCGATCTTCGTTGAAGCAATCACCCCACCCACATATCCGGTTTTGTGGGTTAGAGACCAGTAATTTCCGCCAAAGGGCAAAGGTTCACCATTTTCACCCTTTATAAGACGGGTTAGTTTGACGCCGCTTTTTTGGGCGGATATTTCAAGGGCGACTCTGGCATGCCGGCTTAAAAAGGCGACCTTCTCTCTGCCGGCAAGTTTTTGTTGTTCGTCTGGAACCGCGAGAATAACCGGATAAATAACTCGGGTTTGGATTTTGGGTTTAGGATTTAGGATTGTCTCCATATCAATATTCTATGCACCATGCGCTATGCGCTATCCACCTTGCGTTTCAGCTTCAGCGCCGCTTCATATACCTTATTTTTTGGAAGACCGTATTTTTGGGCGACAGTTCTGGAAACCTCGGACAGTTTGCTTCCTTTTTTACCAAGCCCTTTGATGAGCTCAGTTTTAACGACGTCCAGAGAGACTTCATTATTTTCTTCACAGCCTTTCACCAGAAGTGTGCATTCGCCTTTCACCGCCGGCCGTTGGCGCAACGCATCCATAATTTCAGATAATATACCCCTTAAAAATTCTTCGTGCAACTTTGTCATTTCCCGGCAAAGAACGCAATATCTATTACCCATAACATTCATGATTTCTTCCATTAAGGGTAAAATGCGCCCCGGCGATTCATAAAATATTAAGGTTCTGTTTTCATCGGCCAGTGCTTTGAGCTGATCGATTCGTTTTGACTTTTTTCTGGCAGGAAACCCTGCAAAAATAAAAGAGTCGGTTGGCAGTCCTGCGGCGCTGATAGCGGTAATTAGGGCAGAAACCCCGGGAATGGGAATAATCCGAATGTGGTTCGCTATGGCTGCTTTGACCAGCCGGTAGCCTGGATCCGATACGGCGGGGGTGCCGGCATTGCTCACCAGTGCAACCGATGATCCTGTCTTGAGGCGATGAATCAACGCCGGCGTGCGCGCTTCTTCGTTATGTTCATGATAAGAGATCAGATTGTTTTTGATGTCATGATATGCCAGCAGCCTGCCGGTGTGTCGGGTATCTTCCGCAGCCACAAGATCGACCTGGCCGAGGGTTTTTAGGGCCCTTATGGTGATATCCCCCATGTTTCCGATGGGTGTCGTCACCACATAAAGATCACCTGTTTTTTCCAGATGCTGTCGATTATCCGTAGGCGAGTTCAAAGGCATTTTTTACGATCTCTATTCGGGGATTGTCTTCGGCTGAACTTATTGAAATAACGTCAAACCTTGCTTTGGCACGGGTCTGTTTCGTGGCTTTAAGATAGTACAAGGCAACCATGGAAATTTTACGCTGTTTTTTGGGGGTGACCGCCCATTTGGGGTTTCCGAAAAGATCCGACCTTCTGGCCTTGACCTCGACAAAGACCAGGGTCCCCTTTTCTTTGGCGATGATATCGATTTCCCCCAGCTTGTTACGGTAATTCTGCTCGAGAATCTTGTATCCGTTTTTCTTAAGGTGCTTTACGGCTAAAGACTCACTTTCTTTGCCAAATTTTTGCCGCTTGTTTAGCATTATAGCAACTTTTTAGTTCTACAGATTTAAGGCCGAATATTTAAGGTGTTGACGTAGGGGATTACAAATATTCCTTAACTCCCTTAAAGCTTTGTCTGTGGATGGGACAGCATCCGAATTCCCGGATCGCTGCCTTATGGGCCTTGGTCGGGTATCCTTTGTGTTTGGAAAATCCAAATTGAGGATAATCCTGGTGGTACCTTTCCATCAGCCTGTCACGGGTTACTTTTGCAATGATCGACGCAGCGGCAATGGAAATGCTGCGGGCGTCACCTTTGGGAATCGGCTCCTGGGGCAGGGTTGAAAAAATCCTAAAAATACCGTCTATAAGAAGGCAATCCGGCTGGGGGGACAGATTCTCAGACGCCATGGCCATGGACAGGAGGGCGGCTTGCAGGATATTGATGCGATCTATTTCCGGCGGGTCGACGATCCCGATTCCAACGGACACCGCACGGTCATAAATCTTGTCGTAAAGATATGCCCGTTTTTTGGGTGTCAATTTTTTGGAATCGGATATTCCGGGAATATGCAAATAAATAGGCAGGATAACCGCTGCAGACACAACCGGTCCGGCCAGAGGTCCCCGGCCGGCTTCATCAATACCCGCGATTCTTGAAAATCCGTTATCAATGCTTTTTTTTTCGAATAACCACAGGTCTTGTCCCATGGAATCACAATCGATCGAGGTTGAGTTCGCCTTAACTATACGGGTTTCAGGGACCCTAATTTTATGAAGCCGACAAGTTTAAGGTTCACAAAAGACGGTTAATTTATGCGACGTTCTCTTATTCTCGCTGCCTTACCCCTTAATTTGCGCAGGTAGTATATTTTTGACCGGCGTACACGTCCGAATGTAACCACTTCCAATTTGTCGATTACCGGAGAATGTAACGGGAAAATACGCTCAACCCCTATCCCGTAAGATACTTTGCGAACGGTAAATGTAGCCGTTGTCCCGCCGCCGCGTTTGCTGATCACAACACCTTGAAAAACCTGAATCCGTTCTTTTTCACCTTCTTTTATCTTTACATGAACTTTAACCGTATCACCAGCAGCAAAATCCGGCAAATCAAGCCGCATCATCTCTCTTTCTATCTGTTGTATTCTTTGCATATTCATCTCCACAATTTATTCATTAGGCTCGTAATCCAGCAGTTTTCGAGCATCGATTTTTATTCTTTTCTTCCAAACAGTCTGTCAAGTATGACGGATGCAGCCGATCGCACGGATAAGTGGTTGTAGTCGGTATTTCCGAAAACCGGATCGAGTGCATAATCGGCATCTGCCATAAATTTTTCTGAAAGCCCCCAGCCCGTACCGAACATTAACAGGTAAAGGTTGTCATCTTGGAGCATCTTCCGGAACCGATTAAAGCTTATATTACGGCGGCTGTGACCGGCGCTGGTAACAACCGTTTTCGGTGAATCTCCGTTGTTTTTACGGATATGTTCGATCACCTCATCCAGAGATCCTTTTATTGTGATCAGCTTCAGGGCTTCTCTACGTTTTGGATTATATCTTGCGCCTGTTCCTTTTAACCAATGGGAAATAATTTTTTCCACCAGTTCTTTCTGGTCGGAAAGGGGTGTGACCACATAAAATGATCGCACGCCGTATGTCTTTGCCGCTCTCGATATATCATGCAGATCCAGGTTTGTTACTGCAGATGCAATAATCTCACCTTTCTTGTTGACCACCGGATAATGCATCAGGGCCATATAAAGATTGGTCGTGTATGATTTTTTCAATATCGAGGTACCACTTTTTCAGAATTTTAATCTCCTGGCTGCTCAAGGGTCTATTCTCAAGCAAATCCCGCCGTTTCAGGAATGTGCGTATCAGTGACGTTTCAAGCCTCCATCTCTCAATTTCTTTGTGATTGCCCGACAACAGTACACTGGGGACTTCAAGGTCTTCGAAGACTCTGGGCCGTGTATAATGCGCATGTTCTAAAACACTGTCTGAAAAAGAATCCTTTTCAGCCGAGTCCTTGCCGCCGAGCACACCGGGAATCAAGCGGGTCACGCCATCGATGATAACCATGGCCGCCAGTTCACCCCCTGTGAGGATATAATCACCGATGGAAATTTCATCATCGATAAATTCGTGGCAGATCCGTTCATCAACGCCTTCGTAGCGGCCGCAAACCAAAATAAGTCCATCCGATGATGCCAATTCCTGGGCAACACTCTGATCAAAACGGCGCCCTTGGGGCGTCAGCAGAATCCTTTTGGCCAACGGTGCTTGTTTTTCAGCAGCCCGGATGGCACCGGCCAGCGGTTCGGGCTTCATAATCATCCCGCAGCCACCGCCGTATGGCCTGTCATCGGTAGTACGGTGCTTTCCTTGTGCAAAATCTCGGATATCTATGGCTGATACGGAAATTTTGTCCTGATTTACCGTGCGACCGATAATTCCGTGCTCCCCAAATGGTTTGAACATTTCAGGAAAAATAGTCAGGACAATAAAATCCATCCCCTTAAATTTCACAACCCTTCCGGCAAAGCCACCCGCATGGTCTTATGTTCGAAATCTATTTCCAAAACCACCGATTCAAGGGCGGGAATCAGGGTTTCATTATCATCGCCTTTATCCAAATCCCTGACCACAAAAACATCGTTACTGCCGGTGGATATTATCGATTCAACGCGACCGATGTACTGTTCATCGGTTGTAAAAACCGCAAGCCCGATAATGTCACACCAGTAATAGGAACCTTCTTCAAGTTCAGGAAGCGCAACCCGTTCGATAAGAAGCTTGGAGCCGATCAAGGTTTCAGCTGCATTCCGGTTCCCAATACCTTCAAATGATAATAGAATGCGTCTACCGTGAGGTTTGGCCCATTTTATTGTATAATTTTTTTCGATTTTGTCGGTGCGGACGACAAGAATCGAACTGCCTGGGGTGAAAACAGACAAAGATTCAGCATTAGAATAGACCTTAAGGTTTCCTTTTACTCCATGGGCGCCAACGATCTTTCCAACAGTAAGAAACCCGTTTTTTTCCACATCCCTATTCTATAATTTCAAGAACCGATCGTTTTTTTAATTTGGCGGAAGCAGCGCTCAATATGGTGCGCATGGCCCGCGCCGTTCGACCCTGTTTCCCAATCACCTTTCCTAAATCCTCTTGAGCCACTTTGAGCTCTAATACCGAGGTCTGATTCCCCTCTACCTCTGAAACTTCAACAACTTCTGGATTATCAACCAGCGCCTGGGCAATATACTTGATCAGATCTTTCATAGCTCAATCTCCTTTGTTGGCTTATGAGTAGGGGTAAAGATCTTATGCAAGCTAAGCAAAAAAACCTTCTTCTTTCAAAAGGTTTTTTACAGTGTCTGTGGGAATGGCGCCCTGGTCAATCCAGTACTTGATCCGCTCTTGTTTCAGAACAACCTCAGCCGGGTCGGTCAAAGGATTGTATGTTCCGACATTTTCCAAAAATTTACCGTCCCGGGGGGATTCACTATCCGCAACAACAATTCGGTAAAAAGGTCTTTTCTTTGCGCCGTGTCTGGCCAACCTGATTTTAACTGACATATAAATTTCTCCTTCAAAACGACGGCAGGCCCATGCCTAACCCTCGCATGCCGCCTTTGTTGACTTTTTTAACCATTTTCATAACTTGAGTATAATTTTTAACCAGCTTGTTGATATCCTGCACACTGGTACCACTCCCTTTGGCAATTCTTTTGCGGCGGCTTCCCTTTATCAAAGTATGCTGGCGTCGCTCCAAGGGGGTCATGGAATTAATAATCGCTTCGATCTTAACAAATTCCTTTTCGTCAACTTCGAGATTTTTGAGCTGCTTCATTTGACCCATTCCGGGTATCATATTAATGAGTTCTGACATGGAACCCATTTTCCGTATCTGGACCATTTGATCACGAAAGTCGTCGAGTGTAAACTCGTTTTTTCTCAACTTTTTTTCGAGTTCAACCGCTTTTTTTTCGTCAACGACAGACTGGGCCTTTTCTATTATGGTGAGGACATCACCCATCCCCAGTATCCTTGAGGCCATTCTGTCCGGATGAAAAGGCTCCAAGTCGCTGAGTTTTTCACCGACACCGACAAATTTTATCGGTTTATCGGTTATCGATTTAATCGACAAGGCTGCTCCGCCACGAGCATCGCCATCCATCTTTGAAAGGACAACACCGCCAATATCTAAAGTCTTGTTGAATGATTCGGCAATATTAACAGCGTCCTGGCCTGTCATGGCATCGGCCACCAAGAGAATATCGGCGGGTTTAACCGCGCCCTTGATACGGGAAAGTTCATCCATCAAGGCCTCGTCGATATGTAGTCGACCGGCTGTATCGATGAGCAGTGTATCGCAGCCTGTTCGGTGCGCCGTTGTTCTGGCTTCCTGACAAATCTGTACCGGGTCCATTTCCAGGCTGGATGGAAAAACGGGAACAGACAATTGCTGGCCGAGTTTGATCAACTGGTCAATAGCGGCAGGACGGTAAACATCTGCCGGAACCAGATACGGCTTTTTCCCCTTTTTCCTCAAAAAAACAGCGAGCTTGCCTGCGGTGGTCGTTTTGCCGGATCCCTGCAACCCCACCAGCATGACCGATACCGGCACAGGTCCTGAAAGATTCAAGTCTTCGAGGTGCCCGCCCATGAGCTTCGTCAGTTCATCGTTGACGATTTTGACAACCTGCTGGCCGGGTGTCAGACTTGCCATAACTTCCTGGCCCAGAGCACGCTCTTTAATATCGGAAATAAACTTTTTTACAACTTTGTAGTGTACATCGGCCTCAAGAAGTGCCATTCTGACCTCTTTTAGGCCCTCCTCGATATTTTTTTCCGATAATTTGCCGTGACCCTTAAGTTTTTTAAATACGGCATTCAGTCTGTCACTCAAATTGTTAAACATAAAAGTACCGATAGTATCTCAATATTGAAAACGCAAAATGTAATAGTTAAATAATATTATGTCAAGATTAAATAAAGTGGTTTCGCCATTTTATCGTTAATTTTCGCGCCTAATTTCGAAAATAATGCGGTCGGGCATAGACACTTGACAAATGCACGCAATCATAGTCTGTTTTGACAGATCCCGAAGATTTGTCACGGGTGTATACTTTGCCCCCATGAACTGGAACAGCGAGCGCATTCCCCGCAGGCTGGGTGAAGCGCAGCGGATATTCCCGTCAAAAGGGCGGGAGCTTCAGGGATCTTCAATTGTTCAAAAGGAACGTTTGAAATGTTGCCAGACATTAAAGAACTTACAATATATCAACTTATTGTATGGCTTGAAAACCGAAATATCAAGCCTTATCGTGCCCAGCAGATTCTCCAGTGGATCTATATGCGCCAAGCCGACACTTTTGAGGTGATGACCGACGTGGGAAAAGATACCAGAAAATGTCTTGCACGTCATTTTTCCATCAACCGGCTTGAGAAGGAGCGCACCGAAACTTCACAAGATGGTTCAAAAAAGTTTCTTTTTAAACTCATCGATGGAAAATATATCGAAAGTGTGCTCATCCCGGAAAAGAATCATTATACACTCTGTATATCCAGTCAGGTCGGCTGTGCACAAGGATGCAGGTTCTGTCTTACCGGCAGGGGCGGATGGGTGCGAAATCTCACAAAAGGCGAAATCATCGCCCAAGTGCGCGATGTTGCAAATGATCTGGATGATTCAAAACGTCTCACCAACATTGTAATGATGGGGATGGGTGAACCTCTGGCCAATTATTCCAATGTGGTCGGCGCTATTGCCACCATCACGGACAGTGATGCCGGATTGGGATTTTCAAGTCGAAGAGTGACGGTTTCTACGTCGGGTCTTATTCCCAAGCTGTCCCAATTGGGCCGTGAAACGGCGGTGAACCTGGCCATATCATTGAATGCCACAGACAATAAGACCCGCGACATGCTGATGCCCATCAACCGAAAGTATCCTCTGGAAAAGCTGCTGGACGCTTGTGCCGGATATCCTTTAATGCCCCGCCGCAAAATCACTTTCGAATACATTATTATAAAAGGGGTCAACGATTCAGAAGAAAACGCAAAACGTCTTGCCGGACTCCTGAGACCGATACGGGCAAAAATCAACCTTATTCCATTTAACACCTTCGAAGGGAGCGACTTTGAGCGTCCCGAAGAACATGTCATTCTTACCTTCAAGGAAATTCTCAACAAAAACAATTATACCGCCGTCATTCGACAGAGCAAAGGGCAGGATATTTCTGCAGCCTGCGGCCAGCTCAGCGCAAACTTGATACGGACTTCAGGCACTTTTTCGGTGGGTCCGGATTAGGTGCTATATCAGAAAGTGTTTGATTTCTTTCGGAGGAATTCCAATGACTTGGATTATTTCTGACTCGTGGGTGGTTTCAGCTCCGACTTCGACAGGTGTGTCATCCGGGGCCTTACTGTAGCCCGCACATATTGAAGCCGCCAGAATCATAATTTCTTTGCTGCCGCCGTGGGGCATCAGAACGATGGGGCCGGGGAACTTTTTTACTTTGATCAAAGTGTCCAGATCCGGATCATAATATTTTAATAGGTTTTCATTGTCCTCCTGGGTTCGTCCGACGGCTATTTTTGTTGTTTGGTTCAATCGAAGATGTCGTCCATGTTTTAAAAGATGGAGTTCTCTCTCGGTAAATGTATCCTGGTGATCAAAAAGGTCCTTGAGCCGAGATGCGTAGCCTTTGTCCGTCAATAAACATCCGCCGGCAGGAGACGGATAGTTCGTAATTCCAAATTTCCGGGCGAGTTTCATCTGGGGTTTTCGGGATCTTCCGGATATGTCCAGCAGCAGATCCCTGTTTAACAGCCCCTGTTGTTCAGGCCGGGTTATCGGGAGCTTTTTTGCGCTTAACGGTCGCACGATATACCCATCAAAGCCGGATCGTTTTTCCACATAACGGAGAGAATTCATGGTCTGGGACATGGGGCGCTGTCCGAGGACCTCACCGCTGAAAAGAAAGTCAAATCCATTTTCACGCATGAGGGTTCCGGCCAGATTGAACATCAAGGCATGGCAGTCCATACATGGATTCATGTGCTTTCCATACCCGCAATTCGGGTTTTTCAGCATCTCCAGATAGGGACGGGTTATATCCCTGACCAACAGGGGTATACCGGTCGTCTTTGACGCCTGCCGTGCATTTTCGGATGAAAAAAACGGTGTTTCGAATGTAATCCATTGGACTTCTATGCCTTGTTTTCGCAACACCAGTGCCGACAGCATACTGTCGAGACCACCGGAACAAAGGCCTAAAGCCCGTACTTTTTTTGAAGTTAAATTCATGATATGCAGAGACTCAAAAAAATGACGAGTAAAGAATCCTTGCCCATAGGATTAAATTTTGTTTTTCCCTTGAAAGAGATTGTTTACCATAGAACGATTAAGTGTGAAGTGACTAAAGTGCGCTAAAGTGCCTAAAGTTCTGGAGTCGCTTTGCTCCGGTTATTTTATATATAATTGGCAGAATTCCTTAACTTTAGCTCACTTTAAACTTTAGTTCATTTTAGTCACTTGACATTTTTTTCTCGGTAGCGCCGGACAACTCTGCCCCCGCAATGCGGAACAGGCAAGGCCCATAGGACCAGGTTTTAAAGATCAAATAAAAATAAATCTATAAAGGATCGACAATGTCAAGAAAAATGAAACTGAATACCCGTAAAGCCCGTGTCTTGAAAATTCGAAAAATACTAAAAACAGACTATCCCCATGCCAAAACGCAACTCCGTTATGACACCCCTTTTGAACTTCTTGTGGCAACCATACTGTCTGCTCAATGTACGGACAAACAGGTCAATGGCGTAACCGGCGATTTGTTTAAGAAACTGAAAACCCCCGATGACTTTGCCAGTGCCCCGAACGAGACCATCGAGGCGCTGATTCGACCGACCGGTTACTTTCGCAACAAGGCAAAGAATATCAAAAACTGCGCCAAAAGTCTCATTGAAAAATATAACGGCCAGGTGCCTAATACGCTAAGTGAATTAGTTGAACTACCCGGAGTGGGACGTAAAACCGCCAATGTGGTCCTTGGCACTGCGTTTAATATTCCGGGTATTGTCGTCGATACGCATGTGGCAAGAATATCAAAACGACTCGGACTTTCGGGAAATCACAATCCGGTCAAAATTGAGTATGATCTGATGGACGTCATTCCCAAAAAGGAATGGAGCGATTTTTCCATTCAACTGATCTATTTTGGAAGGGCCATATGCAAAGCAAGAAAACCGGCGTGTGCCCTCTGTCCCCTGTATGATTTGTGCGATGCTTCCGATAAAATTGCCAAACCGGCTTAAATATTTGAAGCAGGGAACTATGTTTCCTTGCCCGTTTCAGCCTCAGGATAATTCCGTTTTAATCTGCAAGAACTCGCAAATAAAACCGCGTAAAAGCGAACAGGTCTAAGGTGTTTAGATTGCACGACGGGCGCATGATAATTATCAACAAGTTTGACACCCTCATTGCTGTTCGCATTAACGCGCTCTAATTTGCTCAGACAGCTTCCCGATCAAAACGGAACTATCCTGAGGCTTATTAAAATTGCGACCGTAAGCAATTCAATCAGAGCATATTTACTCGAATTCAAATTGGCCGGTAGAGAAAAGGTTCCAGCAGGTATCCGCCACCACGGGATCAAAAAAAGTCGATTTGTTGTTGATGACTTCATCCAGGGCCTTGTCTATGCCGAGACCCGGTCGATAAGGACGATGGGAGGACATGGCCTCTATTACGTCTGCAACCGTCAAAATTCTTGCTTCCAAAAGAATTTCTTCGCCGGTAAGCCCTAAGGGATATCCTGATCCGTTCATCTTTTCATGATGCTGTAAAACAATTTGGGCAACAGGCCATGGGAATTCTATGCCTTTTAGGATTTCATATCCGATTTGGCAGTGCTGTTTGATGATGTTATACTCGTCCTGTGTAATTTTGCCGGGTTTGCTTAGAATTTCTGCAGGCACGGAAATTTTGCCGATATCATGCAAAAGCCCTGCGATGCGGAGTCCTTCAATAAGGTTTTCTGAAAGGTCCATGTTTTCTGCTATGGAACACGCCAGTTTGGTTACGCGCTGTTGGTGACCGGACGTGTATGGGTCCCTGATCTCAGACGCAGATGCCAGGGCGACAACCGTTTGGTTCTGGGCTCTTCGCAATTTTTCGAAACTTTGTTTAAGTTCCGCATCCGCCTGATTTCTTTCAGCAAAGAGAATGCGCTCTTTGAGGACCCGTTTCAACCTGAGCATCAATTCTCTGGGGTTGATCGGTTTTTGAAAAAAGTCGCTTGCGCCGCCTTCAATCACTTTCTCATACGTAAAATCTTCTGCAAAACCGGTCATAACGATGACGTCGGAATCATGTTTGTCTTTTACTTTCATGGTTAATTCAATGCCATT
>Ga0070729_10006899_pt1 | contig 11056 bp, 6 predicted proteins | sample tdDd472_FD_66725 | JGI IMG/M metagenome (GOLD analysis project Ga0070729, IMG submission 66725) | Marine sediment microbial communities from the Atlantic coast under amendment with organic carbon and nitrate - tdDd47.2 | ecosystem: Environmental > Aquatic > Marine > Coastal > Sediment | place...
ATAGCGTCATGCCATTGCCAAGCTTACGAGCATTCACTAAATATAGGTATTCCTCATCAAGACGAATAACTTCGCAAAACTCGGGTGCATTATCACCAAAGTCAAAATTGCTTATAATTGTATTTTTAATGCTATCGTCATAATCAACAGAATTATCATACAAATAGTTCAAAAAGCCTGACAACGTTGGTTTACAATTATCACAATCCATAAATGTGTGAAATTTTGATACCATCAAGCTATTCTTACAAAACAAATCGCCCTTATCATCAAAAACAATCTTCCCATAATCAGACGCGTTCATGATTGCATCAAAAACGCTTAAGGCCCCCCCCTTGGATCTACATTTAAAATATAGACATATGATAGGTAAAGCTAATAATAATAGAATAAAACAATATATAATAGATAGTTGGTCAGACACATTTCCCCACACGAGATACACTTACACAAAAGCCAAAACATTCTACTAACAAGTATCATGGTTGCATAGCCCTTCGATATTGTTTGACATACAGCCGTGTTTAGCTACAATAGAAAAAGACAAATGCAACATTATATTATACTAAAGTATAAACATGCGCCAGTGAATACCAATTTACTATCCCAACTCATTTATCCATGGTTTCACAAATAAACTTTTATATCACTCTACCTTCAGCAGTGCTTATTTTTTATAGCATCGGCCTTAGCAGCACTGTGCGAGCGCAAGATAGCAGCAATGCAAGACACGCTACTACAGCTTCCAACTTCTCTTACTCTCCAGCGCAAAACGGTTATTTAGGACTAAACACTGCCCCCAGCGCTCGCATAGATAAACCCGGCACAATCCGCGCCGGACTAAGCACACTCGATCCTTATTTAAACAGCTACATAAGCGCTCAAATTGCACGCCCTTTATCCCTAACATTTCGACAAACTTCAGAAATATCAAGCCTTACACACGACGCAAAAAAACTATATCCAGGCGTAGACTTCAAACTTCGCTTAGCTAAAGAAAGCACATACCGCCCCGCCATTGCCATTGGCATACAATCAGCCCTCGGACACAAAAGAATGGCCGGAGAATATCTTGCTTTTTCTAAACGCTATAACGACTTCGATTTCACCGCTGGACTTGGCTGGGGGCGCTTTGGCACAGCTAAGCACTTCAAAAACCCATTAACCGGCCTTTCCTCTCATTTTAAAAAAAGCCGAGAATATAACAGCGACACACCCAACAAACCGTCAAACTGGTTTACCGGCGAAGATATAGGCATTTTTGGCGGCGTAGAATATTTTCTTCCCTATGATGGTTTTTCGGTAAAACTCGATTACGGCGCTGACCGTTACACCGCAGAGAAAGCTGCCTTTGATTATAAAAACGCATCCCCATGGGGACTAGGAATAGCCTACACGCATAACAACTGGCTAAGCGCAAGCATCGGCATTCAAGGCACAGACAAAGTCATGGGCCGCATATCCATCCAAGGCACCCCTGCAAAATGGCCACTAAGCACCAACAGATACAACACCCCCCGCCCTATATATAAAGAGCGACCATCTCGCACCAATACAGCACGCATTCTTGGCGAAGCCTCACAGGACGGCATTGAACTATCCGATATCTGGACAAATGATAAAGAGACTCATTTACTAGCTACACTTCACCTACCCGAAGGCATCCCCGCGCCAAAGCATATAGGCCGCGCTGCGCGTCACATTATCGTCAACGCACAAAGCAGCATCGAGAAAATCACCCTAACCCTACAAACAAAAGCCCTACGCGGAACGCGCATAAGCATCATGCGCACAGATATCGAAAAAGCCCTTAGAAACAAAAGCTCCAGCGCCAACGAAATCTGGCAAAACGCCACTATCGAAAGCAATAGCAACACTAGCAACTCTAACCAACCCAAAAAGGGAAACACGCCTTTTCTCCCCCTTAAGAACTTCAGCGTAAAAAACATACTCTCAAACAACAAGCCGCCCTCACTAAAACAAATAGCCAACGGCACAAAAACAAACAAACCTGATATTCGCTTGATACTCGACAATCAAATAGGATTATCCGAAGAAGATAGCGGTTTTTTGAGACGATCATCTCTTATCATAGAAGGTACAACCAGCCCATTTATCGGCTTTTTAAGCGGCTTTGCTCTACGTTTAAACCTAAGCGACAATCTAGAAAACATCGCAGATTTACGCCCCACCTCCAAATTACCAGTGCGCAGCGATGTTAACGACTTCACCGACACACTCCTAAGCCTTGACCGCGCACATTTAAGCTATACGCACTCCATCACACCCGAACTACACACAGCTTTAAGTGCGGGATATCTTGAAGAATTCTATGCCGGATTTGGTGGTCAGCTCCTTTATCGCCCCATTCATTCACGCTTTGCCATTGGCGGCGAAGCTTGGCAAGCTTACCGACGCGATCCGAACACAGAACTTAATCTCGCCCTAAACGGCTCGCAAGTAAGCACCGGCCACGCACATCTATGGTATGACATCCCTTATCACGATATTACCGCAAAACTCAGCTTCGGACGTTATTTACTCGGAGATACCGGATTTGACGTCGGACTGGAAAAACACTTTAGCAATGGAGCAATGTTAAGCGCTTCAACAACACTCACCAACGCCAGCGACACTGATTTATATGGAGGAACCACGCACAGCTACCACAGCTTAAACCTCTCCCTTCCGCTTGGCAGCTTGCCTTACATTCCTTCTGGAAGTGAAATACGAATAAGAAACGCTCCCTTTGGACGCGATAGCGCGCAAGCCTTAGATAAACCACTCGATCTCTACAATTTAACCCAAAGCTTCACTATTAATAACATTGCCCGCCACTGGCCCGAAATTACCGATTAAAATAGGATTTTAAACCTTAATTTCAATTGTTAATAGCACACCAAACAAACGTACATTTGGCATATATTAGAATTCACCCCAACACCATCCGCCACACAAAAAGAGCCGCCCAAAAAAGGCGGCTATTAATAATCTATATTTATTTACAATATCTGAGCTCTTTAACAATACTCATTCCGTAGATTTTTATAGTTACGGAACAATTCGTTTTATTTACTCAACGCAAATCTTTCAACCGAATATAAGGAACTGTGAACACACACTTCGCTTAAAAGATTCTTCTACACTACTTTAATAATACATAAAATTTTATGTAAATACAAATTAGCTCTATTTTACAAGCATTTTCAATAGATTAGAAAAATCATCTGGCTTAGGAGCCGTAAAAGAAAGATCTTCTCCTGTTCGCGGATGCACACATTTCAGCTCTTGCGCATGCAATCCCTGTCGAGGGAATTTTACAATTTCCTCTATTTTTTCAAGATCATAACCCTCATTCTTAAGTTTAGATCTTAACAATGTCGGTTGAGGCCCATACAAAGGATCCCCCACCAAAGGATATCCTAAAGCCTCCATATGCACACGAATTTGATGCGTGCGCCCAGTTTCCAGCCGACATTCAACCAAAGAACATGCCTCACCAAAACTTTGAATAACTCTATAATGTGTACGCGCATCTTTGGGCACAGCAGACATAACGCTCATCTTTATACGATTATGCTTATGCCGCCCTATCGCACGATCGACAGAGCTTTTAAGCGGCATAGGAACCCCAGTAACAAGCGCATGGTAAACACGGCTAAGCGAGCGATCAGCAAGCTGTGCACTAAGCGCCTGATGAGCGAGATCATTCTTTGCCACCAAAATTAGCCCGCTTGTTTCCTTATCAAGACGATGGACAATACCCGGACGAATAACCCCACCAATCCCTGACAAACTGCTTCCACAGTAAAAAAGCAGCGCATTAACCATCGTCCCGCTCCAATTCCCCGCCCCCGGATGAACTACCAGTCCAGCTTGCTTGTTTATCACAAGCATATCCTCATCTTCATAGACAACATCCAAAGGAATGTTCTGAGGCTGTGGCTCAGCCGCTACGGGCTCTGGAATAAACAACGTAAAGACGTCATCTTCACTTACCTTTAATGATGCTGATTTTAACGGCTTACCATTGAGCAACACCGCCCCGTCCTTGATAAGAGATTGTAGACGAGAACGTGATAAATCATCACATAAAGCACTTAAAGCCTTATCCGCACGCTGACCGTTATAGTCAGCAGCAACCGTTACTCTTAAATCAGCATCTTTATTATTCATAGTTAACCACTTGGTATATATTAATATTATTTATTCACATGGATCAATGTACGCATTATCCATCTCAGGAATAAACACCCACCCCTTTTGTAACAATTCAGATGATTCGCCAGTAACTTTGGCCAATTCGCCATCTTCCTTATCAGACGAATTTGTTTTATGTTCTAGCACCAAACTTTCATCAATCACATCCTGCGCTTTAATTTTCTTTTTTAACAAAGCCAAACCCTGACGTGTTTTATCGGAAAGCTGTACGTCTGGCAAATGTATTTCCCCATCATCACGCAAAGGAACTACCTGCGGCGTATTCTTTTCCCTTTGTTTTTTCACTTCTGCGTAAGATTTTTGCCAACTATTACCTACAAGTACACGCCTCCCGGTTTTATCAACCGACATGCCAGACACATAAGATCCAAGACCTGCATAATAAGCGTCTCCAGATATGATATTCCCACGCGCAGAAAGCGTTAACAGATGCCCAAAGTTTGCCTGCTCATCATCACTTTGGTCATCATCATCACTCCGCTTACCTCTAGTCTTTTCTTTTTCGATTATCTTTCCTGACATAAGCAACGATATACGCCCATCATCATTTGAAACGACATTGCGTACGTCATAGCCATGCCCCCCATCCTTGCTAGCATAATAACGCTGCCAAATCATATTACCATACACACCATCAAGCTTAGCTAACCACGCTCCGCTTGCATTTGATTCGGCTGAATTCACGTTACCTGCAATAAGTACGTCTCCATTCTTATCTCCTGCTGCTTTAATAAGCTTAGCCGATATACCTCTTCCATATTCCTTCTGCCAAACCACCGACAAATCAGGATTAAGCCGCATCACCCATGCTATTTTCTTCCCAGCGTCATTTTCGAAATAGCCCGTAGCGATAAACCCTTTTTTATCGCCCTCAAAGGTCTGGGCACCAACATGCAAGAGCTCTGTTTTTAGCCCTAATATATAAGAACGCATTCCGGTCTTTTCTCCGTCCTTATTTAATATATAGATCGAAGCGTTTCTTTGTGATTGAGCAGGATCGTCACCCCATTCACGCAAAACAGTAACCGGCACCACCCACCCCTCACCATCAATTGATGGGTGTATGTCATTAGCTCGCATTTCAAACCTCTTATCTTTGATAATTTGATGCGACTTTAAATCTCCGTTTTCATCAAAAAAGCCTATCCAGAAATATTGATGCCCTCCTGATGTTACCATATTGACAAGAACAGCACTCCCTTCACCATCGGCCACTATTTTTACAATATCTTTCATATTCGGCATGCTGTGTATCTTTTCCCACTTAGCACGCCCTCTATCATTAAAATGCACCAAAATAAGAGATGGCAGCACATTTTTCATCAATTGCACTCGACCTGCGACAAAAACATCGCCATTATCCATACCATAAGATGAAACAAACCGTGCCTGACGTTCCCGCGCTAGCACGCCGTATTGATTATAAAAAGTCTGCCACACCATCGCCGCGCCCGGATCAGGCTTATTGAAGCGCGTTATTGTTTCATAAGGCGCTTCACATTGCCCGGATTGTGCCCTTTTCAAAGGGATCACAAAAACTAACAAGCCAACAACAATAAAAAGAACCTTTAACGCGCCAGAACAAAAAAACCTGTTGAGCATAATATTAATCACGGTTAGGGTGAGACGATATTGTGAAGGCTTCCTTCCCTTCAATTTTACGTCCGTCAGTGTAAAGCCGATTATATAAAATGTCTATCAAAGTTCTAATTATCAGTGATGCTTGGTACCCTCAGGTTAACGGCGTTGTACGCACTTATGAGCACTTGTGCTACGAGCTTGAAGCTATGAACCATTACGTCGAAATCATAGGTCCGGCAGATTTTGCGATCAGTATGCCTACACCTTTTTACCCCGAAATAAGATTGGTTATTAGCCCGTATAAGCGCCTCAAACGCATGATCGAGGATTACACCCCAGACAAAATACACATTGCCACGGAAGGGCCGCTTGGCTGGGCCGGGCGAAAATACTGCATTAAAAATAACCTGCCATTTTCGACCTCTTATCACACACAATTCCCCGACTATGTAGCCAAGCGTTTTGCCTGGCTTATACCGCCACTCTATAACGTAGTACACCGAAAAGCTGTTAAAGCCGTCAGACACTTTCACGCAGCCTCTTCGATTATTTATATCGCGACACAAAGTCTGGAAGAACAACTTAAAGGCTGGAAGTTTAAGACTCCCATGGTTCGCCTTACCCGGGGCGTTGATTTCTCCATCTTTCACCCCGGTGAAAAAACCATATTACAAGACATCAAAAAACCTATTGCTCTATATGTAGGACGCATCGCTATCGAAAAAAACCTTGAAGACTTCCTAAACATGGCATGGGAAGGTAGCAAAGTTCTGGTTGGTGATGGCCCCGCACGCACGCAACTAGAAAAACACTACCCGGACGCACTATTCGTCGGCAAAAAGACGGGGCGCAAACTTGCTGAATATTACCGATCAAGCGACGTCTTTGTTTTCCCTTCAAAAACCGACACTTTTGGCATCGTCCTGATTGAAGCCCTCGCCTGCGGTTTACCCGTCGCCGCCTATAACGTTATGGGGCCAAAAGATATCATTACGACATCAATCTTGGGAGTTCTTGATAACGATCTAGCTAATGCCGCCCACAAAGCTGCGCGCCTCCCGGAACCTGAGAAACGAGCTGCACATATACAAAAAAACTACAGCTGGAATGAAGCTGGAAAACAGTTCCTAAGCGCCTTATAATTATCCCTTTTGAAACTATAAAAATGCTATACTGCTCAAAATGAGGTGTAGTCGCACACCAATAAACGACACTTTGTAAAACAAGAGTAATACAGGACTTAAATGGCACGCATACTGCTAGCAGAAGATGATAAATCTATGCTGAACTTTCTTATGATTGCTCTGCAACGTGCCGGGCATACCGTCATCGCCCGGTCAAATGGGACTGATGCCCTACAAGTTCTTGAAGAAAAAGAAAATAACGATCCCCCCTTCGACCTTCTTCTAACCGACATTGTTATGCCGGGCATTGACGGGCTGGAATTAGCGCATAAAACAACGGAAAAACACCCGGACATGAAAGTTATGTTTATCACAGGTTTTGCTGCCATGGCTTTGGAAGATCATAAAAAACGTCGTCAGGATCAAAACGGCAGAAGAACCCCACAAATCCTTTCAAAGCCCTTTCATTTAAACGATCTGGTTACTCGAATCGAAGAACTCTTAAACGCCTAATCCATAAAAGCTAGCACTTTTTGCATTTTTTATGTCATATATGTTATAATCTTATGGGTTGTAATTGTATAAAAAGAGCAAGTTATGGCAGAAAAAGAGAACGACATTTACGTAGTCAGAAAACATGACACTCTGAGCGGTATTGCCAAAGAACTAGGGATAAAATCCCAAGACCCTGCTGTCGAGCCATGGAGAATACTGGGTCGCTTAAACAACATAAACACTCTGGAAAAAGCAAAATTAATCCGCCCCGGGCAACCGCTTATTCTGCCGGAAGGTATAAAAACGCAACCAGCTCAAACAGAAGAGCAAACGGCCAAACACACCGAAACTCCAACACCTAAACAACCCGTTACAGAAGTTCAGCCAGCGCCCGAACAACCCACCGAAGAAGCTCGCCCAACTACTAAGGAGGCCACGGAAGCCCCCGTCGAACAACCAGCTACTCCAGAAACGCCCAGTGATACCAATAAACTTCCTCCCAGCAGAGAAGAATACATAAGCATAATCAAAGATAAACTTGCTCAGGAAACGCCCCTAAACAAACAAGATATATGGGATCTACAAACAGCATTAAAAGAAACCGGCCACAACCCCGGAAGAATTGATGGTTATGAAGGAAAGAACACCTACGCAGGAATAAAAGACTTCATTAAGACAGACGAGGGCAAAGAAGCTATTCCAAAACTTGGCGCCCCTGCTCTGGGAATAGTAGAAAAATACGAAAAAGACCCTGATTTCCGTCGCTCCATAATTCAAGAAAGCATGCCTGCAACACATCTTGCCACCCTTCAAAATATTGTTGAACGCTATCTCGAAGATGGCACCCCCCCCTCTGGCAATAAAACAGATATGTTAATCAGCCTAGATGAAATGGGATATAACATCAAAGATCCAGATGTGTATAACGAAAAAGAAGTTACCCATGCGCTAAATGATTATTTGCACGATAATCCGGAGGCAATGAAAACAACGTCCATAGCACATTACCCATCTTTGGTAAAATATGGCCATGCCGACACACTTAAAGAAATACTTAAAGACCCCGAAGTTCTGGAAGCACGCCGCAAATTAGTTATAGGCACTATCCCTTTCGCAGCCGAGGCAACCAGTGTCTCGCCCGGACTAATGAAGTCAACATGGGGAATTGAAAGTTCATATGGCAAAGATATCGTTAGTGGAACAAAATGCGAAGGAGACTGGCACTTCACCGATGGCACATGGAACAGCATCATGTCCCAAAATGGAGAAGAAATCGCCAATCTTATAAAACAAAACCACTCTGGTGAAGAATATGAGCGTATTGCAGAGGAAATTATAGCTAAAAAAGACATTCCCGGAGCGTTAGCAAAATACCAATATCATCCCGTCGTTTCAACTTACGGCGCAGCTTTTCTAATGAAGAGTAACGCAAGGTCTCTTAACGTAGATCCTTCTGAAAGACAAAACTGGAAACCCATATATTCTGCTTATAACATTAGCCCTTCCGACGCTAAAACACTTCTTAGTATGGCAAGACACGATGACCCCCGTTCTGCGCAACAAGTAATAGGAAAAAACGCACGCAATAACCCGCCTTATTTCGGAGGAGACGTCACAGCCAAGGTCGCTCTCGGCCGTATAGACAAACAATTAGAAACTCATCACAACGAATATCATGAACGCTTCGGCCGTCTTGAACGCGAAATAGTTCAAGCACGACTTCCTGCAACACATCTTGCAGGACTTAAAGAATGCGTTGAAAGATACATCGAAAATGACCGCGCCCTCTCTGGTGATAATACAGATCTGTTAGTCAGCCTAAATGAAATGAGATATAGTAGCATCGAAGATCTAAACAGATATGACGAAAGAGAAGTTTCTAACGCGCTAATGGATTATATATCCGAAAACCCGAAAATAATATTAACGGCATCAACAACCTGCCTCAAAAATTTGATCGATCACGGACATGGCAAACAACTCCGAGACATTGCCCAAAAAGTCGATAACTTTGATAATCGCATTGCACAGCAATTAGATGATATGGGAGATTTCAAAACAGCTCCTAAAACCGAAGTGCTCACACTGCAAACACTGCTGGATATTGACGGCCACCGCCCAAACGGCATTGATGGTTACGTAGGCAGCGGAACAATAGGCGCCGTTTACAGATTTAAATTATCTCATAACATCATATCCCTTCCTCCTTTTGCGATAACAGCTTCCTTTAATGACGCAACAAAAGCGGTTGGACATGAACATGACTGCACACTCGAAGAATGCATTAATAGCGACCATACAAACGGATTTGGTGTGTCCAACACAGTTATAGAGCGAGCCATCGCTGACACAAAAAGTACCATTACCGGCATAAAAAGCGACGATATTCCAGAAAAAGGAACAACGCCAGAAGATAGCGCCGCAGATAACCCGCGCCCTGTTGCCTTTATTGGTGCAAGCCACGGAGCAAAAAACGGCAATGGCGAGATTGATGAGGGAAAAAGAGTTAAAGACGAAGATGGCAACATCATAACCGAGCTCACAATTGTTGATCCACTTTGTGTTGCTCTTGCAAAAGATCTTCACCATCTTGGATATCAGGTTATCTTCATGCGCAATCCAGGTGAACAGTTCCGCATAGAAGGCGACAAAAACGATAAATTAAACGCTCGCCCATTAATTGCCCACAAATGTTCTGAAGACATGGAAGCAAACGGAAAATTATATATTAGCATCCACGCTAATTCATACGAAGAAGATAAAAGTGTAAGTGGAACCAGAATATTTGCACAAGAAGACGGTAAAGGTGGTTACCTTAATAACAAATCGCTCATGTTAGCTCAATCCGTTGGTAATAATTTTTCTATTAGCGACAAAGAAACAACTATACACCCTGCCGATTACAGCGTCCTGCGTGGATCTGAAAATGGAGTTAAAAATGACGACAACCAGCTCAATGCCGCCATTCTTGTTGAAACAGCCTTTCTTACAAACAAAGGTGATCGCGAAAAATTAAAAGAAATTGCCAAAAATCCACAGCAAGCCGCCTCGGACATTGCTAACGGCATTCATGAATTTGTTATGGCCAACTCACCGGAAGTACGAATAGCAGATGCTCAAAGGATAGCTGAAGAAGAAGCCATAAAAGTAGCAAGCGTAAACCGCGCCGAATTTAGTGGCGAAGACAATGGGACGCTTGCTTATGCAACAAATCCTCTTGCACCCCCAACATCCACTTTTTAATTATTTTTTTCACTTGAAAAAACCTCACGACATCGTTAAATCTTACGGTACGTTTTTGAGAAAGTGGGCGGTTAGCTCAGGGGTAGAGCACTTGCTCGACACGCAAGGGGTCACTGGTTCAATCCCAGTATCGCCCACCACTTTCTTAAATCCTTATTCTAATTCAATTAGATAGCTATACAATCATCCTAGACATGCTATAAAACAAGCCATCGAAATGACATGATCAACACCCTATCACAGACATCACTCATCCAAAGCTTTTAAATAAGCAACACCTATACTGGAGTCATTGCACTTTGCTCTGCCTGCATTTCACCATCTGATGGTAGCATTGGAACAATCGCCACCTTAGGATCAACAGAAACGATTGAATCTGGATCAGGCGACAC
>Ga0070729_10006902_pt1 | contig 11055 bp, 14 predicted proteins | sample tdDd472_FD_66725 | JGI IMG/M metagenome (GOLD analysis project Ga0070729, IMG submission 66725) | Marine sediment microbial communities from the Atlantic coast under amendment with organic carbon and nitrate - tdDd47.2 | ecosystem: Environmental > Aquatic > Marine > Coastal > Sediment | place...
AGAGGTTCCACCTCCATAATAGATTTTTGTTGTAGTGAAAAAGCCCCTCATTTGAGGGGCTTTTTTTTCGACCTATAACCGCTTAAAAAGACATAAGACTCGGTGGGCTTAAGTCAAAGTAGTACTCTTCCTCGACCGGACTTTCTTTGGTTTTGGCAATCTCCCGGCCACGTTTAGCCAACCAACGTTCGCAGGCATCGTTCCAGTAGAACTGGTCGCCTACGATCCACTCTTGTTGTTCCCGCCCGGAGTCTTTGGTTTGTCTCCAGTTTGTCAGTCTTGACTGACTAAGGTGGCAAGCGCCGTAAGCGTATTTGCCTGTGCGCCAGATGCGGTGAACCGGTACGCAGTTGTAGCCCTGTTCTTGCCAGGAGGCATCGCCGAGCGGGCAGAGGATATAGATCCCGCCGCGTTCTTCAAATTCCCCGCTTACCTCGCTCCAGCGGCGGTTTTGATATGAGTTGCAGGGACTTTCCTCGGTGCCGCAGAACCAGTTGTTAAAAGCTACCGGTGTGCCGCAGGTATTGGTGACTTCTGTAGGGAGGTAAGGCTGGACGCTTTTATTAAGTTTGATGCAATCCATGGCCGAGGTAATGCCACTGTCTTCGGGAGGCTCAACAGCAGACGCTGCACCGATGAACAGTGCAGCTGATAGAAGAAGAGCTGAGGCAATGATTCTTAGCAACATCCACCTGTATCAAATGTTCCGTAATATATTAGTGCGTCCACAAGGTAAATAGTTCAGACGGGCGTTGTCGTTGTGGGTAAAGAGATACTAATATACTCCGGATATGAGCGGTTTGAATTCATCTGATGTGCGTGAGCTTCAGGAGCGCTTGCTCACTATGCGCGATGAGCTGCAAGCTTTGTCAGCGGTGGGTGAGGATGCAGCGGCAGTGGTGACTCTGGACCAAACCAAGGTCGGGCGTTTATCCCGCATGGATGCGATGCAGGCTCAGTCTATGTCTCAGGAGACCCAGCGGCGTAGAGAGTTACAATTGAAGGCGATTGGCCGCGCTTTGCGCCGTATTGATCAGGATAGTTATGGCGTGTGTGTGGAATGTGAAGAGCCTGTTAATAGTGAACGATTGAAACTCGACCCTTCGGTAGAGTTTTGTCTTGAATGTGCACATGAAGCCGAACGTACGGGGAACAGATAGACCATGAGTGATGTATTGCTTGCAAAGGCAAACGCGGGAGATGCCCAGGCCCAGTTCGAGTTGGGTAAACAACTCGACGGTAATCCGGATCGGCAAAAAGAATCGTATAAATGGTTTTTGGCTGCTGCTGATCAGGGGCATGCCGAAGCCCAGTTTGCTGTGGGCTTGTTGTTGAATCTGGGTGATGGTGTCGCCAAAGATGATGCTCTGGCCATGAACTGGTTTCTAAAAGCAGCTCGTGCCGGTGTGGCAGATGCCCGGTTTAACGCCGGCCTCATGTTCTACATTGGTGAAGGTGTCGATAAGAATATGGAGCAGGCAGCCCGGTGGTTTGAGGAAGCCGCCGAGCAGGGGCATAGCAAGGCTCAGTTTAACCTCGGGGTCATGTTTGCCAACGGCGAGGGCATAAAGGGCGACTCAATTGCTGCGGCTAAGTGGTGGACCTTAGCTGCTATGCAGGGGCATCCGGGGGCGCAGTCGCTGCTCGAAACGGTGCATGAAGAGCTCAGTGCTGATGAGATGCGTATCGTTCAGGAGTCCACTGCCGACTGGTACAGCAAGCAGGGGCTGCAGCAGGAGTCCTGATTTATTGACGTTCAGCTTGTTATCACAGGTTGGGTCAGGAGTTGTCTTTATAAGGTCTCATGCCGGGCGGTTCCGCTTCGGTCCGCATGCTTGAATTTGCTAACTCTCGTCTATATGGTTCGCGCTCACTTGTACCTTTAGTATTACAGGCAGTCAGCGCATGCAGGATAAAACCATTCATTTGATTCAAGACGTTACGACCGTAACGACAATAGGCCTGGGTATTGCCTGTCTGTATTACGGTTTTAGCTCAGGTTCGCCCAATGTAGCGATGCTGCTGCTTGCCTTCGTGACTTTGGGTACGGCTTACGATTTTGTTAGTCACATAGTCGGGCGTGGTGTGAGCGAACCGAAAGGCTCTCTTGAGATTTATGCGCGTCTGAACTTTGCTGCCTTATGTTTTGGTATACCGTTTACCTCGCTGGCTGCATCGTTTGTTATCGGTGAGCAATACTCGACCGGCTACAGTGCTTTACTTGCTTCTTATTGGCTGGAAATCCTGATTGCCTCACTGCTGTTCGGTGGCTTGTTTCTGGTTGCACGCTACAAAACCTACGTAATGCACGGGGGCATTGAATACACCCTCGACAAAACCCATTCTTATACCAAGACGATCTTTCTGATTCGTCGTCTGTTGTTGGCCGTGGCTGCGTTACTGGCGCTGGTCGCCATGTATGAAGGCTTTGTGCACACCTCAATGGGGTGGTGGACGCTGGCTTTCAGTGTGTTGTTTATAGCCACTATTCCGTTGCATATCATGCACCGGCCCATTGCCTCAATGCTGGCTGAAGCGGCCACTTTGTGGGTGCTTTTCTATGGCACGCTGCGTTCCTTCTATATGTAGAGCAAGTATTGCCGGTCGCGTTAGTAATAGTCCGGATAGTGCCACTGACCTTTGCTGGTATTTAATACGCTTTCCTGAACGAGCGGACGTACGGCATGACTGATCAAAAAACGGATATTGATCCCTATAAATCACTGGGTGAGCAGGCGGGTATTCGAAAACTTGTCGACCGGTTTTACCAGGTCATGGATGAATCGGAGCAGACCCGGACGATTCGCGATATGCATACCCCAGACCTCACCCCGATGTGTGAGAAGCTGACGGACTACCTGTGTGAATGGCTGGGCGGCCCCAAACTCTATTCTGAAAAGACCGGCACGGTGTGTCTCACACGGCCTCATGCAGCCTTCACGCTTGACGAGGAGGCCCGCGACCAATGGCTGTATTGCATGGAGCAGGCGCTGGTGGATGTGGACGCCCCCGAAGATATTCGTGAGATCTTGCGTCAGCCATTCTTCCGTATCGCCGAGGTCATGCGGAACGCCTGATTGGCCGTTAGTGGCAAGGGAACAAACTCAAATCGGCTTTAAACGCCTGAAATCCGCATTAAAGCGGACTTTGGTCATACCTTTGTCACCCTAAGTCTGGTAGTGTCGCTTGCTATTGGGTTTTGGTGCTCGAATGCCTGCAGCTAATGGCGTTGCATGGTTTTCAGCGTCAGTTTATCGTTTGGTATTCTCGGGTCAGGTGGCAGTCATTAAGCTCAGCCTTCGGCAATTACTTCCGTTTATACGTTCGCTCTTGCAAAGAGGGGTTTTAGGACGTTGAATTGGTTGAAATCCCATTTTCTGGATCCGGTTCTGGATCTGTTTAACCGCAATGACAAGTTCAGTCGCGGTGTAATCGCAATTATGTCGGGCACGGTGATCTCGAGAGTCATCGCGTTTGCCGCCATTCCCGTATTGTCACGCTTATTCACGCCGTCAGACTTCGGTGTGCTGGCGCTATTGAACATGATTATTTCGGTGCTGGGGCCTGTATCGACCTGGTGCTACGAGACTTCCATTGTTCTGCCCGAGCGGCAGAAAGAGGCCGTTAACCTGATGATCCTGTCGTGCATTGCCAGCACGATCTCCGGTGTCATCGTCTTTGTGGCTTTTGCTATATTCAAGGTGCCGGTAGCGGGCCTGCTCGGCGCCCCTGAGTTGGCGCCTTGGCTGCCCTGGTCAGCTTTTTGTGTCTGGTCCCTCGGTATGTTTTCCGCTTTACGTTTATGGAAGTCGCGGCAGGGCGACTTTCCTGCCATCAGTTATGCACGTGTTGCCGACACCGGCTCTCTGTCAGTGACGCAGGTTGGTATGGGTATAGCTGCGCCCGGCAACCTCTTTGGTTTGATGATTGGCCCGTTTATTGCCCGCTTCACCAGCTTGTTGGTTATCTTTATAAGTACCTGGAGGGTAGACGGAGAGCTGATTAAGGAAAGCTTTGATTGGCAGACGCTGAAGGCTCAAGCCAAGCGCTATATTCGTTTTCCGCAGTTCGACTTGCCCGCAAACACACTCAATCATTTTTCCCGCGAAATGCCCGTTGCGATACTGGGTGCGTTTTTTATACCGCAGTGGGTGGGGCTGTTCTCCATCGCCAACAGGGTGATGTCAGTGCCACTGCAGGTGGTTGGGGGAGCGATTGCTCAGGTTTACTTGCCTACGGCACGTGATGCGGCCCTTAGTTCGCGACTCGAGCACTTCACGCTGGCTATTTTTGAACGACTGTTGCGTATGAGCGTGACACCGATGTTGGTTGTCGCGATTGCCGCACCCGAACTTATGGGGTTTGTACTGGGTGATCAGTGGTATTTCGCCGGTGTGTTCCTGCGCTGGATTTGCCCGTGGTTGTTGCTGGCTTTTATTGCCTCACCGATTTCCGAAGTGTTTGGCGTTCTCGAGCGTCAATCCGACAAGCTGGTGTTTAATATTGTTCTGTTCATCATCCGTTTTGTTTCGCTGATGATAGGTGGTTTGCTAGGCGATCCGTTTTTGGCTGTTGCATTGTTTGGTATCTCCGGGGCTATCTTCTGGTTTGTGCAGTGTTATTGGTTAATCCGGATAACCGGAGCGCATATGCCGTTATTCTGGCGCCATATTGCTATGGAGATTTTCCGGGCAGTGCCATTTTTGATGATTATGGGCCTGACTCAGTATTACCACACGGATACCAAGAAGATCGTTGGCTGTTGTATCGCGTTGTTGATCGTGTTCTTTATGATGAACTGGCGTGCGTTATTGAGCTCGGGCAGTTCGGTCCAGAATATGTCCATGGCTGCCGGTGAATCGAAGGCTTAAGTTTTGCCACTCGTTAGCATTATTGTTCCGACCTATAACCGCGCGCATGTCTTGCCGAGGGCAATCGACAGTGTATTTGCCCAAACGATGGGCGATTTCGAGCTGATCATCGTCGATGATGCTTCAACAGATACTACACAAGAGCTAATTGAGTCTATTGATGACCCCCGTGTGCGTTATATGCGACACGAGACCAACCTGTATGCCGGTGCCGCCCGCAATACCGGGCTTGATGCTGCAAAAGGCGAGTTCATAGCGTTTCTGGATAGCGATGATGCATGGTTGCCGCACAAGCTGGAGCAGCAGGTCGCCGGGTTGCGTGAGGCGGGTGAGGACTGGGTTGCCAGTTATACGGGCGCTTACGTCAACATGACCGGTGCTGTTAGAGAAAAAACTGTTTACACCGCGCGCTATGAAGGCGATGTATTGTTGGATTATCTGATGTGCCGGTTTGCCATCTGGACACCCACATTTTTGTTCAGGTCGGCAGTGCTCGCAGCAGTGGGGCACTTTGATACTGAGTTAGAGCGCGGTGAAGATATAGATTTCTATTTGCGGGTGTTAACACAGGGTAAGCTGGCGCGGTTGCCGGAGCCCGCCGTTGAGTTGTTTATTGAGGCCAGTAAGGGCATTGCCGATGTCAGTGCCGAATGCGATAAGCGTTTACTCGAAAAGAACCGCGAGCTTATCGATGCGCAGGGGCCTCAGGCTGCCCGTTACATCCGGGCTTTTTATGAGTTTCGCCAGTCAGAGCGGTACCTCATTGAAAACCGGGTGAGGGAGGGGTTAGCATCATTTTTTACCGCAGTGACCATTACTCCGATGTTGCCGCCAAAGCGCTATGTCGCTTGGTTGATTAAGCTGCTTAAGGCGATACCCCGGCCACGCGCCACATAAGCAATAACTTTACATAATATTCATAAGTGCTTGTTAATAAATGGATGCTGATGTCTACTCAGTGTTCGTGATGATGATCACGGACAGCTTTTGTACATTAGGCTAATGTCATAAGTGTTTCTATGCGTCCTAAAGCCGGCAGGGATTTTCCAGTTTGAAAAATAACAAAAATAAAAATCGTTCTTCAGTAGATTCTCAAGACAAAACTGCACCGGGTTGGGATAAGCAGGAAGTACTGCTTGGTCAGCTAACCGGGGATACCGGCCCGGCTCCGGGCGGTCAGAACTGTCGTCGTGAACAACGGGAGGATCGTCGCAAGCGTCCTGTTTGGGCTTTTATATACGGTAGTGTTAATCCGCGTCGTCGCAGTCATCGACGCAATGCGGATGATCATCGCTGGCATATGGACTGGCACGACTCGGGTTTGCTCTATCTGGCATTATCAATTGTGCTGATGAGTTGCATGGATGCTTTGTTTACGCTGAATTTGCTGGCAGTGGGCGGTGAAGAGATTAATTTGTTTATGAAGGCGATGATTGAAGCTGACATCAATAAGTTTCTGGTCACCAAGATATCTCTGACTAGTTGTGGCGTCATTATTCTGGTCGCTGCTTCGCGATATCGCTTGCTCGGTCTGGTTACCGTCCGGCGGGTGCTGCAGCTAATCTGCTTGGGCTATGTCGCCCTTATCGGTCATGAGCTGATCCTGCTGTCACCGATGATTTCGTCAGTTTTTGCCTGATATATTTCCGATATACCGGCTCTGAGCTGATTTGAGCGGGTCTCCGGCACCGAATCTATGCCGTTAAATAGCCTTTTCGGGCTATATGCCGGAGCACCAATCCTTTATTATGTCTGTTGTTGTTGAACGCGACGGATTCGGGTGTGTCGTCCGTACCGCAAAATGCTTGAGCTTGCCTTAGGGCTGGTTCGGGTGTCCGGTAATGGCTATTGGCACAAATCCCGTCCGGCATTACCGGAATAGAGGCGATGGCAGGTCATAGTAAGTGGGCAAATATCCAGCACCGCAAGGGTGCCCAGGATAAGAAGCGCAGTAAGTTATTTACCAAACTCATTCGTGAGATCACGGTTGCAGCAAAGGTGGGCGGGCCCGACCCCGATGCTAACCCGCGGCTGCGTCTTGCAATGGACAAAGGGCGTTCCCAGAGCCTGCCCAAAGACCGTATTGAAAAAGCTGTTAAGCGCGGTGCCGGCGATGTTGACGGTGACGATTATTTCGAGGCGAGTTACGAAGGTTACGGACCGGGCGGTGTTGCAGTCATGGTGAACTGTCTTACTGACAATCGTAACCGCACTGTATCTGAAGTCCGGCACGCATTTACTAAGCACGGTGGCAACCTCGGTGCCGATGGTTCGGTTTCCTATTTGTTTACACAGGTTGGCCAGATTAGTTTTCCAGCGGGTGCCGATGAAGACACGATCATGGAAGTTGCTTTGGAAGCCGGTGCTGAAGACATTGTCAGTAATGACGACGGATCTATCGATGTCTTAACGTCGCCAACCGAATTCTCTGTTGTTAACGATGCCATTCTTGCGGCCGGTCTTGAGCCGGAGTTGGCCGAAGTCACCATGCGCGCTTCGTTAAGCGCGACTCTTGATGAGGACGGTGCATCGACAATGATTAAATTGATGGATGTGTTGGAAGATCTTGATGATGTGCAGAACGTTTATTCCAACGCCGATATACCCGAAGAGATACTTGCTAAGTTGTAGGTAACAATAGTATGGCGCAGTAAATCCGGAGCACCTGGCTAAGGGTGCAAGCAAACAGAAACAGGTTGAAAGGGAAGATCAACTTTTGAGCAAAGTGGTACGCATACTCGGTATAGACCCCGGTTTTCGTTTAACCGGGTACGGACTCATTGATACCAATGGTCAGAAATCTGTTTATGTGTCGCACGGCCATATCCGCAATACTTCTGCTGAGCCTGCGGGCCGCCTCAAGAATATTTTCACACACCTGCAGGCAGTGATTGCCGACTATCAGCCCGACGAGTTAGCGGTTGAAAAAGTGTTTGTCGCAAAAAATGCTGACAGTGCACTGAAGTTAGGGCAGGCGCGCTCCGCTGCTATATGCGCATCCTTTGAGGCAGATCTGCCCGTTTATGAATATGCGGCAACGCTGGTAAAGCAGTCGATAGCCGGGAAAGGCTCCGCCGATAAGGAGCAGGTTCAGCATATGGTTCAGGCATTGCTCGAGTGCAAACACAATCTCACGCTGGATGAATCGGATGCGCTGGCCATTGCCTTATGCCATGCACATACCCGTGCAATGAATGAGTTGGTTGGTAACTCGGTCGGGGGTGCAGGATGATTGGTTTTATCCGGGGTCGCCTGGTCGGAAAAATGCCGCCGAAACTCGTTATTGATGTTGGCGGTGTCGGTTACGAAATCGATGCGCCGATGTCGACATTTTTTCAGCTCCCTGATGCCGGAGCAGAGCTCACGGTTTTGACCCATCTGGTCGTGCGGGAAGATCAGCACACACTGTATGGCTTTATGAGCGATGCCGAACGGGTTTTGTTCAGGGAGTTGCTGAAGGTAAACGGTGTGGGTGCCAAAATGGCGTTGGCCATTTTGTCTGCGCTGAGTGTTGATGACTTCGCGCTCTGTGTTCAGGACGATGATAAAACGACCTTGTGTCGTGTGCCCGGTGTTGGCCGTAAGACAGCAGAGCGACTGATTATTGATATGCGTGATCGTATTGAGCCTCTGTTCGGCGCGATCGCCGGGTCGGCTGCCGGTATCGACGCTCCGGCTGAGGGTGTTGGAGGTGATACAGGTGGCGAGGCTTATCATGCGTTGATCAGTCTGGGCTACAAGGCCACCGAAGCACGCAAGATGATCAAAGCGGTGCCTGATGAGTTGACCAGCACCGAAGATATTTTGCAGGCCGCTTTAAGTTCGGTGGCGCCGGAACGCAGGGCTTAGGAGAGTTAGGTAATGAGTAATGCAGACCGTTTAATCTCCGCTACAGAAGCGCCCGAAGATGAAGTTATAGACCGGGCGATACGCCCGCAGTTGCTCGAAGATTATGTCGGGCAACCTGCCGTTAAAAAGCAGATGAACATCTTTATCTCGGCCGCCCGGAAACGTGCAGAAGCGCTTGATCACACATTAATTTTCGGTCCGCCGGGTTTAGGTAAGACAACTCTGGCAAATATTATTGCGCGTGAGTTGAACGTGAATTTGCGCCATACCTCGGGCCCGGTGTTGGAGCGCCCCGGTGATCTGGCCGCCATTCTTACCAGCCTTGAGCCCAACGATGTGTTGTTTGTCGATGAGATTCACAGGCTGAGCCCCGTGGTCGAAGAGGTGCTGTATCCGGCTATGGAGGACTACCAGCTCGACATCATGATTGGCGAAGGGCCGGCGGCGCGTTCTATTAAATTAAACCTGAAGCCGTTTACGTTGGTCGGCGCTACGACCCGTGCGGGTTTGCTGACGTCACCGCTGCGTGATCGTTTCGGTATCGTGCAGCGGCTCGAGTTCTACGATAAGGATGAGTTGCAGTCTATTGTGACCCGTTCGGCCGGTATTCTTGGTCTTGAAATTGATGAGCAGGGCGCAGCTGAGATAGCGACCCGCTCACGCGGAACACCGCGTATCGCCAATCGCCTTTTAAGGCGTGTGCGCGACTATGCGGAGGTCGAGGCAGACGGTCGTATATCGGGAGATGTCGCCGTCGCTGCTATGGATATGCTGGCTGTCGATCCGTTCGGTTTCGATATTATGGATCGCAAGTTGCTGCTGACTATTATCGAGAAGTTTGCCGGTGGTCCGGTGGGCATTGATTCCGTCGCCGCGGCTATTGGTGAGGAGCGGGGCACAATTGAAGATGTGCTTGAGCCTTACCTGATCCAGCAGGGCTTTTTGATGCGTACGCAAAGAGGCCGGGTGGCCACGCAATTGGCGTACCGGCATTTTGGCCTGAAGGCACCGGCCGGAGATGCTTCAGAGGATCTGTTCGGCGATGACTGAGGCGGCATGGAATGTATTGCCGGTCAGGATCTATTACGAAGATACTGATGCGCAGGGTGTCGTGTATTTTGCGAACTACCAACGTTTTATGGAGCGTGGGCGAACCGAGTGGTTGCGTGCAAATAAGGTTGAGCAGGATGTGTTGCGGCGCGACCACGGGCTCATCTTTAGTCTCACAACGGCCAATGTCCGCTATCACAAACCGGCACAACTGGATCAGCAAGTGGTGGTTTGCACCCGGGTCAGCCAGATTAAAGGTGTCCGTGTGACCTTTGAACAGGAAGTAAGACTTGGCGATGAGCAGGGCCCGTTGCTGGCCAGTGCCGAAAACGTGGCCGCGAGTCTTGATGCAGAAACCTTAAAGCCCAGACGTTTGTTGCCGGAGTTGCAGCAAATGTTACTCAGACAATAACGATCAACAGGATTACAGGATTAATTTGGGATGAATGAAAGTTTATCGGTCATCGATTTATTTCTAGGCGCAAGCCTCATTGTTCAGCTGGTGATGTTGATGCTGCTGGCAGCCTCTGTCGGCTCCTGGGCAATCATCATGAAAAAACGGAAATTGCTTGGTGATGCCGTGCGGTGTGCTGATGACTTTGAAGCCAGCTTCTGGTCGGGCGGCGATCTCACCTCTATATATAAAGATATTAATAAAGGCGAAGAAGCACCGGCCGATATGGCTGCCATTTTTGAAGGCGGGTTTCGTGAATTCCGCCGCCTGAGCCAGCAATCGGGCCAGACACCGGAAAAGATTCTGGAGGGCGCTCAACGGGCCATGCGGGTTGCACAGATGCGTGAAATGGATCGCCTGGAACATCAGTTGGCGACCTTGGCGACTATCGGTTCCACCAGCCCCTACGTGGGCTTGTTCGGTACCGTATTCGGGATTATGAATTCGTTCCGTGCCCTGGGTAATGTGCAGTCCGCCACGTTGGCGATGGTGGCGCCCGGTATTGCCGAGGCATTGATTGCTACGGCCATGGGTTTGTTTGCTGCGATACCGGCGGTGATTGCCTACAACCGTTATGCCGATCAGGTAACCCGTCTCGAAGTTCGCTACGACACCTTCCGTGAGGAGTTCTCGGCAATCTTGCAACGTTCGGTAAGCGTTAGCCGGGGCCACGCGGATGGCTAAGCGCCGGCTGATGGGTGAGATCAACGTCGTACCGTATATCGACGTCATGCTCGTGTTGCTTATTATTTTTATGGTTACGGCACCGTTGTTGACGCAAGGTGTTGAGGTTGAGTTACCTAAGGCTGATGCCGAGCCGCTCGAGTCTGA
>Ga0070729_10006903_pt1 | contig 11053 bp, 10 predicted proteins | sample tdDd472_FD_66725 | JGI IMG/M metagenome (GOLD analysis project Ga0070729, IMG submission 66725) | Marine sediment microbial communities from the Atlantic coast under amendment with organic carbon and nitrate - tdDd47.2 | ecosystem: Environmental > Aquatic > Marine > Coastal > Sediment | place...
GCCGTCATCGCCTCCGGCGATAGGATGCGATCGAGTTCCTCGGCGGAGAGGACGCCCCGTTCGAGGAGAATCTCGCGCACCGAGCGGTTGGTCGTGAGCGCCTCCTTGGCGACCTCGGAAGCGAGTTCATATCCCACCGCTGGAACGATGGCAGTGACCAATCCGATCGATCCCTCCACCATCTCGCGGCAGCGGTCGACATTGGCGGTGATCCCTCTGATACAGCGCTCCGAAAGTGTCTTGACCGCCGCTGTCAGCATATCGAGGGACTCGAAGATGGCGAAGCTGATGATGGGTTCCATGACATTGAGCTGAAGCTGACCGGCCTCGGCGGCCAGGGTGATGGTGAGATCGTTGCCGATGACCTGGAAGGCGACCTGGTTGACGACCTCCGGGATCACCGGGTTGACCTTGCCGGGCATGATGGATGAACCGGGCTGGACCGCCGGTAGGTTGATTTCATTGAGACCGCAACGCGGGCCGGACGAAAGCAGCCGGAGATCGTTGCACATCTTCGAGAGTTTGACGGCAACCCGCTTGAGGACCCCGGAGAAGCTGACAAAGGCCCCGGTGTCCGGCGTCGCCTCGACCAGATTCGGCGCCAGAAGGAGTTCGAGCCCGCTGATGGCGGTGAGCTCGGCCACCGCCATTTCGGGGTAGCGCGGATCGGCGTTGATCCCGGTGCCGATGGCGGTGCCGCCGAGATTGACCTCGAGGAAGAGCCGCGCCGTCTCTTCGAGGCGGGCGATGTCCTCGGCGGTGGTGACGGCGAAGGCGTCGAACTCCTGGCCCATGGTCATGGGAACGGCGTCCTGGAGCTGCGTCCGGCCCATCTTGAGCACATCGTGGAACTCGGCCGCCTTGGCGCGGAGATCGATTTCGAGTCTGCCGAGGGCGGCCAGGAGATCCGCGAGTTCGAGGACCGCAGCGACCCGGACGGCCGTGGGATAAGCGTCGTTTGTCGACTGCGAGAGGTTGACGTGGTTGTTGGGGTGGCAGTGGCGGTAGTCGCCCCGCTCGTAGCCGAGCAGTTCGAGGGCCCGGTTGGCGATGACCTCATTGGCGTTCATGTTGGTCGAGGTCCCGGCGCCGCCCTGGACCACGTCGACCACGAAGTGGCCGTGCCAGTGGCCGTCGATGATCTCGGTGCAGGCCCGATCGATGGCATCGGCGATCTCGGCGTCGAGGAGGCCGAGCTTACGGTTGGCCCGGGCTGCGGCCTGCTTGACCATGGCCAACGACCGGATGAGGTGGGGGAAGTGGCCGAGGCGGATTCCGGTGATGGGGAAGTTCTCCACCCCACGCAGGGTCTGAATTCCATAGAGTGCGTCGGCAGGGACCTCGCGTTCGCCGAGAAGGTCGTGTTCCGGGCGGGTCAGCCCCGGTCGGTAGATGAGGTCCCACCCGGCCCTGCGCGAATTCGAGTATTGCAGGCGGCGAACCATGACATGGGCGACTGCGGCGAAGAGCGTCATGGCGGCCTTGGCGTCGTTTTCGATCAAGCGTTGGACGGTCTCGACGGATAGTTGGAGGACCTCGACCGCACTCGCCGCCCGCGCCGTCGCACTGTGAACTCCGGGTTCCAACAACCCGGCCTCGCCGAGGGCGTCGCCCGGTCCGAGGATGATCACGGTCCCTCCGGCATCGCCGCTCTCGACCCGGACCTCCACCTGGCCCGAGACCAGGAGCCAGAAGTCGAGACGGTCGTCGCCGGCGACGAAGAGCGCCTTACCGAGAGTGAAGTGCCGGTGTTTGGCGGCATCGGCCAATAACGCCAGGGTCTTCTCATCGAGGCCGCCGAGGATCTCGCAGTTTTTCAGGGTCCGGATCGTGTCTTTCATGTTCTCGCCTCCGGGGGCCAAGCTAGCACGAACCAGCGCGTTCAGCGGCGCGTGCCTGGCTCTCATTTTCGTCCGACGAAAATGGTGCCTGGCACCGCTCGGGTGGACCGTAGAAAGCATCATGGTCGGAAAAACGCTCCGGGAACTTTGGTCCCGAACACGGTGTCTTCATCGCTGGTGGCCGAGGAAGCCACCTTGAGCATTGTTCGGGATCAGCATCGCGCCGTAGATCGGCGACGTACCCCCGGAACAATGCAAAAGATGGCACCCCGTTGGAGGGCGTGAACGAGTGCTCTCGAGGTGACGCTTCCCTTCTTGACAACCCGCATTTGGTGACATAGTGTATTAGATCAGTGATACACCTGGAGATTCACCATGCTTGGCCTGCTTGACATCGACCCCGCGGCCGCCGCCCCGATCTGGCGCCAGATCGAGGACGGGATGCGTCGTTTGGTGGCCTCAGGTGCGCTGCCCGTGGGAACCGCGGTGCCATCGGTACGCGAGCTCGCCCGTGAGTTGCGGGTCAACCCGGCGACGGTTTCCAAGGCCTACCAGCGGTTGACGGCTGATGGCGCCCTCGAGGTCCGGCGCGGTGAAGGCACTTTTGTCGTAGAGCGGCCGGCCGCGGCGCGGGCGGCGGAGCGGGAACGGATCCTCGAGGCGGGCGCTGCACGATTCGTGGATGCTGCGCGATCCATGGGAGTCAAGGAAGAAGAGGCGATTGTTGCGATATCGACGGCGTGGAGGGAAATCGAAGACGCCGACGATGGAGGAAAAAAATGAACACCGACGCCGATCCGTTGGTTGTCGACCATCTCACGGTCCGTTATGGCAAGACCACCGCGGTCGATGATGTCAGTTTTTCGGTGGTGAAGGGCGAGGTCTACGCCCTACTCGGCCGTAACGGCGCCGGCAAGTCCTCGACGATCCAGTGTTTGGTAGGCCAACGGCGAGCAGCTGCCGGAGTGTGCCGTTTGTTGGGTCAGGATTCGTGGAAGAGAAGACGGCGGATCATGGAGAAGGTCGGGGTGGTCCCCGAAACTCCGGACATCCCGCCCGGAGCCACCGCGGTGGAACTCGGGCGTTTCCTGGGCAGGATTCGACCGGTCTGGAATGCCGACGAGTACGCCCAGAGGCTCGAGCGCGTGCGAGTGCCATGCCGGCTGCCGGCCGGACGCCTGTCCAAAGGGCAACGCCGTCAGCTCGCCCTGGCCGCGGTGCTCGCGGCGGAGCCCGAGGTGCTCGTCCTCGATGACCCGACCCTGGGCCTCGACGCCGTGGTTCGCCGGACCCTCCTCGAGGAGCTGGTGGGCGAACTCGCCGACCGGGGAACCACCGTGCTCGTCACGACCCACGATCTCACGGGAATCGAGGGTATTGCCGATAAGGTGGGCATCATGCAACACGGAAGGCTCGTCTATGACGAGACCATGGATGGCCTCAAGGCGAGATTCCGCCGGCTGCGTTGTGTCCGCCACGAGGGAACGTCGGTCGAAGCCGTCCGGGCGGCCCTCGAACCCCTTGATGTGGCTGCAAGCCGGTTTGTCGGCGCCGCGGTCGATGCCGTTGTCGGCCGGTTGAACCAAGGGGCGGTCGCGGCGTTCAAAGCGGCGGTTGGTGTTGACGACATCGAGGTCGAGCCCCTGTCGCTGGAGGAGATTTTCGTTGCTCTCTGCCGTGATGAAAACGGGGGTGACCAATGAAAGCATTCCTCGCCCTTGTTGCCTTCGAGATCGGCGAACGCAAAGCGCTGCTCGCGGCCGCCGCCATCGCTTCGCTGCTGCCACTGCTCGCGCCACTCCTCCCGAGCACCGGGAGCAATCCTCCGGAAGTCATCCGCGAAGCCGTGATGTGGGTCGTGCTCGGCGGTCTGGCGCCCTTGTTCGCGCTGCTTCTCGGCATCGGGTTCATCGGCAGGGATCTGTCCGAAGGCCGAATGGGGTTCTACTACGCGCAGCCGCTTTCGGGGCCGACGATCTGGTTCTCGAAAATTACCGCCGTCCTCGTGTTGGTCTGGGCGGTAGAGCTCATCATCATGCTGCCCACCGTCGTGTTGTCGCCGGATCCGCTCCAGTTCTTCTATCTGGCGAACATACTCGATCCGTACTTCCCAAAGTGGGTGACACCGACACTGTTGTGGGTCCTCTCCTTCGCCGTCCTCCTGCTGGCTCACGCTATCGGGATCGTCTGGCGGGCGCGGTCCAGCTGGCTCGCGTTAGACTTTCTGGCGCTCCTCTTCGTGATCAGTGTTGGGTGGCTGAGCCTGAGGCCCTTCGTCTGGATGGCGTGGACCGTGGTCACCATCGGCATCGGATGGCTGGCGGTTGGTCTAATAGCTGGGCTGATTGTTGCAGGGGCTGTTCAGGTGTCCTTGGGAAGAGTGGATCTTCGCCGGGGTCACCGGACGATGTCGATGACGTTGTGGAGCATGATGTCTCTAACGGTCGTGACGCTGGCGGCCTGGAGTCTCTGGATTCGGTCGGTGGAGCCACGCGACCTTGATGGTATTACCAACGTTTCGGTGGGGTCAGGTGAGTGGATTGCAGTCTCCGGCCAGTCCTGGGGCCGTTACGACTATCACCCTCAATTCTTGGTCAATATAGGTGATGGTCGATGGTTCCCGACCAGTGGTGTTTACAGTTGGTACGGAAGCTACGTCCGGTTTTCCCCGGACGGACAACGAGCCTTCTGGCTTGTGGATGACAGCGGAGACGAAAGACGTCTCTGGTTCGCCGATTTGACCGCTTCAGAGGTGGTCCCCCGACCCACTGAAATTGTGACAGTGAACGATAGCAACGCCTATCGGGTTTCCTCTGATGGGCGGAGGGCCGCCTTTGTCGACGATCAGACGATCAAGGTCTTTGATGTCGATCATGGGGCGCTGATCATGGCGACAAGGATCGAAGAGCCACATCTTCCTTTCCAGCTGCGATTCGTCACCGACGACGAGCTTTCGGTGTTGGCGCTGATGCCGTGGAAACGGGAGCAGGGAAAAGGGAATCGAATCTTCACATTGGATCTGAATGCGCGGACCCTCGTCGAGGGGCCTGTTATCGAAGGTACCTGGAGCTGGTGGAATGAGCGCTGGACTCTCCGGGACGATCGGAAGCTGGAACGGATCGATGGGGAGGAACGCGACCGTCTCGTGATCGTCGATCCTGGATCAGGAGAGCAGATCGCCGACCTCGGAGAGATGCGGTCATGGTTCGAGAGCAGGATCGTGTACAAAGAGAGGATCACTCTGTTCCACAAGGGCAACAATCAAGCCGTGCTTCGGCTGTTCGACTTCGACGGACATCTGCTCAACGAATTCCCTGTCGGCCAGAGTGATCGGATGTACACGGGGGGTGAACCGCGCTCTGGTCTACTGGCCATCGGGCACTACAACTGGTATTTGGGCGAAGGCAGGGGCGCGGTCGACTATCTAACGAGTGTCGTCGACTTGGACACCGGTGAGGTCGTTCGGATCTTTACGAAAATGGCCCCGGTCTTGGGCAGGTGGGGAACATCGAGCAACACCGGAGCCTGGACCCCCGGGTCAGTCGCGACGCGCCTTCTGCACGGAGAGGATGGTGAGCTCCACCTCTGGGATCCCGAGACCAACGATCTCAAACAACTCATCCCAGTCCCAGACTGAGCGAACCGATCGCTTCGGTTCTGCGTATTTCTGGGTGGAGGCGAAGAAAATGTGGACCTTTATTCTCTGGTTGATCCTGCTCGTGGTGGCGTGGCCCCTCGCCCTGCTCGCCCTGGTGCTCTATCCGTTGGTGTGGATTTTGATGCTGCCGTTCAAGCTCATCGGCATCACCGTAGATGCGGTTTTCAGCTTTCTACACGCGATCCTGATGCTCCCCGCGCGAGTGTTGAAGGGACCGTCGCCGGCGAAGGCGTAGGTGCATTCAGCGGCGCGCTTCCCGATCCTAGAAACGAAAAGCCGTGCGGTGGCGGTGCCTGGCTCTCTTTTCGTCCGACGAAAAGGTGCCTGGCATCCGCTCGGGTATACCGTCGAGAACACCATGTTCGGGAACGCGCTCCTAGAAACGTGACGCCGAACCCGATACCCTCATCGCTGGTGGCCGAGGGAGCCACCTTGAGCATTGTTCGGGATCAGCGTTGTGCCGAAGATCGGCGATTTACCCTCGAACAATGGCAAAAGATGGCACCCCGTTCGAGGTCGGGTCCGTGGCATCCGCTCGGGAAAGGTGTTGGTGGAATCGGGTTCGGGAACGCGCTCCGGGTCGCGTCCGCGTTTTCGGCCCCGATATCTTTCGCTACTGCGCCAGTAGGTAGCCCGTCAGCCCGCGCAGCACCTGTTCATCGGTATGGGCGTAGGCCGGCATCTCGATGGGATATTTTTCGGCCATGTAGGCCAGCCGGGGGGTCGCGGCCTGGACCGCCTTCGGGTTGCGCAGGTATTCGACGAGTTGTTGCTCATCCCAGCGTTTGGAGAGACCGGTCAGCTTGGGCGCGGTGCGCTGGCCTTCGAGCTCGGCGCCGTGACACTTGGCGCATTTGAGGGCGACATATGCCACCTCGGGCGGTTCTCCCGTGAGATCAACCACATCCTGTTGGTACTCGTCCTCACCCTGGCCGCACCCGAGAACGATGGCGATGACGATGACGACGATGACGATGCCGATGACTCTCATGGTTCCCCCGGAGAAATCAATCACCAACGAGATGATCCACGTTGGCGGCGCAGATGAAGTCGTTCTCGGACAGACCACCGACGGTATGGGTGGTGTAGGCCACCATGCAGGTGTCATATCCCACCATCATTTCGGGGTGGTGGTCCTCTCGGTGCGAAACCCAAGCGACGGCGTTGACGAACGCCATGGTCTGATAGTGATCCTCGAACTGGAAGACTTTTTCCAGGACGCCTTCGTCGATCTCCCATCCGGCGGTGTGGGAGAGGAGGTGATCGAGCTCGTGGCCGCCGAGGGGTTCTGTCCCCTCGGGGATCGGTTGGCAGGTCTTCATGAGCATGCGGTTGTCACACATAGGTCCTCCCAGACACTGGTAATCATACCGGAATTGCGGCCGAGCCGGAGCTTGATTTATTCAATTTTTAGGCTAGACTAAAAATATGTCCATCAGCGAGGTGCCGATCAGCGGGCGCACGCCCGGGAGGCAGGTTCTATCCCCATCTCAGGAGGATTATCTCAAGCAGATCTTTCTCCTCGGCAATGGGGTCGAGAGCGTGTCGACGCGGGATCTCTCGGTTCGGCTCGATGTCCGTCCGGCGTCGGTGACCGGGATGGTCCAGCGCCTTGCCGAGGCCGGGCTGGTGATTTATGAGCCGTACCGGGGAGTGATTCTGACCGACGCCGGTCGCAGAGTCGCGTTGGAAATGCTCCGTCACCACCGCCTGCTCGAGACCTTTCTCGAGAAAATGCTGGGATATGGCTGGGACGAAGTGCACGATGAGGCCGAACGGCTTGAACACGTGATCTCGGAGCGCTTCGAGGCCCGGATCGCCGAGTCCCTGGGTCACCCGACCCGCGATCCGCACGGAGATCCGATCCCCGACGCCAATCTGCGTCTCCCGGCCACCGCCCGGGAGATCGAACTCACTCAAATGGCGGCGGGCGCGGTTGCGAGGCTGAGCAGGGTCGGAACCCAGGACAGAGACAGTCTCAATCTGTTGAGCAAGCTCGGGCTGATCCCGGGTGTGACGGTCGAGGTTCTGGGAACTGTGGAGGGCGCGGTGCGGGTCGCCATCGAGCGTGACCGGTTTCTGCTCCCGCGTGAGCTCGCGGATGAGCTTTGGTTTCAGGAGGACGTATGACGACGAAGCTACAACTACTCATTCTGGTCTTCGCTCTGGCGACCGTCATCGGTTGCGGTGGAGGCCATCAGGCCGATCAGGTCCAGGGCCCGCTTCGCGTCGTCGCAACAACCTCCATCGTCGGTGATCTCGCGAGATCCATCGGCGGGGATGTCATCGAGTTGGACACCTTGATGGGCGCCGGAGTCGATCCCCATCTCTACAAACCGTCGGCCGGTGATGTTCGGGTGATGGCGTCGGCCCAGATGATCGTTTACAGCGGTCTCCATCTCGAAGGCAAGATGACAGAGGTCCTCGCCGAGATGGGAACCCGGGGGGTCGAGACGGTCGAGGTGGCGTCGTGTGTGCCCGCCGAGTCATTGCTCGCGGTCGAGGGCTACGACACGCTTCATGACCCGCACGTCTGGTTTGACGTGGGTCTCTGGCAGCATGCTGCGGCGTGTCTCCGAGACGCCTTGATTCGAGTCGACCCCGAAAATGCCAACGGATACCAGGAGCGCGGCGATGCGGTGATCACCGAATTCGCCGATCTCGATGTCTGGGTGCGGGAGAGGGTGGCCGCCCTACCGGAGAATCGTCGGATTCTGGTCACCGCACACGACGCCTTCTCATACTTCGGGCGCGCCTACGGGATGGAGGTTCGTGGCCTCCTCGGGGTGAGTACCGCCGCCGAAGCCGGAACCGGTGATGTCCAGGCGTTGGCCGCCTTCATCGCCGACCGAGGTCTTCCAGCGGTCTTTATCGAGTCGTCGGTGCCGCCGCGGTATGTCGAGGCCTTGACCGAGGCGGTTGTCGCGCGGGGAGGCGATGTCTTGATCGGCGGCAGTCTCTACTCCGATGCACTCGGAAGTCCCGGCGGACCTGCCGAAACCTATGTCGGGACAGTGCGCGCCAACGTCGATACCATCGTTGGCGCCCTGTCCGGGGCCGGTCAGTGATGGAAGATCGAGGAGTCGCGCTCGAGGTCGAAGACCTGACCGTTGCCTACTCGGATCAACCGGTGCTCTGGGACATCGATCTCGTGGTACAGGCGGGTGACAAGATGGCCATCGTCGGTCCCAATGGAGCCGGCAAGAGCACCCTCATCAAGGCGGCCATGGGTCTGGTTCCCTCGGTTGCCGGTGAGGTCAGGGTGTTTGGCCGACCCTTTGCCAAGGGACGCGGTGAAATCGCCTATGTGCCCCAGCGCTCGTCCCTGGAGTGGGACTTTCCCACCGATGTTCTCGACGTGGTCACCATGGGCACCTACGGCAGCCTCGGCTGGTTCCGTCGACCGGGTGCAGCCGAACGCGACCGGGCGCGGAAGGCCCTCGACGAGGTCACCATGGGCGCTTTCGAGAGGCGACCCATCGCCCAACTTTCAGGCGGCCAGCAGCAGCGCGTCCTGCTGGCGCGGGCTCTGGTGCAGGAGGCGCCCATCCTCATGCTCGATGAGCCCTTTCAGGGTGTCGACGCTCCCACCGAACAGGCCATCGTCGCGGTTCTGGACCGGCTTTCCGACGACGGTAAGACGGTGATTGTGGTTCACCACGATCTGCAGACGGTTCCCGAGTACTTCGACTCGGTCCTGTTGCTCAATGTCCGCGCCATCGAATCGGGGCCCGTCGGCGATGTCTTCACGGAGGAGAACCTCCGCCTCACCTTTGGCGGTCGGGTCGGTGTCCTCGCCCAGCTCGCCGAAGCGGAGACCGGCCACTGATGGATTTTCTCGGTGACTACACCCTGAGGATCGTAGCCCTCGGGTCGGGGGTGCTCGGCGCCGCCGCAGGAGCGCTCGGCTGCTTCGCCTATCTGCGTCGGCAAAGCCTCGTGGGCGACGCGCTGAGCCACGCCGCGCTTCCGGGCATCGCCCTGGTCTTTCTGCTCACCGGAAGCAAGGCGCCGCTGCCGATCATGATCGGCGCCGCGCTGGCCGGGTGGATTGCAACCCTGGCGGTTCGGCTGGTGGTCCGCCGCAGCAGAGTGCCCTACGACTCGGCGTTGGGGATGGCCCTCGCAGTCTTCTTCGGGTTCGGGCTGGTGTTGTTGACTTTGATTCAGAAGCGACCCGACGCCGCCCAGGCCGGTCTCGAGTCCTTTCTCTTCGGCCAGGCGGCATCCCTGCTTCGTGAGGATGTGGTGGTCATGTCCGCCCTCGGGGCGGCCTGCCTCGTCGTCCTGGCTCTGCTCTGGAAAGAATTCAAACTGCTGAGCTTTGACACCGAGTTCGGCGAAAGTCTCGGTCGACCCATGCGACGTTTGGACGGACTCTTCACGCTGTTGCTGGTCGTGGCGGTGGTCATCGGTCTGCGCACCGTGGGTGTGGTGCTCATGTCGGCCATGGTGGTGGCGCCGGCCGCTGCTGCGCGGCAGGTGACCGACCGGCTGGCGCCCATGGTCATCATCGCCGCCGCCATCGGTGTTTTTTCCGGAGTCACCGGCGCGGTTCTGAGTTCGGTCATCCCGCACCTGCCGACCGGGCCGACCATTGTTCTCGTTTTGAGCACGGTGGTGGTGATTTCGCTGGTCTTCGCTCCGAAACGCGGACTGCTTTGGCGCTGGATACGGCTCGGCCGGCTCCAGCCGGCGGCCGCCCTCGATCCTGTTCTGATGCACCTCTATGCGTTGTCTCTCCAGCACCCGGAAGAGCCGGATCACGGCCATGGTCTGGCGGTGCTTCGCACCATGAGTCCCACCGGCGCCGATCTCGAACGGGTGATCGGTGACCTCGAGGCGAGGGGACTCGTCAGTGCGGTCGGCGAAGGACTGTGGGCTCCAACACCCATCGGCCGTCGCGAGGCCGAAAGAAACCTCGACCGTGAAGGCGAAGTGGGATCATGAGCCCCGAACTCGAGATTCTCGCCATCGCGGTGGTGACGGCCGTGGCGGCCGCCCTTCCCGGCACCTATCTGGTGCTTCGAAGGACGGCAATGGTCTCGGATGCCATCTCGCACGCCATCCTCCCGGGTATCGTCGTGGCATTTTTTCTCACTCAGAATCTCAATTCACCGGTGCTTCTCGTCGCCGCGGCGGCAACCGGCGTGTTCACCGTCGTGCTCATCGAGGCGCTCATCCGGAGTCGACTGGTTCCTGAAGACGCCTCCATCGGGATCGTATTTCCGGCGATGTTCAGCATTGGTGTGATCCTCATTTCGCGCCATGCCTCCAATGTCCACCTCGACACTGATGCGGTGCTGCTCGGTGAGCTCGCCTATGCGCCGTTTCAGCGACTCACCGTGGGCGCGGTCGATCTCGGTCCGACGGCCCTGTGGAGCATGGGCACGATTCTGCTGGTCAACGCGGTGCTGATCATCCTCGCCTGGAAGGAGCTCAAGCTCGCCACGGTCGACGCGTCATTGGCGGCTCTGCTCGGCTTTCAGCCGCTGGTCGTGCACTACGGCCTCATGACCATGGTCTCGGTGACCGCCGTGGGCGCCTTCGACGC
>Ga0070729_10006907_pt1 | contig 11047 bp, 12 predicted proteins | sample tdDd472_FD_66725 | JGI IMG/M metagenome (GOLD analysis project Ga0070729, IMG submission 66725) | Marine sediment microbial communities from the Atlantic coast under amendment with organic carbon and nitrate - tdDd47.2 | ecosystem: Environmental > Aquatic > Marine > Coastal > Sediment | place...
TCACTAACCCCAACAAAGGCAACCACCATGCCACCGAATCTTTCTGTGCCCGAATGCCCTCCCTCTGACAGGGGGGCCAGGGCTGCCACATTCCTTGAACACCACGGCCTCATCCCCCGCATCCCGCCCATCCGCTCCTCGGACCTTGGGCTCTGCGGCGCGGCCCCCTTCACCTACTACCTCACCCGGCGCCTCGGACTCGTCCCTCTTTTCCGCTACTCCCAAGCCCTCTCGCACGGCTCATGGTTCCACTCGGCCTTTGAGTTGTACGCCCTCCACCCCGACGCCGAGGCCCGCAATCGCTACGACAAACTGATTGAGGCCCGACTCGAAGAACTCTCCCTTCTTTGCAAAGGGGTGGGGTGGGTCTCTGACCGCCTAGTCACCGTCCTCGAACGGGAGCGGCTCGACGCCCTCTCCGCCCTCACCTGGTATCTTGCGTCCCGCGACTTCAAGATCCCAAACAACTCCTTCCTTTCTGCTGGCTACGAGGGCTACTTCGCCAAACCCCACTGGCGTCTGCTCGGCTGCGAGACCATCGGCAAAGTCCCTTACAAGGACACCCACCTTCTCGCCCAGTTCGACCGCCTCTACCTCAACGAGAAGACCAACAAAGTCTGGATCGTAGACGCCAAGACTACAGGCGCCGCCGCCTCACTCCGAGCCCAATCCTTCCCCTGCTCCTTCCAACTCCGCCACTACCTCTACATCCTGGACCGGCTCGCCAAGAGCAAACAACTCCACAAGACCTTTGACCTTCCGCCCGGCGCAGGGGTGGGGGGAATGATCCACCCGATCATCCAAAAACCCTCCATTACCCTCGGCCAAAAGGACCGCAACTACCACTACATCGCAGAGGGCAAACGCACCGGGGTCTCCGGCACAGCCCAGCGAGTTGGCAACCAATGGAAGGTTGCCCTAACAGACGGCTACTCTGGCTCCTTCTCCCTCGAAGAGATGGCTTGCAACTGCTTACATGAACGAACAGGCAAGAAGCCCAGCAAGGCCTACGCCGGTGAGCCCTGCCCCCTCAACTATTGCAAGAGAGTCCGCGACTGGTACTTCTCTGAAGGCGACTACGAAGGGGAGCAAGCCATGCGACAAGCAGAGCCCCCCGTAAATGTTTCCGCCGTCTCCTTCGGAGGGTTTGACCTCGACGAAGAAGAAGAATATCTTTCTCAGGTGGAGTTCATCTACTCCCACGCCACCCGCCCGGCCACTCCAAACCGCTTCTTCAGAACTGAGGATGGAATGTCAACATTCGGCAGGCCCTCCCACTTCGCCCCCTTCTATCTCACTCCCATCACACGCTGGCCCGACATCATCGAGACTAACCATTTCACCGTTCTTCACCGCGAAGACGAAACTTCCCACAACCTCACCATCGAAGGAGAAATCTGATGGCGACCCGCCCCAACCCCCTTGCCCCCTGGCACGACGAAATCCTCCGCACCTTCATTGCCCCTGCTATCGAACAAACCATCGCCGCCTACGACATCACTTCCTTTGCTTCTTTCCACAAAGCCTTCCAAGAACACACCACCTCTCTCGTCTCCAGCGCCTGCCTTGCTGAGTGGTGTGACGGCCTTGGCTACTCCTTCAACCGCACCCTCTCCGTTGTCGGCCCCTCCAACACAGCAGCCCATCCCGGCTCACCTGAATCTGAATGACCCTTACACAGGAGTTAGCAGTGGGAACCACCATTGACCAACGCTTCTCCAAGTTGGGGAGCCGAGGCGTTCGCTTTCACCCTGCCCTCACCCAATGCGTCTCTGCATGGTGCGGCACTTCCGGTGAAGGCAAGTCCTCCCTCCTTCAATCTTGCCCTGACGCATTCATCCTGAACACCGACCTCTCATCCACCTCCAACCCTGACCCCCACGCCTTCATCTGGCCTTGCATCAACGAGGCGGGCCAGCCCACAGAAGCAGACGGCTCCGTCATCCCTGACCTGACTTGGGGCGACTGTCTCGAACGAGTTGAGATCGTGCGAGACATGAACCGCAACAAGGTCGAGGGCGCTCCCAAACTCGTTGTGCTTGACACCATCGACACGGCTGTACGTCTCGCAATGGCCCACGAAGTCAAGTCATTGGGCAAGACCAGTTGGGACGAACTGTACGGCCCGGCTGCCTGGGCCGCAGTCCACGACCAGTTCGTCAATCTGGCCCACGACAACAAGCGGGTGGGAGTTGGCACCGCCTTCATCCTCCACCTCACAACCAAAACCATCTCCGAAGGGGAGGGGCACAAAGCCAAGAAGATCATCTTGGAAGATGTGCCTCGCCTTACCGACAACTTCTGGGGCAAACTCAACGACATCTGCGAGATCGTCGGCATCGTTGAGCAAGGAACCACAACCAGAGCGGTCAAGAAGATCCGTACCAATGCTTCCACCGGCGAACCCATCCTCAACCCGAAGACAGGCCAGCCCCTCGAAACAACCGAAACCATCCAGATCCCCCGCGTCATCGTTTCCTTTGAACCTCGCTACAAAGAGGTTGCAAAGCGGCGTTCGGGGATCGCCACTTCCATCGAAATCCCGCCCCGCGACGGCTGGGCGGTTCTTGAAGAGGCCTACCGTAAGGGCCTCGAAGCCGAAGAGTCCACCACATAAGGAACCATTGCAATGGCAGGATTCAGCAACACCTCATCCGACCGCATGAAGACCCTCCGTGAGGCAGGCAAAGAGGCCCGCACCGACCAACTGTTTGGCGGTCTCGGGCGCTGGCCCAACGAAGAAGTTGACGAAGAGATCCCGTGCGCCCTCGTCGCCATGTCCCTCAAGGAAGACGACAACTTCACCTACAGGGCCAACGGTGCCGAAGTGAAAGTCCCCGCGTTCACCGTCCGCTTCACCTACACCTACTTCGACGATCCCGATGGCCCCTTCGACTGGAGCGGCCAGTACTTCACCATCCCCTACGACATCGGCTCCCTTCCCGAATCCGACACCGAGGGCAAACGGCAGACCCAGGCCAACATCACGCTTGGCCGTCTGAAGGGCTCCCTTGCTGGGCTCCTTGGCGACGACTTCATTGAAGATGACATCGTGGGCGCCATCAACCTTGCGGCCCAACGCATCGCCGACGCCAACGAACAAGGCGCACAACTCATGGTCTCCGTCTTCAAGAAGTTCGAGACTCGCAAGTACGTTCCCAAGGTCGGCCCCAAGAAGGGCGAAGAGCAGGTCTTCCACTCCAAACTTGACAGCATCCGAGGCCTTGTCTAAGACCCCCCCGTGAGCCTGAGAGTGGTGGCTCTCTTGCTCGGTCAGCCAGCGGGCAACTGTTGGCTGACCTTTCCCCCCACCCCTGGGGCACGCGCCGTCTATGAACGGACGTGCCCCTTTTCTGTTGCTCCCCCCACCCCTTAGAAAGGAGCCCCATGAATGAGTTGGCATTGTTCGCAGGAGCAGGAGGAGGACTTCTCGCTTCCCATCTACTTGGCTGGAATACCATCGCCGCAGTTGAACTGGAGCCCTACCCCCGCAGCATCTTGTTGCGCCGACAACAAGAAGGACACCTCACTCCCTTCCCCATCTGGGATGACATCAGAACCTTCGACCCCTCCCCCTTCTCCAACCACATCGACATCATCACCGGAGGGTTCCCCTGCCAAGACATCAGCGCCGCAGGTAAAGGTCGCGGACTTGCCGGAGACCGTAGCGGCCTGTGGTTCGAGTATCTCCGCTGCGTTGAAACCATTCGCCCTCCTTTCGTCTTCGCGGAAAACAGTCCGCTCCTGCGTACCCGTGGCCTCGGCACCGTCATCCAAGGACTTGACAGCGTGGGGTATGACGTTCGGTGGTGCGTGTTGGGAGCAAGGCACATCGGCGCGCCCCACAACAGAGATCGAATGTGGATCTTGGCCCACCCCAAAGTGCGAGGGTTGGCGCTCCGAGGGCAACCAACTCCAACTCATTGCCAAGATCGACAGGGGCGAACTCACTGTTGCAGAGGCCGAGGCCATGGCGGGAGGTATGCTCTTTCCTCCTTGCCGGGACAAGAACCCAAAGTTCAACCGCCCCGACCTACAACAACAGTCGCACCGCCGATGGGCTACCCCTTCTGGTGGGGGAGTGATGAACTCGGATTGGACCGAGTGGTTGATGGGGTGGCCGATCGGGTGGACCGCACAAAGGCCATTGGAAACGGCCAAGTTCCAGCAGTGGCTGTCCTCGCATTTCACATTCTTACAAGGAATCTTCCAGCATGAACCTCATCCGCATCATTACCCGTGAACCCACAAACGCCGACGTTGCCATCATGGAAGCAGCAGATCAGGAGCCTTTGCCCGAGCCCAACACCCCCGCCACCCCTGCCATGTCCAAAGCAGCAGGACGCCCCGCCAGCCACGTCCGCACCTGCTGCGAAACCAACCGTGTCTTTTCACTCGAACTCGAAAGGCTGCCATGACCCACCTAGTCTCAACTGGAAGCACTGCCACCTTTGCTTATCCCAAGGAAGTAGACGAAGGAGTGCTTTGTCACATCTCCGTCTCAACCCCCATAGCCTTTAGAGATGAAACAAGCAATGTTGCTCCCAGCGACATCGGGTTTGCTTCCCTCGTTGTCGAACCACCCGGCGTCTGCGGCCCTTACCCCGCACTGTTCCTCATCCTTTCCAAAGGCCAAGACCCTCTCTGGACCCCAGATGACATCATTGACGACCTAGTATCAGGGTTGGCCTCTGGCGCCAGGGTCATCCCTCTTTCCTTTGTTCCCTTTTCGTTTGGGAAATCTCAATGCAAAGCCTCTCTCACCAAAGAGTTCTTCGAGTCAGCCAACGAAAACCTCCATGCCTATGATTGGCTGGTAAACCGCCTCAACCCCAGAAAGGCTCCGAGCGCCCTCACCCTGGCAAAAGCAAAAGACAACAACATCCTCCATTGGCACATCCTGCTCGACCCCACCTTCTCGCAAAAGGAACCCCAAGATGCTGACGTTTGACGACTACTCCAATGCTGCAAAGCGAACCGCCCTGATACCCCCCCGTGAGCCTGAGTCCTTCTACTATGGGGCTCTCGGCCTAGCCGGGGAAGCGGGCGAGATTGCCAACAAGATCAAGAAGGTGATCCGAGACAACGACGGGATGTTTGATTCGCGGCTGCACGGCGAAGTCATCGCCCAGGAACTCGGCGATGTCCTCTGGTACTTGTGGTACATGGCTGAAGTGTGCGGCTTTACACTCGACCAGGTTGCGGCCATGAACATCCAGAAACTCCAGGACAGAAAGGACCGTGGCGTAATCTCAGGATCTGGCGACAACCGATAACAGGAGGCAAAGATGTATTCGTTGATTCCCCCCGACCGAGTGGCCGAGGCAGTGCTGTTCGGCCCCGACACACCCTCCCCGCACATCAAGAAGTTTGGAGACCGCCCTTGGTTTTCATCCACCCTCGAACCCCTTGACAACACCTACGACTTCTACACCCTGATTGACGACAACCTCTATGTGCAGGGGGCCTGCTCCCGCTGCTCCACTTCCCTCTCCGACTTCTGCGTTCAACTCCATCCCCACCTCATCCCCTTCGAGGGTGACTTGGCTCCGCTCCTGCTCGGAGAATGCTCTCGCTGCGAACGAGTCTACTTCGTTGCCAACCCCCTTGTAGAGGCTCTCTCCGATGAATGACTCACCCGGCCAACCCCGCGATGCCCGGGCTGCCTATCTACGAGAGCGATACCATCTCTCCGCAGAAGAGGCTGCCCTCTCCGCCGAAAGGGAAGTTGTGTATGGCGAGGCCTACATCAACCACCTCGGCATTGCTCAAACTTGGTGCGGCCTCCTCCACCCCTGGGTCTTGCACATGGCTCAGATGCAACCCCTTCCTCCCCATGTTGTCGCCAACATGATGGACGGGCTCAAACTCAACAGGAAGCGGCAAGTCTTCCACGGAGACAACTACGACGACTCCTCAGTCTACTCACGGTTTGCTTGTACATGGCAGCGTGAGTGGGCCCAAGACGGACGGGGACCCTGCCCCTCTGTTGTAGTCCCTGCTCCTCACCCCGATTGCACCCTTGTACTTGAATGGGAGGCTCCTGATGGAACCCGAATCCCCGCAACACGCTGACCTTTCCTTCGCCACCAACGAAGAACTCGTCAATGAACTCCGAAGCAGATGCCACGCCATGATCCTCCTCTATGAACTTATGAGAGAAGAGGACGAAGACGGTGATCCGGTGAGCGCGCACTTCAGCGAATGCGGAAGGCTCTCCGTCAAGCGAGGGCTGGTGGAGATGGCCCGTGACCGCTACACCTTCGAGGCCCATCAAGCATTCACCGCCATGTTCGAGGAATGCGACGACGAGGACTAGCCTCCAAAGGCTCCGAACTTGCTGAACACTGGGTTCTGGCCCGGCAACACAGGCTGCTGAATCTTCGGCTTGTCTGCTTGTTGGGCCAGAGCCCTTTTCATTTCCTCAGTCAGGTGGGCCGGTTGCAACTGCTGCTGCGGCTCACCCACAATCGCCTGATACTGCTCCCTGATTTCAGGGGGCAACTTGTCAAGGATGCGCTGCGTCCGAGGCTTCGTCATCAACTCTTGCGCCGTCTTCACCCGCGTCTCGCTGATAGTCAGCGGCAACCCAAACCTCTTCTGGTACTCTTCCTTCTTGGCCTGGAACTTCCGCATGTCCCCATTCAACAATGCGAAGGTGGCCGACCTGCGAACAGCCCGCATCTCCTCCTGGTTCTTCAGCAGGAACCCGTCCACTTCCCCTCGAAGGGCGCTCGTTCCAAGGTCCGCGCCCAACGCCTTCAGTACCAACTCCGAGGGCTTTTGAAACTCGATGAGGGTGCCGTCCCACTTGAAGAGGGGCACGGTCCCATCGGGCTGCTTTGCATTCCAATCAATGTAGGTCCGCTGCGGGTTGATGCCCTCAATCAGAGGAAGGTCCGGGGCTATCCCGAACATGCGACTCAGGGCCACGCCCCCCGGCACCAACCGGGGCAGCGAATACTTCAGGAGTTCCACATCACCAGTCGCAAGCCCCTGCACAATGCTCACCGGGATGTCCACAACAGGAGGCACAGGCACAATGCTGTCGCCCTCGAAGAACCGCTGGCCCCCCAGGGCATCTCCCAGCGACGAAGCGTAGAGACCCCGGCTCAGGTCTGCTCCCAGCAGGTTCTTCCCGGCCTCATATGCAATCGCTGAAACACCCATCCCCCTCAAGATGTCGTTCACCACTGGCTTCAACCCAACTCGGCCACCCAACTGAGGCCCGTACACCACCGCCTCTGTCACAGACCGGAGCGGGAAGTTGAGGAACATCCGCACAAGAGGGTTGGTGGCGAAGGCCCCGAACGAGGACAACTTCCTGTCCTGTGTAAGGAACGCTACTGGCGTGTTCAAGAGGGTGCCACTGAACTGCGTGCGCCCCACCATCCCCCGCACATCCGTAATGAAGGACCCATCCAGCGTGCTTCGACCGGCCTTCACATAAGCGTTCTCGACGGCATGGGCCGTCACCGACCTGTTCAGCCACTCCGTCTTCTCGAACCCGGCAAGGCTCGCCTGGAAGAACCGATCCATCAAGGACGCGGGGCCCTTGGGCTGCAACCCGGCCCGCCTCCCCACCACGTCAATCGTCTCGAAGAAGTCAGGAGAAATCCCCAGCAGGTCATCCCCGTTGTGGTTGGCGAATCGGAAGTGCTTGGCGATAAGGCCCCGCTTCTCCTCCTCCTCAAGGACCCGGAACCCCTGCCCCGCCCGCTCCTTCAGATAGCCGAACAACTCGCCCACCGCATTCTTGTAGCCCTTCAGGACGTTCCGGGCCCCCAACTGCGTCGAGGCCAACAGGAGGGGCTGCATGGCGTTCAGAGAGATCGACGCCATGTTGAACCCAAGGTGCGAAACATACAGGTAGTTGGCAAGCCACCGCGTCGAGGACTTGGCGCCCCCCAACCCCACCTCCGGGTCGCTCCAAGCAAGAAGCCCCTCCCGCATCTTCTTGCCGCCCGCCTCATCCAACACCTTACCAAAGGGCCCCGCCGCAATCCTGTTGACCATGGCCTTCATGTTGAGAAGGCCCCGCTCGGTCGCCAACTGCTGCACACTGTACTGCCCAGACGACGCCGGGATCAGGAAGTGAGGAATCAGATGCTGTGTGTAGGGGTCCTTGATATGGGCGTACTGGCCCCACAACCCATCCGCCAGCGAGAAGCCCCCCAACGGCTGCTCCGCCTCTGGGATCTCATCAAAGGCCTTGGAGATGGATGGGCCCTTCCCCTTCTCCTTGCCCAGCACAGGGAACGTATCGTCGAAGCCCGCTAGCACCTCTGGGTTCGAGGCGAACACCCTCCTCTGGGCATCCAGAACCTCCTTGTTGGGGGCCTGAATGTGCCAGGCCCACGTTCGCCCCGTGTCCGCAAAGTGCAGCGTCACCGCCTTCTGCGGGTTCAGCCGCTGGAACAGAGGAATCCCCTCCATCCGGTTCGCAACCCCCCGCCACTTCCTCGCATCCGCAGCAAACCCCCTCGCCTCCTCCTTCAGTTCTTCAGCCAGGGCCACATCCCCTCTCTTCTTGGCTGCGGCTGCCTGCTGTGCCAGATCCTTAGCCCTCCCCTTGTTATCGGCCACCCTCCCAGCGATGTCCGCCAAGTCCCCCCGCCCAATAGCATCCGCCAACTCGTACTGCCTCTCGAACTCCTCAGTGACCCGGCCCCCAAACGCCTCCCTCACCTGATCCAAGTCATCAGGATGGTACAGAGCCGTCCGCCGCGTCCTCGCCACCACGCTCTTCGAGACATCCAGCGTCCTTGCCCCTGCTCTGGCCTCCGGCCCAGGCAGCCCAATCACAGCCTCGGGCCCCAGATCCCTGATCCGCTCACCCAGATTCCTCGGGAAATAGTTGGCCTGGTACTGCTCCTGCGCCGTGTGCCTTACCAGATCAATGAACTCTGCCTCCTTGATGCTGCCAGCCTTCAGCCCCTCCGCCACCTCATCTCCCAGCATGGCCCGGATCGCATCAATGCCGTCCTCCACCCGCCCGATAGCAGCAGCCCCGTCATGGCCCGCCTTCCCGAACAGCCGATTGTTGAGCCCCGCATACAGCCGACTGATCTTCTTGGGGTCGGCCTCGAACACCCCCTCCGCTAGCCCCTCTTTCCCGAACAGCCGCACCGCCCGCTGGTTGAACCCTTTCCTCATGGAGTCCGCCAACGCAAGCAACTCCGTTCCCCCCACCTCCATCATCCTCTTCTCAACATCGAACGAAACCACCGGGAGAGAAACCTCATCCTCAAAGACCGTGGTGAGCCTCCCGTCCTCACCCCGTTCCAACCGCTTCAAGACCTTGCGGCTCACCTCTTGATCCCAGCCCTCCAACCTGGCCTGCAACAGGAAGGCCGTCTCCCTCGCCTCAGCCGCCTGAGCCGGAGACAACCCCTTCGCCGTGTAGTCCAGCGTCGGCAAGCCCCTCGCCCTCAGATACTCATTGTACTGCTTGACGAAGGTGACACCCGCCTCCCTGCCCAACTCCTCCAGCCCCGTCTCCACCTGCCTAATCATGGGGGCCACCGCCGTACCCCGCAACGAAGTCTCCGAAGTCGCCAACCCCAACTGCTGAAGGAACCCAGCATTCTTCTTGAAGAACGCCGAATAGTCCTTCGCAACATCCGTGATAGCGCCCGCCCCTCTCACAAGGGCAGCCTCGCCCGGAATGCTCGTCAAGAACACAAGCCAAACCCACGGGTTCGTAGCGATGTCGATGGCCGCATCCGCAAGCGGATTCCCCCCATACTCCTCCTTGATCCTCTGGTTGAACCCAGTCCGCTCCCTCGGCGACAACCCCTTCGAGTTGAAGAGTGTGGAGAAGGTGCCCCTTGCGGTCAACTCCCCCTCAATCGCATTCGAGATGATGAGACCCGGCGCATCATAAGTGCGGACAGCCTCAAACGGGCTAACTTGTACAGGAGCAGCCATCAGAACCTCCTACAAAGACAAAGGGCGGGAGCCATTAGACCCCCGCCCTCCGGCACGAAAAGGAGCGACCCTAAACAACTTAGGCCTGAGCGGTGCGGCCCCGCACAGTAATGGTCACGTTCACAAGAGTCATGGTTTGAAGAGCCGCCGACGCATTCTGCGGATCTTCTGTCGTGGTGAAGAACAGCGCAACTCGCTGGCCCGCCTGAACCCTCCGGGACAAAGCCCCATCCGTAGTAGACTGATCAATCTCCCCAACCAGCGGCAAACTGGCCACTGTGTCAGCCGCAATCGTCCCCGACGAACCGGCAATCCGAGCCGGGCTTGTCGCCGACGTGATCTGGCGCCCCACCAAAGGCGTGTCTGCCACAGCAGCCGATGACGCCTCCCCATCATCCAGCGACCTTACATGAACATAAACAGCAGCCGGGGTCCCGTCTGTGTCAATGCCCGCCTCGATCGCAATATCAATGGAATCAATGATCGTATCCCGCTCCACCTGGAACAGCGGGATACTTGAGTCGCTGACCGCCGCAATGAAGTCGCGGAAGATGATCCCGTTCTCACGGGGGTACTGCTCAACAGGCACTACCGTTTCAGTTGTCGCCATCAGAATGCTCCTGTGGGGGCATACGGTTGATCCTGTTGGAATGCGCCCTCGGACATCGCCAACGCTACCTGTTCAAGAATGTCTTGGCGAGGGGCTCCCCCAATCGCCACGCCGTCGCGGGGCAAGCGCTGCCCAGCCGCCAACTGATTGTAGATGTCAGGCCTCGCAGCGGCAAGCCTCGCAAGGTTCGATCCCATATCCCTCTGCATCCTCTGATCCTTCAGAAGACGCATCCGTCCCAACTCCCTGATCTCCTGCTCCCTTTCAAAGGCAGCCCCGACCCTCCGGCCCGTCACCAACTCATCGGCCCCCTTGAACAGCGGGAGCCCCACCTCGCTCACCCCAAAGCCCACCGTGCCCATAGCCCCCAACCCAGCCAAAATCGGGTGAGCCGCCCCAAACTCCTTGCCTCTCCCAACCGCGCCCCCCACAAAGGAGTCCTTCAACTTCAGGAACTCTCCCCCCACCCCTTCATCTGCTTTCGGCAACGCCCCCCGGCCCTTGGCC
>Ga0070729_10006908_pt1 | contig 11044 bp, 7 predicted proteins | sample tdDd472_FD_66725 | JGI IMG/M metagenome (GOLD analysis project Ga0070729, IMG submission 66725) | Marine sediment microbial communities from the Atlantic coast under amendment with organic carbon and nitrate - tdDd47.2 | ecosystem: Environmental > Aquatic > Marine > Coastal > Sediment | place...
GAGAGCTTGAAAAACTGTATAACGAGATTCCCAAAACCATGCAGGCCCGCTATGAAAGACGAGCCAGACAAATAGAGACAATGCAGAATCTTGAACATGAAATTCACAACTTATCATTACAAATGAAATCTGTGGATGATATTGTGGAGAAGATTCTGGGTAAACAGGATAAACTGCGCGGCAACCCCAAGATGTCCAAAAAATTCATGGCTCAGGTTGAGTCTGAGGTTGAGCAGGTTAACAAAGTTGCCAAAGAAATGGCCGATGAACTTATGAAACTTAAACGTGAGATTGGCCAAGGAGTTGAACGCTCCAAGATTGGTGATAATGTTAACAAGGCCGATGAGCAAATCAGGCTTGAGATGGAGCGTGCCTTGAAGAAGGAACGTGCCTTGCTGGATAAAATGCGCAAGGGTTTATCGGATAAAGATGCCATGATGTTTGACCGCATTCAGCGTTCCAAGCACAAAAGTGACAGGCTAGAAAGTGAAGTCAGGGTCTTTTTCAGAGATCTGGAGGCACTGGTTGCCGAGCGCGTGGTTGATTTTATGAAGCAGGTTGATGCAGAACAGAAAATGCTGGCCGAATATACCAGCCAACTGTCAAAACTTAGACAGCAAACAGAAGAAATGGCTACCCGTATTGCCAAGATCAACATGCACGAGGTCAGGGATCATTTCTATAATATCTATCTGAAAGCTAATGTTGGTGTGATTGATATTTCATGGCAGAAGCGACAGAATATCCGTGAAAAAATTGAAGGGCTTCTTGAGGCTCGTAGTGAGGAAAAGGACCGCTTGAACAGATCCTTTGAAGGGTTACGCTAGTGAACAGGCAAATAGAAAAACAGTTCTGTTGTAGAGAAAAGGCGTTGACACTGCTTTTAGTGCTGATGTGTGTTTTTGCTCCTGGCAACCTTTTAGCTCAGCAGTCTGAAGACAATGCAGAAAAAAGCGAGGCCACGCCGATAGAGATTGAAGAAGGCGATTATCCTTTGGCCGCCAAAGATGTGGCTGCTGCGGTCAAGCGATTTACCAAGCGGGCCAGCGAATTCCAGTCCGATATTGCCGGAACCGTTGAAGAAAACTTTGAGCATCGTGATAAAGTTATCGACCGGAAATACGAGGCCGAGCTTGCACGTTTTGAAAAGCAGGAAATGAGCGTTATTCTTTCTGCTATCGAAAAATTTGAATCTTTCGTAAAACGCTTTCCCAAGGAAAAACAATACACCCCGGATGCGATGTTCAGATTGGCGGAACTTTATTATCAGAAAGCCAGACAGGAATTTAACCAGAACCGGGAACAGCGTATTGCCGAGTACGAAAAGCAGCTTGATATGTTTGATGAGGGACTGATTGATGATGAGCCCAAGGCCCCGCATCCTGATTTCTTCTATTCGTTGAAATATTACAATATTATTACCAGAGACTTTCCCAACTATCGTTATATCGGTGATGTTTATTATCTGATGGCATACTGTTATCAGGAAGAGGGAAATCTTCCGAGAGTCAGAAGAGCCTTCGAAGATTTGATTGCCAGTCGCCCGGATAGCAAGTATGTGGCAGAATCATATCTCAGAATCGGTGATGCATATTTTAACGAGCACAACTATGAACCGGCTCTTGAATCACTCCTAAGAGCGGCAACCTATCGCGACTCCGCATTATATGATCAGATTCTGTACAAGTTGGCCTCGACTTACTTTATTCTTAACCGCTTTGACGAGTCTATCAGGGTGTTTGCCAGCTTGAATGATTACTCGGAAGAGATTTTAAAGAAGAAAAAAAGACATTCCTATTTCAGGGATGAATCGGTCAAGTATATTGCATTTTGTTATGCACAAGGTACGGATTACTGGGACAGGGCCGGTGTGAATAATGCAGTCAGATTTTTCGAGAAATATGGCGATCCAAAGTGGGAAGCTGATGTTTTCAGAGATCTGGGTGACTATTTCTTCCAGCAGGCCAAATGGAACGAAGCGGTTGTGGCCTATAAACGCGTGCTGAACAAAGACCCCTGGGATCAGGATAATCCGAAATTACAGATGAAGATTATCTCTATTTATCTGCGTGGTATTAAAGACGACAAGCAGATGAATATCGAGCGTGAACGTCTGATCGAAGAGTTTGGTGAAGACAGCGCCTGGGCCATGCAAAATGCAGACAACCCGGAAGCGGTTGAAGAGGCAACTACACTGGCACTGGATTCCCTCAAGCAGTGGGCCTACTTCCTGCACTTGCAAGCTTATAAGTATCGCCAATCCGGTAACGAAGGCGAGGCGAAAAAATACTACAGGCAGGCAAGTCGAGCGTATAAACGTTTCTTAAAACGTTTCCCGCATGATCAGGATGCCTATGAGCTTACTTTCCGTCTGGCAGAGGCCAGGTTCTATTCGGGAAATTACAAATCTGCTTCAAAAACCTATCTTGCTATCAGAGACAGCAAGCTTTCGAAAAAACATTATCAGATAGCAGCATATCAGTTGGTACTTTGCTACTGGAACCAGATTTTAGAGCAGGAAGGTCAGCTTACCCAGACCGAAGAGGAAGCTCAGGAGCAGCAGCGTGAACGCTTAAAGGGCAAGGTTGAAAAGCAGGAAATTCCCGAACTTAAAACAAGATATGTCGCAGCAGCAGATTACTATGTTGCCAACGCCGAAGCACCTGAAGATAAAGAGGGCTTGGCCTGGAACTCGGCAGAGATTTATTTCGAATACAACGAACTTGAACCTGCACGCACACGTTATATAGATATTGTTAACAACTTCCCCAAAAGCGAATTTGCACCACGTGCAGCAGAGCGTATCATTGATACATACAAAATTGTGGAAGACTGGGTTCAGGTTACCGAATGGTCGGAAAGACTGGCTGCACTTGAAATCGGTAGCACCGAAGAGCGCGAAAAAATGCGTGCCCGCCTGAAGTTTGTCAAGGGAAATGCCATGGCACAATATGCTATGGAACTTGAACAACGTAAAGAGTGGGAAAAGGCTGCGGATCAGTATCTCAAGGCAGTGGCGATGGATCCGAGGGGCAAAGATGCACCCAAGATGATTTACAATGCTGCCATTGACTACGGAAATGCCAAACGTCCGGCCAAAGCTATGACCCTGTTTGAACGTATTGTAAATGATTACCCCGAAGCCGAGTTTGCCTCCGAGTCGCTATACTTTGTTGCTGAAAGCGCATATGATGCGTTCAATCTTGACAAGGCATCGCAGGCTTATTCACGCTTGTATACCAAATATCCGGACACCGATCAAAAGCGTATTTGTCTGGCAATTTACAACCATGCTCAACTGGAAGAATTCAACCATGCATATCGTAAAGCAGCCCGCATTTACGAAAAATATGTCAACGAGTGTGGCGAGGTTGATAAAAACGCTCCGCTGATTCTGTTCCGTGCCGGTGAAATTTACGAGAAGCTGAAAGACTGGAACCGGATGAACAAGATTTACCAGTCGTTTATTGATCGCTATGGCAGAACAGAAGGTAACCAGCGCTTTGCAATTCAGGCCTATGTCAGAATGGCCGATGCCTATGAAGTTCGTGGTAAAAGCAGAAATGCAATCAAGTTCTACAAAAAAGCCATCGAATTTTTCAATGCGGTTAAGGCTCTTGAAACAGATGCGCTGGCCAACCAGTTGACGGCCAAGGCCGAGTTTGCTCTGGTGGAGCTTGAGTTCGAGAAATACAAGGCTATGAAAATACGCGGTAAAAACCAGAAACAGCTTGCCAAGTCTTTCAAAGAGAAAGAAACCAGAATGCTGGAAGTGGTTGAACTTTATACCAAGATCAAAAACTACCGCTCTCCGGAATATTTCCTGGCTGCCAGCACCAGAAGTGCTGAGTGTATTGAAACTTATGCAAACTCTCTGTTTGACGCGCCGATTCTGATTCCCAAGGAAATCAAAAGGGCTGGCATAGACTATGTGGAAGAGTTCAAGGCCCAATACGAGCAAACCATGTATGATCTCTCCACACCGTACTACAAGAAATCTGCGGAGATGTATCTGGAGGCTCTGGAAGAGGCACGCAAGGCCAAGCTTTATAGTTCGGCATGGATGAAACGCTTGTTCCAGGCTTTGAACAGACCGAATGTCAAACCGCATGTGCTTGGCAGTATCAAACTTCGAAAACCGGAATTGCCGAAGTTCAAAAAGGATGTCGTAATGCCGATGCCTTTGGATAATGGCAGCAAGCATGTGCAGATGAGATTTGAAGAGCAGGAATAACGACGATAGAGATTTCCTTTTGCAAGGGTTGAATATTTATGAAAGCCGGAATGAATACAAAAAGATACTTCAATAAATCAGGCAAAAAGTATTTTCTGCTTTTTGCAGCTCTGTTTATGTCTCTTTTGCTTTTTTCTTCCTGCAAGAGTAGCGAATCTGCTGTAAAAGACGACGAAATCCTTGCTGATCCACCTCAGGCTGCAGAAGAACCTTCAGCCGAGGAAGAGGCAGCCACTGCTGAGACTGCTGAGACTGCTGCGACGGAGGCTGCACCTGCTGAAGGTGATAAAGAGGCAGCTTCCGAAGATGCAGGAGTGAAAACCGCAGAAGAAGTTTACGAGTTTAAAGCCAGTGCTTTGTGCGAGGAAGATCTGGTTCGTGGCGTGGAAATAAGCAAGGATGATCCTGAAAAGGCTAAAGCCTTTTTCAATTCTGCCCTTAGCATGGATATCAATTGTTATCAGGCCGATAATAACCTTGGTTTGCTGGCAATGTATGATGGTGACTACGCCAAGGCTACTCGTCATTTTGGTACTGCAATAAAAAAGCGTCCCGACTACCCGCAGGCGCACATCAATCTTTCCATTGTTTTTATCAGACAGAAGCAGACACCAAGGGCCATTCAGTATCTGGTCGAACAGGTAAAGAAATATCCCAAACGAATGGAGCTTAAAACTGGTCTGGCAAGGCTTTATATCTTAAGTGGTGATTATAATAACTCTATCAGCATTGCCAAACGTGTTTTGAAGATTGACGAACAAAACACCGATGCGATGATGTCTCTTGGCTGGTCGTATTACTATCAGGGCAAGAACGAGCTGGCCCAGATGGTGTTTAAAAGTGTATTGGCTGTGGACAAGTCGGTTGCAGAGGCTTACTTCGGCCTGGCTATTATTGCTACCAAGGAAAACAAAAGAGCAGACGCACAGCAAAACTTTATCGATGCCCTGCGTTTCAGAGACGATTTCCCCGAGGCTCACAACAATCTGGGAATCTACTATCTCGATACCAACGAATTTGGCAAGGCGATGGAATTTTTCTTAAAGGCTATTCGCTATAATCCGCAATTTGCCGAAGCCTATATGAATCTTGGTGCTGCTTATGCTGGTCTGGACAGGGAAGAGGATGCGCTAAAAGCCTATGACAAGGCCGAAGAGCTCCAGCCCGGGATGAAAGAACTTAACTTTAACCGTGGTCTGGTTTATCTGCAAATTTTACCAAAATTGGCCGAAAATGCCGAAATGGAAGAAGAGATTCGCTGGCGAGAAGCTCTCATTCAAAGAATGAATATGGCTGCGGGATATTTGCAAAAATATCAAAAATCCGTCGGTTCTTTACCTAAAGACGACCCCAGTACCGAATATTTATCGGAAATCGCCGCGATTATTAAAGAGAATGAACGCAGCATCAGAAGAATGAAAAAACGTCTGGAGCGTAAGGCAAAAAGAAAAGCTGAAGAGGCAAAGAGGGCAGAGGAAGAGGCTTTGAAGACTGAAGAGCAAGCTGCCGAACAGCCAAGTGAAGAACAACCAGTTGCCGAACAGCCAGAAGCTACGGAAAATAACGAAAATAAAGCCCCTGAAGAGGCTGAAAATGATGAAAATTCGGTTTCTGAAGAAACTGAAAAACAGGTGGAAAAACCTGCTCAAGAAGAAAATGAGCAAGAGCTTCCACCACGATTGGATTAACTTTAGAGTGGAGTTAAAGCCAATTGTTCAAGGGATTGTTTAAGAGTTAGGCGCATGTGATTAATTAGAAAGAAAAAATTCCTTGAATTCTTAAGAATATTAATATATTATCCACTCCTTATTTGTGAGGTTCATTAGATGAAAACCTTGTCACATTATGTGTTGTGTATCATGCTGCTGGTTTTGTTGGTAGTTGTGGTGGTGGCACCGTCTAACGTGGACGCTCGCAGAACCCAGAAGGTTGTAATCTCTGAAGAAGATGCCGCCAGAATCAAGGGAAAGATAATTCGTCCTGAGATGGAACTGATTTTACAACGTTCGCGCATGAATTATGATGCTTTGAAACTTAAAGAAAGTTTTTTACCGAGGATAATACGCTCGGTAAACCAGGAGCTTTTTTAGTTCCTAACATTCTATATAAAGAAAAAACACCATTAATATGGGTTTATGCTTTGCAGTAAAAAAGGAATTGCAGAGTTTAGAAATTAGGAGTTCCTTGTAATATATTATATCAAGGAGTATTTCACAGGAGTTGCTTAAGAGGAGGTTATTACCATGGGTGCTATTCAACAGTTTATGGAGGAGGGCGGACCCTTTATGTACATCATTGCCTTCGTCGGCGTGATTGCACTAGCCATTATGATCGAACGTTTTATCTTCCTGTTCTTCAAATTTAACATTAACGCCAATGCTTTTATGGCCCAGGTTCAGAAGCTGGTCATGGCAAATAACATCGACCGTGCAATCAAGCTTTGCAACGCCGCTGTTAACGCTGCCCTGCCCAAAGTTATCAAAGCTGGTCTGACAAGAGCCAACAAAGGCGAAATCGAGATTCACAATGCTATCGAAGAAGCCAGCCTGGAAGTCCTGCCGGTCATCCAGAAGCGCACCAACAGCTTGGTCGCCCTGGCACAGATCGCTACCTATCTCGGTCTGCTCGGAACAATTTTTGGTATGATTCAGGCGTTCGAGGCTGTTGCTAATGCTGCCCCCGAACAGAAAGCCACCGCTTTGGCGGCTGCTATTTCAATCGCCATGAACACCACCGCATTTGGTCTTATCGTAGGTATCCCCTGCATGGCCGTGCATCTGTTCCTGAGTAACATCACTAACAAGATCATCCAAGAGATTGATCAGTATTCAGTGAAGCTCGAGAACCTTCTGGTATCCCGTGGCCGTGGTACAACCCTCGACAAATAAGTTTTTTTTGTAGAGGCTTGTTTTTAACACTCACGCGATAGTAAGGAAGAACTTATGGGAAGAACCGATAAGTATAAAAAGATGGCTCAGGGGAAAGAGGTTGATCTTATCCCCTTCATGAACCTGATGGCCATACTCATCCCTGCGCTGATGATTTCGACCGAGTACATCAAAATCGCTACCATTGGTGTTTCCTCGCCCAACACAGGGCCATCAACTCCTTCCAAGGAAGTTGATCCTGACGAGAAACCCCCGTTGAATCTTAACGTGGTGGCCAGCTCCAACGGTTTTTACATTGCCTCCAAGAACAATGTATTGCCGGGTCAGGAAGAACAGGCCGCAACTGGTGGGCCGACTGTGGCGAAAGTCAGCGTAAAAGTGTACAAAGCCAATGAAATGGGTAAAAACAAGGAAATCCTGCGTGTCTGGTCGTATCAAGGCAAAAAGTATGTCTATGGTGCCCAGTATATCGAAGATTCCGAGTTGTCTACCAAACTGGCTGGATACAAAGCGAACTACGGATCCTTACAGGAGTCCGAGGCGATTGATTACAACTATCCGCAATTGCAGGATAAACTGGTTGTAATCAAGGAAGCTTTTAAAGATCGCAAAGGTAACGATCAGGTGATTATCTCCGCTGATCCGAACATTGGATTCACCACTGTGATTCGCATTATGGATACGGCCAGAAGCCGTGTTAATGAAGCTGATGAGAAGGAATGGCTATTCCCGCAGGTGGTGCTCAGTGCCGGTGTAACCTGATTCGACTTGATTCCTCTTTCAGGTGTATCATTAATGGTAGTGCCTGAAAGACGTTGTACATGAGGTAGATCATTTCGGGTGGATTGCTTTTTTTTGCAAGACACCTTTGATTGAGATGGTATTTTAAGGAGACTGGCTATTATGACCAAGTCCAATGACGACAGCAAAAAGTTGTCACCTGAAGAATTGGAAGCAATTGCGGATCTGAAAAAGATCCAGGCTAAGCGCAAAGAGTCCAGCAAGAACCGCAGGGATGAATTTGAGTCTTCTGTCAGTATTACATCGCTGATGGATATTATGACCATTCTGTTGGTTTTCATGCTGAAAAACTATGCTACCAATCCCATGAATATCAACCCGTCCAGCGATTTGCAGCTTGTTCAGTCAACTGAAAAGAATGAACTGCACGAGCGTATGACCCCGCTGGCTATCACTAAAAACCATATTCTGGTGGATGACAAACCGATCGTACAGATCAAAGACGGTAAGGTTTCTCCTTCAGCAAAACGTGACGGTGAAGATGGTTATTTCATTACTCCATTGTTTGATGCCTTAAAGGCTGTTGCTGAACATCAGAAGAAGCTTGCGTCTTACAATACCAACGTAAAGTTTAAGGGTCGTCTGCTTGTTTTAGGTGACGAATTGATACCTTACAGGCTTTTATCTGAAGTTCTCTACACTGCAGGTCAGGCAGAGTTCGCAGAATATGAGTTTGCTGTAATTAAAATGTAATTTATAGATTTTTTAACTTTATAAACGGTCATGTATGCCGATATGATATACATGACCGTTTAGAAGTTTTTATTGTATTGCTGGCGTAGTTTAGCTATCGTTGTTATTATGTATTTTTTTGGGGTTATGGAATTTGGCCGCTAAAACGGCTACCTCGAAACTGAAAACCGGGGTGTGGAAATAACGGCGGTTGTTGTAGTGCTGGTCCGCGGGAAAGGAACAGTTGCATGGCAGTTAAACAATCCGGGAAAATATTACGGATTGGCATTATGCAAGGGGGGCGAATCATTGAGGATCGTTACCTTCGCAAACGTGAAACCGTCAGCGTAGGTGAGTCTCCTAAGGCTACTTTTATTCTTCCGTTTGCAAAATTGCCAATTCCAAAGTTGTTCCCCTTATTCCTGGATAAGAAAAATCATTATGAATTGGCCTTTACCAATTCAATGACCGGGAAAATCTCAATTGATGGCAAATTACTCTCGTTTGATGAGCTTCTTTCCTCTGGAAAAGCCAAAAGGCGAGGCAAGTTCAATGCCTTCCCCTTGAATCAAAAAATGAAGGGGACTATCAAAATTGGTGAAGTGACGATTATCTTCCACTTCGTTCAAGCTCCTCCAATTCCAGCAAAACCGAAACTTCCGGCATCTATTAAAGGTGGCTGGATCAAGTCCATTGATTGGGCTTATGTAACCATTCTGTTCTTCTCCTTTGTACTTCATGCCGCAGTTTTGGGTTACGCCTCAACTGTTCCGGTACCTAAATTCACCAAACTGGAAATGGTACCCGAACGTTTCGCTAAAATTATTGTCACCGATATGCCTAAATTCGAGGAAAAAGATAAAGGTGATGGTGAGGGCGAGGGCGACAAAAAGAAAGAAGAGAAAAAACCCAAGAAAAAGGTTGCAAGTAAAGAGGATGGCGACAAAAAACCTAAAAAAGGCTTAACCGATCAGGAAAGAGCTGAAGCCGCTGCAAGGCGTAAGGCAGAAATTGCCAAAAAGGTTGCCGGTACTGGTTTGGTCGCTCTATTAACTGCAAAAGGTCCCGGTGGAAATAAAACCATGGGTGCCTTGTCCGATACCCTGGCAGATGGTGCCAGATTCGGTTCTGTTGATGACTTGATGGCTGGTGTTTCCGGTCTTGGTGTAGCAGATAGTGCAACCGAGCGCGGTCGCCGAAGCAGCAAAGGTGGAGGTCCGAAAGCCAAAGGCATCAGCAAAGCTGGTATCAGTAAAGGTGGAAAAACCGGATTGGCCGGACGTAAAGAAACCGAAATCAAGGCATCAGCCAAAATGGGTGCTTTACAGGATGTGGATGGATCATTGGACTCTGCCGCGATTAAACGTGTGGTCAGAAGGAACCTACCTTCCATCAAACATTGCTATGAACAGGAATTGCGCAGAAATCCGAAGCTTGCAGGAAAAGTTACCATTGAAGTTACAGTTGCGGTCACCGGTGCAGTAACAAATGCCGAAGTTATCAGTAGTTCGATGAATAACAGGGCGGTTGAAGGTTGTATGACCAAAACCATTCGCCGGTGGCGTTTTCCACGACCTGACGATGGTGATGTAATATTTGTTTATCCGTTTATCTTCGAGGCCAGTCGTTGATTTTGTATGGCTGTTTGAAGATAAATTGTTAAAGTTTTTAATTGTTTATACGAATTTATGTTGACTGAGCAGAAATTGCTGTACGAAATGAATATTTGAAAGAATTTTTGGTCTTATTAGCACACATGGTTCACTAATACTCAAGTGGTGAAAGAAATGCTTGCCATTGATATTAGGTTGTGTGTTATACTATGTTTTACCGGGAAGCGTTTTGTAAGGTTTTAAAAAGGGGTTGTGCTAGGAGAATGCAGGGCTTTTCGGTCTGTGGAAGGAGTTTCGAGTATGAATAGAAAGACTATCAAGAATGCAGCTGTCTTACTGCTGGGGATATTTTTTGTTCTTTCTATGACAACACTTGCTCTTGCCGCTGATAAAAGTGGCTGCGCCAAAAAAGCCCAGGAAACCATTGATAATCTTGATAAATGGATTAGCAAATATAATACACAGATGGAAGGCTCTGAACCTGTCCAGAAGGGCAAGTTTGAAGAGTGGATCAGAGAGCTTAACAAGCTGAAATCATTGGTGCAAAAAGCTCAGGATAAGCTGGAATCCGGTGAAGGTGGATGTACTAGTGACGACTGTGTGGAAGACCAGTGCAGCATGATCGATATTGCCGAACAGCAGGTCACACAGCTAATCGAGGAAACCGAAGAAGAATTGGGAAAAGATTCCATTTCCGGTGATACTGCTGGCAGGGAGGTCACTGTTGATGATGACCAAATGGGAACTGAAGACATCCTTGATCTTCCGGATCCAGACGATGCCACACAGCAGAGTTATGCCAATGATTCAGCGACATCGGATCAGCAAAGTGGTGG
>Ga0070729_10006909_pt1 | contig 11042 bp, 9 predicted proteins | sample tdDd472_FD_66725 | JGI IMG/M metagenome (GOLD analysis project Ga0070729, IMG submission 66725) | Marine sediment microbial communities from the Atlantic coast under amendment with organic carbon and nitrate - tdDd47.2 | ecosystem: Environmental > Aquatic > Marine > Coastal > Sediment | place...
AATTGAAGCAACCGTTCCGGGAATAGTGATTCCACCGGATTCACCAGGAAGACATTTTTTAAAATTGGTGATCTTGCGAGGTTTTTTACCAAGCAATGTCCCAATTTCAGTTGCCCAGGTATCAGCAGCAGCACTAGCCAATGAAGCCAAATAGGCAATATAGAAAACATCATTTTTTGTGAAGTAAAAAAGTATGGCACAGCACATTCCGATTCCAGCATTGGCATAAACCTGATAGATGTCCCGAACATCATGTTTCTCCGACATCAACATGGCTGACTTCTTCTTCTTTGTACCTATTTTAGATATTATTGAAGATAGAATAAAAAATGCTGCCAAAGGTACCATCCAATTAAGTCCACCAATAGAAAAAAGGATCATTGCCAGAAACGCTGCTCCGAATGTACCGGAAACAGAAAGCGACTTCGCTCTGTATGCAGCAAAGGCAAATAATATGGAAAATCCCAGCCAGAATAAAACCCACAAATTGCCGATGAAATCCAATTTCATTGCCATATCCAGCATCATTGCAGAAAATAATGGTAATGTTAGATTGTCCGTTCCTTCTTTGGATATGATTTCGGCTAGAGTCGCAACAATAGAAACAATTAAACCAATGAGTAAAAGGTCTTTACTAAACATAATATTTTTTGAGAGCAATGGAACAAGGAAAATGATCAGCAGGAAATTGCTAAAAAAGGCTGCGGTTGTTCCGCCAATAGATTTTTTATCAACCCAGGGAGTAAAAGTTTTGCCACCTAATTTTGACTCACCAACAAAAGAAGCCATTGGATCAGAAATAGCCATCAAAACCATTCCCATGATCAGGGCAGTAACATTGCTTTCCCAAAATAAAAGTATAAGAATCAGAAATGAGAGTGGAAAAAATACAGTACCATAACTTTTCCGATCTGTAGAATGCATTCCTTTGGCTTTATCTTTAACAAGAGCCATCCAGTTGAGAAGAATGAAAATAACCGCTAAGACCATTGCCGGATAAGCATTATCAAATAAAAATGGTGAAATGCTCACCAATAGACCGACACCAATATGTACAAATCGACGTGATGTATTTTCGTTTACTTTAAATTTGTTGAGTAAAATGCCACTGATTCCCACCAATCCGCTCAGTGAGATAAAAAAAATTCCAAAGATAATCCATTGATTTAAATTCTGTAAAAATTCCATATTTCCCCTCGTTTTATTAAACAATATTAAGAGAATTGTCTGAATAAAACAAAGGGATATTAGATGATAATTATTTTAAATATACAATTTTTCTGGTCTGGATTTTCGCATCTGATTTAAGAGAGACAAGATAAACTCCTGCAGGCATGGAAGTACCATTATTTCCACTTCCATTCCAACTGACTTCATATTCTCCTGCTGATAGAATTTCATGTTGTATATTTTTGACCAGTTTTCCCTGAAGATTGTAGATATTCAAATCAACATCCATATCTCCGAATAAAACAAATCGAAAATTGACATTACTATTAAATGGATTCGGATAGCTGTGATCTAATATGAATTCACTTATTCCCAAATCATGATCAACTTTATCAATAGATTGAGCTTGCCCAACCGGTTCTTCCCAATCCACAAGTGACTCCCAAAAATCATGAAGAATTGGTACTGCTTCATAGAGTTTTGCCACAGATTCAATATTATCTTCACCCTGTCCGCCAACAACTGCAAAAACAATCTCCTGAACATCTCCCGGCTCCATTGTGAATGGACCACAGCCCATATAGAAACGTCGATCTCCGGGTGGCATATTGTTAAATTGTCCATCGATATCACCTTCACCAGTATCAGGATTTCCATTACAGACAAATTTTGTTGGTTTACCATTTTGCTCATTATGTTCTCGGAATGGAATAACTTGGTTCTCAACGCTCTGAGGAATATTTCCATTGAGCAAATGATACAATTGTATCGTTCCAGAATAACTATGTATATCAGGATCTGCCCAACCAACTCCGGTTGGCTTCACCACCATTGACGTCATATTTAGGTTCCTATAATTTTGCAGTTTTTCAAAATTATATATTGCTTCATCACCTTCAGATTGTACAATTGGGCCTTGAAGTAAAACATAACCAACAGCAGGAGCCACATTTTCATATCCATCATCCATGAGTTCAGAATTATAACCATAACCAAAATTCAAAGTACTATCGCAACCACCAAAATCATTTGAAACATCATTGATATCTGTATCTATAAATTGTCCAACAAACATGGAATCTATTCTAAATTTAGATTTATTTTCTAATTTGTACTTTTTGAAAATTGTATTTGCAAGGATGCCTTCGGAATGTTTGTATGCCCAGATGGTTGTCTGTAATTCAAGTCCAATAGGAGGCGATCCATATAGTGATTTGCTTGTAACATCATCAAAATCATTAGAGCAATACCATAGCAATTGATCAGAATCTACAATTCCGGGTTCATCAAAATCCACATCCCAAATACCATTCCTGTTCCGATCATAAAAAGGTGCAATAGAGGGCCAATTATTTCTATTTTCCACATAATTATTAAAAATATTTTCTTTATGCAATGGCGTTACCTTATCTATTGTAATTCCATAATAATCCATAGCTTCCATTGCAAGATAAGCGTCATGCAACTGTGGAGCATCTTGTCTGTATCTGTAAATTTTATCCAATCCGGTAATATCTTTTGAGCCGGGTTGCATTGATGAACTATAGGTAACACCACCTGCCCGTAACTGCGGTTTTGATTGATCAGGATCATTGACATATCCACCCCAAATCAATCCATCACAATAAACAACACGCGATGATGATGTCGGAAAAAATCCTCCGCCAATTATTGCCGTAGGTTTAGATACTCCATTACTCTCCTGCCAGTAATTCCAATTATTAATATTTAATTGAGTAATATTACCTGGTAAACTTTCTTCAGAATAACTTACGTTAAGTATTAAACAAATGAGAAAAAAGTTAACAAATAAAAACTTTACAAATTTCATAGTACCTCCTAATCCGTATCAAAGATATTAGAAATTACAAAATTTTATTTACAATCAAAATGAACGAAATGAAATATATGGGTATAAAACAATGATTAGAAAAAATGGAAAATAATATTTAACCTTTTTACAGACTGAATGTCTCAGTTGTGTAATTTTTAAAAAAATAGATATGAAATAAATTTGGAAAATAGAGTATTTAACAACATTGTCAGAGAAAATCAGGAAAAAGTGTACTCACTTTTTCGTGGGATGGTGCAAACACACGAAGAAGCCGATGATTTGACACAGGAGACATTTATAAAGGTTTACAAAAGCCTTGATAAGTTCAAAGGAAATTCACAAATGTTCACATGGATATATAGAATAGCAGTCAATACAGGGATCAATTACATTAGGAAAGAAAAAATGAAACAGTTCGTGGGTTTGGAAAATGTCAATCTCAAAGAAGAAGAAAGTCAAAACGAATTGTCATCACAATCCAAAGCATTACTGAATAAAGGGATCAAAAAGCTGCCAGCCAAACAACAGATGGTAATAATGTTAAGATCCTTTCAGGAATTGAGTTACAAAGAAATTTCCAATATTATGAACATTACAGTAAATTCTGCAAAAGTAAATTATTCACATGCAGTAAAAAATCTCAAAGATATACTGGAAAACATGGGAGTCAGTTATGAAACTCTGTAAAAAAATACAACCACAATTGATCCTTTATGCTGAAAAAGAACTACGTGGTAATGATTTGATCAAGGTAGAAAACCACATAAAAATCTGTTCAGAATGTCAACAGGAATTGAAAGCACTTACTGCTTTTTCGACAAATCTAAAACCTGCTGAATACATCATTCCTGCTACTTACAGCAGCGAATTGATTGTCAATATCCATAAGAAACTAGATAAAGAAAAAAGTACGATCAAAAAATTCATTCCATCAATTTCCCTGGTTTCTGCTGCAATCCTGATTGTACTATCTTTGGTTTATATAAATGATAGCAATATGACATCAGAAGATTTTTTGCTTTACAATTCTATCAGTAGCAATGATCTGCTGACTGAGATCGAAAATTTCGATATTGAAGAAGATATAACAACATCTTTAATGCCCGACAATTATATCAGTGATTCCCAGAAATATATTCTGGAAAACACAACACTGAAATCCGACGACTATAATGAAGTATTTGCATCTATGGACGACACTGATTTTGATGCCTTCCTTGAAAATGCAAAATCAATAAAACTATAAAGGATCTCTTATGAAAATAAAGTTCAACCAAATAATAATTTTGATGCTGATAATGGTATCCCTCAGTTTTGCACAGTTCAGCGATGGCGACAGAAGAATGGACAAAGGAAGACGAGAAAGAATAGAAGAATTACGTATCTGGAAAATGACTGAGTTTCTTGACCTTTCCCCGGAGCAAGCAGAAAAATTTTTCCCTGCTCTCAAAAAACAGGATAAAAAAAACCGTAAAATTTTTAAGGAACATAAAAATTTAATGGAAGAAATGTATGAAAAGAGCCAAAAAGAAAATTTTGATCCAAGTGACGAAGACGTAGTGAAAATATTGAACACTATGGATAAACTTGATCGCAACATGAAAAAATCACAAAGGGAGTTCATAGAAAATGATCTGGATTTCCTTACTAATCAACAAAAAGTAAAGTACATAATATTTGATTCGCGATTCAAATCACACTTACTCAACGCTCTAAGAGAGCACAAACCCAACAGATTCAAAGGAGAATAATATGAAAAAAATACTCTTAGTATTCACACTGATAATACCTATGATGATCAGTGCTCAGGAAATGCAACATGGAGATTTCGATAGACATGATGGTGAAATGAACTTCAAAGATTTGGAATTGACAGAGAAACAGGAAGAGCAGATTCATGATCTCAAAATAGACTTCAAAAAATTCCAGATAGAAAAAAAAGCAGACCTGAAACTTGCACAAATCGAACTTCATGAATTAATGAAAGATGAAGTCGAAGGAAACAAACTCGATTCTGCTATTGAAAAAGTTAACAAACTGAGAAGCGAACTCTTCAAAGCAAAAATCAAAAATCGTGTTGAAATGCACAAACTTCTTACTGATGAGCAAAAAGATCAAATGAAAAAAAGAATAATGCATAGAGGTAGAAAGCACGAAAAACGTGGAGAAAAAAGAGAAAGAAAATACCGCAGATAAGCATAAATCAGATAAAAATAAAAAAGAGGTTTCCATGAATTTGGCAACCTCTTTTTTTGTGTGAAGGAGAAGAATTTAAAAAATTACTTTATTACAATTTCATCAATAAATACCCATGATTTACCTTTGGCAGATGGATGCCAGTTTGGAAGTCCCATGGTTCCATTTATATCAAATTTTACATATCTCAGATTATTATCATTTTCAAATTCAAAACAATGAATTTCATCTTCTTTTATCTGATCTCCAGGAATAGATTGAAATCCGATTTCTTTAAAAGATTTGCCATCTGATGAAGTAAAGCATTTCACACTTTTGGGATGCAATATCCAACTCTTTGGAAAATATAGTGAGTTGATTTTTATACTTTTTGGATTTTCACTTTGTTCAAGGTCAAGAGTAATAGAAAAATTCTGGGCTTCCCAACCAAGCCAATGAACTTTGTAATCACCTGCTCCCTGAACACCATTTGTTAAGATCTGAGCATTACCTTCACTGTATTTTGGAGAAGCAGCAGGTGTACAAATTACTTTTTTTTCAAAGGCTAAATTGCCTTCAATCTGCACATCAATGAAATGCTTAGTGGAATTGTAGTAGGTCTTGGGTGTTCCGCCCATTTCATTTATATTAGAAACATTATTATTGATAGATACTTGATAAAAAGTTTCTAATCGTTCCACCATCTCCTGATTCAGAGTATATTCATCATTGTCTTTTTTATACCAACCTCTGGCTCCAAACATATCATTTTTACCAATTTCCATAATAGCATATTGGATTGGAAGGCGAGCAACTTTCACTCGCTGCAGGAAAATTTCATTATCTTTTACACTTTCTACAGCTTTATCAAAATATTCAATATATGCTTTAGTATTTTCAGCTGACATTACTGTATTTTTCATATTGACAGGATGATCATAAATTCCCATTCCTGCATCTGACTCACTTAATGCTTTTTCCAAATGATCCATATATTTTGTAATAGAAGGTGCAGCATCTCCATAATAATGTGATACAAAATCTTGCTTCAAAGAGTCCACATCCACATTAGGATTCCACATTAAATTTGAAATCAAGTAAGCTTTCAACTCAGAAAACTCATGACCCTTTGCAGTATTTGTCTGTTGGAATAAATCATAGGCATTATTTCGTAGAAAAAATTGAAGATTTGGTTGTAGCACATGCAAATTTGGAAAAGGAGCAACATGATGATGAAAATCAACAGTGTAATCCCACAAAAATATCCGATTTGAAATTTTACTCCAATCCTGAATATCCCTTACGAATGATTGACTACCTTTGTCAAATTCAATCGGCTTGCTGCGATTCAACTCAATTGTACATAACATTATTTGCACATTCTCTTCAGGTTTTGTGACTTTTGGAGCAGACCTTGAAAATTGATACGCTAATGTAGAAATCACCTTATCTGGAAATCTTCTGGCAAGTCTATTGACAAATCTGATAACAGGTCCACTGGGAGATTCTTCTTCATCAATTATCTTTTGACACTCTGGACATCTGCAATAAGTGAAATTATCATTTTGACTAACAGACCAAACCTTTTCATTGGGTTGTTTAGCCATTTCTGCAATCAATTTTGCTTCAGCAATTTTATAGACATTTTCATTTGATAAACACAATTGATCTTTGAGTCTTTTTCCAGTTGCAAAAGAATAATATTCAGGATGATCTTCAAAATATTTTTCCCAGGGTACAAGACGATTAAACGTATGGACAAAATATCTATTGGCAAACATATCAGGAATATCATGAGTTCGTCGCCACTGTCGATAGTTTTCATCACGGGCAAATTGGCCATTTACACATCGAAAATTCGCAGCAGGTTTATCCGAGAAGTTTATTGAAGAAATCGTAATCGATTCTAATGTTGGTACATATTCTTCAGTGGGATTGAATTTTCTGCAACCAATATATTTTTCCAAAAATGTGGTAACACCATAAATTGGCCCATCTCCAATTCCACCAGAGATGAATAAATTTCCCTTTTCTGTTTTGATTGAAAAGGCATCGATATGATCTGCCTTATCACAAGAAGTGATATTTATGTACTTATTATTTTCTGGAACAATATTTTGTATGGAAAGTTTACAATCACTAATTCTCTCGATATATTCTTTTAAAATTTTGGCAGCAGTTTGAACATTTTCTGATGCATTTTTTTCAACAACAATTGAATATTCTGATTGGTTATTTTGTACAAGTGTAATTTTTTTTCCATTATTGCAATTAAATAAAAGTAATAACATTAAAGAAATAACAAATAAAAATTTTCTCACAATTTTCCTCATTACTTAATTTGTTTTCATAAAAAACTAACTTATTTAATTAACAGTAATAATGTGACAATTGCAATTAAAAATATTTGATTATAAACAAAAAAAGGTCACCTTTCGATGACCTAAAATTTGTAGCGAGACAGGGACTCGAACCCCGGACACGCGGATTATGATTCCGCTGCTCTAACCAACTGAGCTATCCCGCCATGATTTCAAAATGCCCGAAAATTTAATTCATGACATTCAAAAAAACAACAATTATGGAAAAAATTTTTAGAATATTTTCTTTCTTTACATTATATGTAGTTTTTTGTATCTTTCACAACTTGCCAAAGGGGTTAACCAAAAAATTATGAAAAAACTAGAATCAATCAGTACAATACAATCAAAAATGTTATTCATTACAATATGCATTGCTTTATCTTTTACTTCAATATTCGGACAAGAAACAAAAAATCAATCCGACGAAATGAAAGGTCGAGATATATTCATCAGCCAGGTAAAATACTCGCTTAATTATATCGGACTGAGATTGTGCGAACCTATTCCTAACCAGGAAGATTTCACAATTGTTTATAGATTATCATTCAAGGAAGTATCAGACAAAATCCTGAAACCAATCCATCAGGTTCTTGAACAAAATAATCTAAAAGCTGGTGAACTTGTAAAATTCCCAGGAAATCGCGGATTCAAATATTACGTACATTATGAAAAAAAACATATAGGATATCTTGTTGTATTGAACGAAAACAACCTTACCGATAACCAAAAATACATTCCAATAAAGGTTTTAAAAAAGCAAGAACTAAAAGAAGAAGTTAGTGTCGCTAAAATAGAAAAAAAGGCAACTCCAATAATATCCGAAGTAAAGACTGCGACAAATACTCAAAGAAAAAAAGAACCAGCAAAAATAGAAACAGTTAAACCAGAATCAAAAAAAACTGTCGTAAAAAAACAGGATTATAAAAACATAGAACCAATCAACATTGCAAATGATACCAAAATAACTAAAAAGCAGAAGCCTACTAATCCAAGAATAGCAATTATTATTGACGATTTCGGCTATTCAAGTAGTAGTACAATCCAGAATTTTTTCAACTCAAAGATTGCCTTAACAATATCAATTATTCCAGGACATAAATATTCAACATGGGCCTCAAACGAAGCCAATAATGCCGGCAAAGAAGTAATGATTCATATGCCAATGGCTTCTGACAACTATCATCTGAATAATGGTGAAAGCAAATACCTATTATCAGATCAAAGCACAGAACAAGAAATTGTCAATAGAGTTGTAAAAGCCTGTGAAGTCATTCCTCATGCTCGTGGGATGAACAATCACATGGGTTCAATTGCTACAACACAGCCCATAGTTGTATTGCCATTAATCCAGGCGTTAAAACTAAAAAATCTCTATTTCGTAGACAGTCTCACAAGTCCATTGAGCATAATGTACGAAAACTGCTTAATAAGCAATATTCCTACTGCCAGAAGAAGATTCTTTATAGATAATGAGCGAAATAAATCTGCTATAATTGCAGAATTAAGACGTTCAATTCGCTTTGCGAAAAATTATGGAGATGTCATCATCACAGGACATACCTACAGTGAAACTCTGGATGCATTGGAATATCTTATCCAAAATAACGAATTCAATGGAATTGAAATTTGTCCAGTTTCTGAGTTATTACGCTAAATTATCTCCTTACAATTTTTAATTGTTTCAAATGTCACCATTTTTTAATAAAATTGGAGGTTTATTCAGTTAAAATATTTCATACATAAAAGGAGTTCAATAATGAAGCTAATAACAAAAATTTACCGAGGATCAGTAGTAGAATCATTTCATATGGGATATGCCTATGCTACCGATGAAACAGGCAAAGAATTATTTGCTGCCGGCAACCCAGAAACACCACTTTTTACACAAGAAACAGCAGCTCCTTTTAAATTAGTTACTCTCCTCCAGGAAAAGGGTGAAGAAAAATTCAAACTCAACGACAAAGAATTGGCTGTAACCTGTGCAACTCACACAGGAAAAGATGTACAAACTGACATCATTCACTCACTACTAAAAAAAATCGATGTAACCATTGGGGATTTACAATGCAAAATTGAAAATCCTGTTGACAGTTCCACCTTTGAAAAAATGATCATCCAGGGACGTAGACCTTCACAAATTCATAATATTTTTTCTGGACTTCATGCTGGAATGGCTGCTTTAGCGAAGACAATCGATGAAGATCCAAAAGACTATATCAAAGCTATTTCACACATTCATAGTAAAAACTTAATAAACATAAAAAAATACTCAGATAGTAACAAAGTGTTGACAGAAGTGGATAGTTCCGGTCTTGACACCTATTATCTTCCAATGAAAAATATTGTCAAAATGTATAGTAATCTGATTACTGGCTCCGACGAATTGCTTACAAAAGTTTTCCAGGTATTTACAGAGTTCCCTGAACTAATTGCTGGCGAAGGAAAATTTGACACTGAATTCATCAAATTGATGAAGGGAAACGGACTTGTAAAATCCGGTAGTAATGGATTAGTTGCACTTTGTGTAAAACCACCAAAATCAAATGCTTTAAACCTAGTTGTAAAATCAATTGATGGCAATCCAGAAGCAGCAGTTTCAATGGCTATTGAAATTCTTAAACACCTGAAAATTCTTGATAGCAAAAAAATTGATAAACTGAAACAGTTTCACTGTCCTGAATATGTAGACGCAGCAGGAAACAAAACTGGTCGTCTGGAAACAAAAATTATTACAGAATAATAAATGAAAAAAACTCTTATTTTAGACCTTGGCAATGTTATTCTCAAGGTAAAAAAACAAGTTGTAATAGAAAAATTTGCAAAAATTCTCAAGGTTTCTGTTAATCAAATAGAAAAACAGATTGACTGGAACCTTGAAGAAATTTATGAATCAGGGAATATCTCAACTGATGACTATATCAATCAAATCAATCCCAATGAGAAAATCTTCACTTATGACAATCTTATTGAAATCTGGAAAGATGGTTTTGAAGAAATATGGACAACAGTTGACCTACTACCAAGACTTGCAAAAACAACCAATCTCTTTATGTTGTCTAATACAAATGATATACATTTTACAGCAATAGAAAATCGGTTTAAAATATCATGCTATTTTCAAAAACTGGTTCTCTCATACCAACTTGGTTGCAGAAAACCAGACCATGAAATATATCACAAAGCATTAAAAATCGCAGAAACTACTCCAGACAATGCTTATTTTGTAGATGATCTTACAAAGAATATAAAATCTGCAAAAGAGGTTGGAATAACAGCACATCAATACACAAATCACGAAGCCTTCTACAATTTCCTACAGATTCATTCATTAATATAGATTTAATATGTCAAAACAAATAAAAGCTATTATCTTCGACTTCGATGGCGTTGTCATAAATTCTGAACCACTTTATGAGCAAACAGGCAGAGAACTTTTCAGACAATATGGCGTAGAAATATCCGATAATGACTGGCAGGAATTCAGAGGTCTCACAGCCAAT
>Ga0070729_10006915_pt1 | contig 11036 bp, 9 predicted proteins | sample tdDd472_FD_66725 | JGI IMG/M metagenome (GOLD analysis project Ga0070729, IMG submission 66725) | Marine sediment microbial communities from the Atlantic coast under amendment with organic carbon and nitrate - tdDd47.2 | ecosystem: Environmental > Aquatic > Marine > Coastal > Sediment | place...
ACCGGTGGCGATGTACAGTCCAACTACCGTGACGAGGGTCGCACCGGCGTAGGCCCAGTACAACAGGCGAAAACGTCGCCGCCAGGCCACGGTCAATCCGGCGGCCGTCAATACCGTCAGGGCAGCTCCGCCGGCGACCGGCGATACGATATCCCGTACAGCGGTGGTCTCCCAGACAAAGGGAAAGGCGACGGCCAGAGCCGCCAGACCCAGAGTGCCCGCCCCCGAGTGATCACCGCGACGGCCAGCTCGATCGGCAAGCATCATCAGCAGCAGGGCGTAGGTGAGTCCGAGACCGAAACCGGCGGCCGGTGGGACGACGCCCCCGTCGGTCAAGGCTCGCAGCAGAAACGCTCCAGCAAGATAGAGCACGGCCCGCCCGAGAATTCCAAAGACCTGGGCACCGGTCACCGTGGTTCGTATCGGCGCAGGGGGCGGGACTGAGGTGTCGCCCCGGGGGCCCTCCTCTGCATAGGTATTGGCCACCGGCGCCCTGGTACCACTCTCGAGGGCGACCACGCGTCGTTCGAGGTCCAGCACGGTCTGGCGTAGTTTCTCCAGATCATCGGTTCGGATACTCAGGATCGGGTCGTTCACACGCCACCTCCTGGCTGCTCATCCTCCGCCGGTGGCGAGAGTGACAGAAAACGATTGAAGACTGCCATCATCACGAAAGGTGCGACGAAGATCACCAGGGCCACCACTACGCCCTCGCGTCCGCCCAGTTCGGGCGTGTAGTTCTCGCGGAAGCCGACGCCGCTCTTGGAGAAGATCTGGCCGCCGATCACCACATTCCAGCGCATGGCAAAGACCTGGATCAGCAGGATGGATGCGGCCACGAAGGAGATCACGTGGCGCAGCGTATCGGTCAGGTAGCGGCGCATCAGCACCACGATCGCCAGCAGGATGAAGGGGATCAGCGAGCCGAAGATCATCTGGATGCCGATGAAGGAGAAGGCGATCTTGTCGGTGATCAGGGGCTCGACGATGAGCCACTCCTCGTTCTGCTCGTAGGAGAGCATGACGATCTCGAGCAATTCGAGGGTCACGGTGATGGTGGCGAACAGCCACAGCCACTGGGCCAGAGATTGCACACAATCCCCGGCGATGCGGCGGCCGCCCACCTTGGTCACGATCACATAGAGCACGAGGATCATGGCGATGCCCGAGGTCACGGCCGAGAAGAGGAAGATGATGGGCATCAGTGGCGTCGACCAGAAGGCGTTGGCCTTGACCGACCCGAACATGAACCCCACGTAGCCGTGGAGGATGCAGGCCATGGGAATACCGATGGCTGCCAGGGCCGTCACCACGCGGTGGTCCACCTCCCTCGCCGGCGTCGAGGTATCGTAGACCCCCAGCGCAAGCACCGAGAAGAGCCAGCGCTTGAAGCCTGTACTTCGAGCGGCTGTCTCGATGATCTCGGTGCGGTAGATCAGCCAGATCTCCACCACCACCAGGATCAGGTACAGCCCGTAGATCATCCCGAAGGCCGACATGGCCGACGTGAAATGGGGCGTGACCATGATGTTCAGAGCCCGTTCCGGATGCCCGAGGTGAACCAGCAACGGAAGCGTCGCAACGGCGAGGAAACTGAGTGACGCGACCATGGCCAGTCGCGAGACGGGCTTGAGCTCCGTACGACCGAACACGTGGTACAGGCTGGAAACGATGAACGCCCCGGCCACTAGGCCGGTGATGTAGGGGTACAGCGCGATCATCAGGCTCCACATGATGTGGATGTCGTTGGGAAACAAGAAGTTGGTCGTTGGTTCATGCATCAGCGTACCTCGCGACTGAGACCCGAATAATAGCAGTTGGGTTCGGTGTGCAGTTCCGGCTTGAGCACGTGAACCTCCTTCGTGGCGATGATCTCGGCCACCTCGTCGCCCAGCACCTTGACGTCGCCCAGCTTGCGCGCCTCGGTCGGGCAGTTCTGGACGCAAGCGGTGTCCAGTCCCTTGGTCACACGGTGGTAACAAAGAGTGCATTTGGATGCCGTGTGGGTGTCCGGATGAATGAAACGCGAACCGTAGGGGCAGGCCTGCACACAGTAGCTGCAGCCGATACAGCGCTTCTCGTCCACGAGCACCACGCCGTCCGGGCTGATGAAGGACGCACCGACGGGACACAGCTGCACGCAGGGGGTGTTCGTGCAGTGGTTACAGAGTTTGGGTACGAAGAAAGCCTTGGTGATGTCCGCTCCCAGAACCGTGGGCTCGAAGCCGTTGCGGGCTCCGTCGGGCGAGTCGATCCAGGTCCTGCCGGTGCGCGAGATCTGGTAGCGCTCGATCCAGGTCCTAAAGAAGTGGCGAGGCACCTGATTCTCCCGCTCACAAGCACGCACGCACGACCCGCAGCCGATGCACTTGGCCACATCGATGAGGTAGATGAAGCGGTGCTTCGTCGGATCGTAAGCATAGCCCTCCCGACCACTGGTCGCGACGGTCACGGTACTGGCCGATACCAGTGACAGGTCACCCCAGATCATGACCAGGGCCATCCCGGCGGCTCCCTGGGTTGCCGTCTTCAAGAAGTCGCGTCGCTTCATACCGGCGTCGGGTTTCTGCTTGCTCATCCGGGACCTCGATTCAGCGCCGCAGGAGGCGGCATCAGGGATTGTGAATGGTATCGTGACAGTCGAGACAGGCTTCCTCCGGGATGGCCTCGCCGGGTGCCAGCTCCAGGTGCTCTGCCGGATCGATCTGGGGCATTCCCTCCGGACGGGCGACCAGCCGGCGGTGACAATGGGCGCAAAGCCGCCAAGACCGGTCGATGGCCATGTCCGCGAACTTGTCGTCGTCCCGAATGTGGGACGTCAGTGTCCCGTGACAGACCTCGCACTGCACCTGGGCATGAGCACCGGCCGCCTTCTCGCCGGCGATGTCGTCGTGACACTCGGCGCAGGCCGCTTGGCTGCCGTGTTCCGGCGCCTTGTCCATGAACTCGTAGAGGGCGTCGCCGCGGTAATAGCCCATCTCGCCGAAACTGGACGGGACCATGAAGTGCCGAACGGCAACGACGCCGGTCAGAACAACGATCAGCAGGATCGCTGCTCGCCAGATGTGCTTGGTGTGCTCCATACGGTCCTACTCCGATGGGGGGGATTGATGTTCGGGCATGGCGGGTGCTGGCGTTTCGGGAAGATGTTCTGAAGCGAAGAGCTTTTGCAGGAGCGTCTGACTCGGCGGATTAGCTGGACCCGGCGGCGGGAGGGATTCTCGGGCCAGGAGTTGGCCGATGGTCGAAGTCCGTTCAGGTGTGGTCGCGGATTCCGCAAGCGAAGGTGCCAACGGGAGGATTTCCCGCGACCAGAGCTGGCTCCATAATGCGACCAGATCAGCTAGTTTCGAGGCCATCGTTGCCTCCATTTGACGCGGTCAATTGAGAACGTATATCATAATGATAATATCATACCATTATCATGGGCTTTTCGTCAACGGTTTCGTAGATCGATAGATTGCAAGATTCACCATGGTCCAATCCTAATCGTGGCAGCGATTTTCATTTTCAGATAAACTGACTCCGGTATAGATTCCCCTCCTTCCAACCTGGAGGCCCCCGATGCCCCGACTCCTCCTTATGGTGGCATTGCTTGTGCTCACCGCAGCGCCGGCGATTGCCGAGACTGTCGCCTTCACCCACGCCCATGTGATCACCGTGTCCGGCGACGAGATTGTCGATGCGACCCTGATCGTCGAGAATGGCCGGATCAAGGCCGTCGGCCCGGCCGACAAGACCAAGGTTCCCCGCGATGCCACCGTCATCGACGCCACGGGCAAGACCATCATGCCGGGCCTCGTGGACACCCACAGCCACATCGGCGGATTCAGGGCCGCGGACAACAGCTCGCCTATTCAGCCCGGGGTGCGCATTCTCGACGCGGTCAACGTCTTCGACAGCGGTTATCGGCGCGCGGTGGCCGGCGGTTTGACCACCTTGAACGTGATGCCCGGCAGCGGATTTCTGAGCAGCGGCCAGACCATCTACCTGAAGATGCGCGGCATCACCGGCGGGGCCGTGCGCCCCGAGGACATCGCCTATCTGGACAGAAACGGCCGCGTGATGGGCGGCCTGAAAATGGCCAACGGCACCAACAGCATGCGCAAGCCTCCGTTTCCCGGCACCCGCGGCAAGTCGGCATTTCTGGTGCGTGAGAAGTTCATCGCCGCCCAGGAGTACATGGCGAAGATCGAGGCCGCCGACGGCGACGCGGACAAGCTGCCACCCCGTGACCTGGATCTGGAAACCATGGCCGAGGTACTGCGCCGCGAACGTGTCGTCCACCACCACACCCACCGGGCAGACGACGTGATGACGATCCTGCGCCTGAAGGAAGAGTTCGGCTTCGACGTCGTGCTGCACCACGTGAGCGAGGGTTGGAAGGTGGCCGAAGCCATCGCCGAAGCGGAGATTCCCTGTTCGATCATTGCCGTCGACTCGCCGGGCGGTAAGCACGAAGCGATCGAACTGCGCTTCGAAACCGGCGCGGTGATGGCCGAAGCCGGCGTGCTGATCGCCTACCACACCGACGACTGGATCACCGATTGCCGTTTGTTCCTGCGCATGGCCGCCTTCGGCATGCGCGGCGGACTGGATCGGCGCACCGCCCTGGAGTCGTTGACCATCAACGGCGCGAAGATGCTGGGACTGGAAGACCGCATCGGCACCCTGGAGAAGGGCAAGGACGCCGATTTTATCATCCTCGATGGCGATCCCTTCAGCGTCTACACCCAGGTGCTCGAGACCTGGGTCGAAGGTCGCCGGGTCTTTGACCGCAGTAATCCCGAGGATCTGCTCCACGCCGAGGGCGGTCAGGGGGTGGGCCGTGACCAGGTACCGTTCCTGTGTTGCGCCGGCCAGGGAGGTGAGTCATGAAGCAGCTACTGATTCTCTTCATGCTGCTCGCTGCCGGCGCCCAGGCCCAGGTCGCGATCAAGGGTGGCGTCGTGCACACCATGGATGGACCGGCGATCACAGACGGTGTGGTCGTGGTGACCGACGGCCGTATCGCGGCGGTGGGACCGGCGACGGAAGTGGACATTCCCGTGGGCTACCGGGTGCTGGAGGCCGCGGTGGTCACGCCTGGCTTGATCGACGCCCACAGCACGGTGGGACTGAGTGGCATCTACAACGTCCCGGCGGATCAGGACATGCTCGACAACGGCGGACCGGTGCAGCCGGAACTGCGAGCGGTCGACGCCTACAACCCCGTCGAAGCGTTGGTCGACTGGATCCGCTCCTTCGGCGTGACGACCGTCCACACCGGACACGCGCCGGGAGTGCCGGTTTCCGGGCAAACCATGATCGTCAAGACCCGTGGCACCATCGTCTCCGAAGCTGTGGTCAATGAGGCCGTCGCGGTGGCGGCGACCTTCACGCCACCGAGCTTTCGCCTTCGTGGCCCTGATACACCGGCTTCCACGCGAGCCAAGACCGTGGCCATGCTGCGCCAGGAGTTGATCAAGGCCCGGGAGTACGCCCGCAAGCACGCCGAGTTCGATGGTGAAGGGTCGCCGCCGGCTCGCAACCTGCGCGCCGAGACCATGGCCCGGGTCCTGGACGGTGATCTGGCCCTGATGATCACCGCTCACAAGGTGCGGGACATCACCAACGCCCTGCGCCTGGCTGATGAATTCGAGTTGCGGCTGTGGCTCGACGGTGCAGGCGAGGCCCACCAGTTGCTGCCTGCCATCAAGGCTGCCGGGGTCCCGGTGCTCCTGCATCCGACCATGACCCGGGCCTTCGGCTCCACCGAGAGCGTGAGCATGACGACCGCCGCCCAGCTGGCCGAAGCCGGCATCCCGTTCGCGCTGCAGAGCGGTTACGAAGCCTATGTGCCCAAGACCCGGGTCGTGCTCTTCGAGGCGGCGGTGGCTGCCGGTCACGGGCTGGGGTTCGAGGCCGCGCTGGCGGCGATCACCAGCGAAGCGGCGAAGGTGCTGGGCATCGCCGACCGGGTGGGTTCGCTGACCGTGGGCAAGGACGGCGATCTGGCTCTGTATGACGGGGACCCCTTCGAGTACACGAGCCATTGCACCGGTGTGGTCATCGAGGGCGAGGTGGTCTCGGAGATCGTGAGGTAGTCGAAGCGAGCCGGGTCGACGGTCCGCTCCGCGAGAGCGGATCGTCTGCCCGGCACCTTCCTATTTCAGGAGAATCAGCTTGTCGGTGGCCGTCCGGCCGCCCACGCTCATCCGGCAGAGATACAACCCCGAGGACAGCGCACGTCCCCGGTCGTCGCACCCGGCCCAACCCGCGGTGTAGGCACCGGCGGCCACGATCCCCTCGTGCAGCACGGCCACTCGCCGACCGGACAGGTCGTAGATGCCGAGGCTCAGATGCCCTCCAGCCGGGACGTCGTACGAGATGGTCGTGACCGGGTTGAACGGGTTGGGGGCGGCCTGCAGATGCAGGGCCGATTGGGCCGGCGCGTGATCGGCCGCGGACGCGACCAGGTCACATTGTTTCAACGCGATCCGCAGCCCGTTGCCACCGACGAGTAACAACAGTCCGCTGTCGCTGATGCGGTTGGGACTTGCTCCGTAGGGCAGCCCACCCAACAGCGCCGGCGCCGATGGATCGGAGACATCCACCACCGCCAGTTCCGCCCCGCCGACGTAGGCGATGCCCGTGTCGACCACCACCGACAACGACCAGTTCATCAACGGCAGATCACCGAGGATCGCCATGCTCGCCGGATCGGAGATGTCCACGGCCGTCAATCCCGTGATGGTCGTGATCCAGGCCACGTCGCCGACGATATCCAGGCCCGTCGCCGGAGTGATTCCGGACAGCGAGTGGGCAATGCTCGGCGTCGCGGGATTCGACACATCGACCGCCAGGAGGCCCAGGTAGCCGCCGGCGATCCACAAAAGGTCGTCGCGGAGCACCATCGCCGTCAGAGGCTCACCGATTTCCAGAAACCCGACCGTCGCCGGAACGCCGGGATTCGTGTAGTCGATCACGGTCAGCCGACCGTCGTCGTAGTTCCAGCTACCAACGTAGGCATGCTGCCCGTCGACCGTCACGACATGGGCCGATTGCTCGACCCAGCTGAATCCCACGTAGCCGGGATCCGAGGGATCGGATACGTCATAGATACGGAACTGACCCTGGTTGTTTGCGCCGGAGACCAGGAACAGGAGGTCGCCATCCAGGGCCAGGCCACCGATGGAGGAGTTGTATTCGAGGGCTCCTATGGGCTCGGGATCCCGGGGGTCACTGCAATCGGCAACCGTCAGGCCACCCCACCCGGCGGCAAGGAATACCACATCTCCGCTGGAAACGACGTCGCGGCCGCTGCTCCCCACGTCGAGTTCACCGATCGCCTGGGGCGACACGGGTCGGCTGACGTCGAACACGTAGACTCCGGCGTAGTCAGCGCTCAGGTACACCAGGTTCCGGTGGAACACCACGCCAATAACCGAGCCGCCAGGGAGGGCCCTGCCCACGACCTGCGGTTCCGCAGGTTGATCGATATCGATGATGGCCAGACCTCCGCTGGCCGCGTACGCCATCGACCCGTCCAGATGCACGTCCTTGGCGGCATCGGCAAGAGCCGCCGTGCCGACGAAGGTCGGGTTCGTCCCGTCGGATACATCGACCAGGATCAGGGCGTCGTCGCAACCCAGAGCGACCAGAGGATCCTGCACCGAGAGACTGCGAACGCGGACGCCGGGATCGTACGATCCCCTGATCACGGGAGTGGAAGGATCGGTCAGATCCACCACCTGCAGCCCCTGTTCGTCGCAGGCCACCAGCAGCAGATCACCGAGGAATTCGAGGCGCCGACCGCTATCCGGCAGATCCAGCGCGCCGAGCCATTCGAAAGCCCCGGGATCGGCGATATTCAACACCTGCAACTGGTTTTCGCTATCGCTGAAGCAGGCCAGGTCACCCGAGATGGCCACCGCTTCGACCGTCCAGGGGGTAGCGTAGGTGTGGATGATCTCGGGTGCCCACGGAGTCGTGATATCCACCAGCAGCAAGCCGGCGCTGCCGGCCGATACGATCATTCGGCTCCCCTCGATCGCCAGGTCGCGGGTCCAACCGCCGGTCGCCAGTTCGCCGGCCGGAATCGGGAGGGCGGGATCAGCCAGGTCGAGTACTTTGAGACCTTCGCCGCCATCGGCCACGAAAAGGTGATTCAGGGCGATGCGGGACCGTTGCGCGTCCTCCGGATGATCACAGGTTGCGACCCAGCGCGGACCGGTCCTGTAGTCCACGCACTCGTCGGCCAGAATCCCGTTGGCGAAAACCAGCATCAGCATCGTGAGAAACGAGATGGATTTCAGATGATACAGCAGCACGATCTTCTCCCCCCGGCTGCAACAGTACCGTTCCCGAATCGATGGCGATATTGATTATATCATATCAACGCCATGTATTCACTGAATGCCTGCCGGGTTGGAGTTTGCGGGTGTTCCGATCACACGAAGGGAACGATCCGGCCCATGGATCGATCACTGCATTCCACCCCACCGCGCCGACCAGGCCAGGCTCACCTGATCGAAATCCGCGCCGATGCGTGTGCGCAGCCCGTGGACATAGATGAGCTTCACGCTGTGAGTCCCACCCACCGGTACGGACACGATGCCCGCCCAACGGGTGTTCTTCTTGTAGGAATCCGAAGCCACCCCGTTGGCCTTGGCCCGGCCACCCCGGGAGAACCCCGCCCCCAATCCGAACCAGATTCGCGACGGAAACTGGTAGATGCCATTGAACTGCATGGACCACAGGGGGTCCTGCTCCAGCAACGCGCCCCCGAAGAAGTCGTCGTTGTCGGTGTACAGCCACACGCTGCCCATGGCCTCGAGAGTCAGCGAGCCCGCGGTGCGGGAAACTCCCAGTCGGGACCGGAGAGCCCAGCGGTTGGTGCCCAGATTGAGCAGCTTCTCGGGATAGTACTGACCCAGCGGCACGGCCAGTCTCAGGCTCGCTCCCACGACCCACTTCTGCCGGTAGCCCCGCATCTCGCTCATCTTCATGGCCGGCGCACCGATGAAGTTCACCGCCAGATCCAGCAGCGGGTCCCCGAATCCCCGGCGGCTGGCTGTGGCGTGTTCGCCCTGGTACAAGCCCTCCCAGTCGCCCCACATCACCGGCACGATGGCCGCCGCCTTGGCCGAAGCCCCGAAGAAGTCCAGGGTGCGCACGTAGCCGGCGGACACACTGGTGATCTGGCCGGTAACATCCTCCAGCGTGGTGGATGAATCGAAGAGCATGTTTCCGTCGGCAAAACCAAGCGCTAGAAGTCCGAAGTTCATGCCCACCGGCGTCTGGGAGAAGGAGCGAGGTTCGAGATCCTGGGCGGTTGCGGTAGCCGCGAGACCCACCAGTACCGGGACGAGCAACAGGCGAAACATGGTTTGACGACTCATCGGTATCATTTCTCCACGTGGCGGCGTAGACGCGAGAACAGCCTACGGATCAAAGGGTAGAGGAACCAGGACACTTCCCACATCCACGGACCTATGTATGCGAATGGGACGGTGATGGCCGCGGTCACCGGCTCGGCCATGATCTTCCGGGAGACATCCTCGACCTTCTCCTGGTCGATGTCCGGATCCAGCAGCCGGCGTCCATGAATAGCATAGCGCCAGCTCAGGTTCGAGAAAAGACCCACCATCAGGGTCGCCGCGCTCTCGAACGCCCGCTGCGACGGCGAGGCGCCGAGGGCCATACCGGCGCCGATGGAGTAGAGAAACAGCAACAGAAACAGCACCTGGAAAATCGACAGCGTCGTGTGCTTGCTGTCGGTGGCCACCAGGTAGCGGGTGATGGCGTTGTGCTGCTGCCAGTAGATGATGACGATGAGAACGGCCAGCAGCATGACACCGAAGGAGGGCCACTGGTCAGCCAGCATGTCCGCCACCGATTCCCAGGCGGGGTTGTCGCCCGGCTTGGGCAGCAGCTGGAAGATACGCCAGATCACCAGGGCAAACACGACATCGATGATGTGGGTCAGCCGGATGAGTTGCAGTCCGCGCTGGGTCGATTGAGACACAATCTAGCCACCTCGCCGGCCCGCGTCAGATAGCCGGCATTTTCATGATGAACGCCGCTCCTCGGCCGGGCTCACTCTCCACCAGGATCTCGCCCTTGTGAACTTCCATGATCTTGTAGCAGATGGACAGGCCCAGACCGGTCCCGATACCGACCCCCTTGGTCGTGAAGCCCGGATCGAAGATCCGCTTCAGGTCGGCCGCCGCGATTCCTTTGCCCGTATCGGCTATCCGCACCGTGACCTCGTTGTCCCGGGCCGCGGTGTCGATGGTGATCGTCCCTTCGCCCTCGATGGACTGGGCCGCGTTGACGACCAGGTTCATGAACACCTGGTTGATCTGGTTGGCGTTACACCCGACCGAAGGCAGTTCGCCGTAGTTCTTCACCACCGTGATCCGGTTCTTCAGCTCATGGTGGGCCAGAATCAGAGTGTTGTCGAGAGCCTCGTGCAGGTCGACCATCTGGAAGGCGGCTTCGTCCAACCGCGCAAAGGACTTCAAGCTGGCCATGATGGTGATGATGCGCTTGCCGCCGGTGTTGATGATCCGATTGCTCTCACGTAGCAGCTTCATGGCTCGCTCGAAACGCGAACTGGTCCGCAGCTCGCCGATGTCGTCACTGGTGTCGACCGAACTTTCGATCCGCTCGATGCAGCGGGCCTCCACATCCGCGGCCCCCAGCAGCGCGCCCATGGGTGTGTTCATCTCGTGGGCGACCCCGGCGACCAGGTTGCCCAGCGAGGCCATCTTGTCCTGGACGATCATCCGCTGCTGGGTGTCCTGGAGCTCCTCCATGGTGTCCACAAGTTGCTCGTTCTTCAGCTCCAGATCCCGGGTCCGGTTCTCCACACGCTGTTCCAAGGTGACGCTGTACTGCTCCAGCTCGGATGACTGCTCTTCCAGTTCCTTGGCGTAAAGGGCCAGCTGACGCAGGCTTTTCGAATAGGAGCGCTCCAGGATGTCGGCCAAAAACAGGATCATCACCAGCATGCCCCAGTGCGAGAGCCAGTGCACCAGGGGGATGGCCTC
>Ga0070729_10006916_pt1 | contig 11036 bp, 7 predicted proteins | sample tdDd472_FD_66725 | JGI IMG/M metagenome (GOLD analysis project Ga0070729, IMG submission 66725) | Marine sediment microbial communities from the Atlantic coast under amendment with organic carbon and nitrate - tdDd47.2 | ecosystem: Environmental > Aquatic > Marine > Coastal > Sediment | place...
ATCCCGTCATTCTCTGTAATCTCGGGTGCAGTACGAAGGTGAAGCATTTTATATTGCAATTCCTGATCCGCGGGAATCATAATAACTACCTTCTTTTCTTTAATAGGTACAATGTCTTTGATCTGCTCTTCACCCATAAAGGCAGGAAAATAACCCGCTTTGGTTTTTAGGGTATAGTCTAAATAGATCGTAGCTCCTACTTCCAGGCCGGTATGTGTGACAACCATCTCCCTCAGGTGATTGAAGGGTGCAGAATGGGCAGCTGCTCTGGGTAAAACCAGATTAAATGCATTGTCGGGGACCTCAACCCGCTTACCATCAGCCATGATGGTATATGCTTCTTTTATCTCCAGTTCCTGGTGCTTAGGGTCATATATAATAAATGATTCACCATAGAGGCGGTGAAAGGCCATATGACTGAGCAGCTTGATCTCCTTATATTCACGGTATTGACTGCTGCCATCATCATACAATTTATATTCGTGAAGAAGCTTGGTATAAACTGCATCTCCTTTCTCCTGAGAAAAAGCACTGCCTGATGAGATTAGGAATATGATTATCAGTAAATATTTTGATATTGTTTTCATGATCTTTGCTTAAAAAGTGTTTAATTGAACTTAAGGATAACAGGTTCTTTTGAAAATTTCTGCTGGGCAGCTACCGCTCTGCGAAAAGCTTTCCAGTCTTCTGTTTCATAGATCCTTTTGTTCAGGATCACCTTTTCATTGACCGATATTGAACTCCCCGACTTTGAGAGCTCATATCCTCCTTCAAAACTTGCAGGAAGATCGCTGAATCCTTCTTCTTCAGGCATGTAAATAACGGTGGCTTTTGCCGGTAATTTTATGGTCTCATGAAGTTCAACAAGTCGTGAACAACGGTCACGGAATGGATAATTTCTCTCCTCCTTGCTTACATTCATGTACATATGCGACATCCCACGCATAAATATACCTGACACTATCACCGGTGTAAAGATCATCTCCCCATCTGTTATAACTGCAAAGTCAGGAATAGTGTAAGAGATATGAAGCTGAATGGGTCCTGCCAGATAATCATACGGATCTTCATATTTTATCTCGGTGACCTCCATAAGAGGATATTTATTCTTTAATTCTCTTTCGACATTCTGATTCCAGGTATCCTTCAGGGCGCGGGTGAACATCCCTCTTATCGATCCATCCGATTGCCCTTCTGCTTCCAGAACCAGGCTTCCTTCAAGACTACCATCCTTTTTAATAATTGATTTTCCGGTGATCTTGAAATAATGATTTTCAGGTGGGGAAAGCGGAGTAATTCCCAGGTCAGCTCCTTCAGGAACCCCTAAGAGATAGTTCTGTTGTTGCTCAGCACTCGACCATAATTCCCTGAGGAAAGGTACCCAGGTAGGGTCGAGAAGCTTGTATTCTCCATTTCTTAATTTTACCACAGTAACACTATGGTTGAACTGGTCAGCCGGTATGTAATCAATACGTGAACCTGCCATAGTCATCGCCGGATACGATTCAAACCCTGCAGCCCTCAGCATGGTCACCAGCATCCCGGCCTTGTCCTTGCATACACCACAACGGTCGAGAAAGGTCATATCACCCTTGTGAAGCGTATATCCTTCTCCGGGTCCCATTGAAATACCCGAATAACGGACTTCATCAGCAACCCAATGCGTGAGGAGAGATATTGAATCCATTTCTGTTTTAGCTCTGCCCTTCAGGATCTTGTCAACCTGTTCTTTAACTTCAGGAGTAACATCAAAGCTGCCAAACTCCTCATTCACATTATAGAACCAGAGTGATTTGGCATACCAGTCAGGGCTGGAACTTATCAATAGTTTTGTAGCCACATCTGAAAAGGCAACCATGCCTGGTTCATATTTTAATGGCATGATATCCTTTTTAGAAAAGGTATAAACCATCTTCCCATCCTCAAACCATACAGAGGTCTGTAATTCTCCATTATATACCTCATATTGTACAAGCTTTTCTTTAGGAACAGAGGTACGATAAACCTTTTCCAGCACTGGGTCATTGCTCCAGAATTCGATGATGTCATAAAAATGGCCTCTCATAGGAGGGATGTACATATCATCATCTCCGGCCAGCAAGGCATAGGTGAAGCCCTTCCTGAAAAGAAACACTTCCACAGCATCGCCTGGCTCAAGTCGCCCAACCTCAATCATCTTTTCGCTGGCTCCCCAATAAATAGCACGTGCGGGGGCAGGGTAGTCCTTTACTGTTTCAGTATCCAGTTCCTCAATCTCCCCGGATTTACGATAGATCTTCACCTTCTTTATCTCAACATAGGCTGAGAGAGGATCGTAGCCATAGGTGATAGTACTCAGATCCAATGCTCCCTTTTGGGTGAGCACCTTATACAAACGATGCGTATAAACATAGGTCAGACCTGTTTCCTGAACATCGGAAAAAGTACTGTCGAAAATGATCAGCTTTCCTGCACCCGGAAATTTGTCAGGACAGCCTGAACGCTTTATGATGTCACTGATAGGATCAGCATGGACGCTAATTGCTAATAAAAAGAATGCAATCAGTCCTGGTATTCTTTTAAACATATGATGGAATTTTAAAGTGAGCCGTAAAAATAGTAATTATCTGATGTCTGTGGTAGAGAGATCCATGTATTTTTCTATTTTTGTGTTACTTCCAAACCCTTTTAATATAATCCGAGTATGAAAAAAATTACCCTCCTGATTTCTCTTGCATGCATGTGCCTTATCCTGATAAATTGTGCACCCAAAAGTACTGACCCATGTGAAGAGGAGAGCTTTTCGTTTGCCTTTTTAACGGATATTCATATCCAACCCGAAAGTAATGCTACGGAGGGATTCAGGGCAGCTGTTACCGAGGTCAATGCACTCAAACCTGACTTTGTTATTACGGGAGGAGACCTGATTATGGATGCCCTTGGGGTATCTTATGGAAGGGCCGACAGCCTTTACAATCTCTACCTGCAGGAACAAGAAGCTTTCAAAATGCCTGTTTATAATACCCTGGGTAACCATGAGGTATTCGGTATTTACGAGCGCAGCGGTATCGATCCATCACATCCCGATTATCGCTATGGTATGTTTGAATCAAAAATAGGTGAAACATACTATTCATTTGATCATATGGATTGGCATTTTATAGTGCTGAAATCGGTACAGGAAACTGAGGATCGCCATTATATTGGTATGATCGATGAAGAACAACTGGATTGGTTAAAAAATGATCTGCTTGATGTTGATCCCAAAACCCCCATCGTGATTTCTACACATATACCTTTTATTACGGTATTTACTCAAATACTTTATGGCGAATATGCTCCTGAGTATCATGGACTGGTAGTGGAAAATGCACGCGAGGTTCTTGATCTTTTTAATGGGTATAACCTCAAGATAGTATTACAGGGACATTTGCATTATCTCGAAGATATAGAAGTTTATGGAACACACTTTATCACGGTCGGAGGGGTATCCGGAAGATGGTGGCAGGGCGATAACCATAAAGTTGAAGAGGGATTCCTGATGGTTCATGTAAACGGGGATGATTTTTGTTGGGAATATGTGGATTATGGGTGGGAAGTCACTGAAGAATAGTCCCTTTCTATATTAAAAATTCTTTATAATGGGATAGCTTTTCTATAATGCCATTCCGGAATAAACCTGATTATGAAAAAACTGATCATACTTTTTATTGCTTTCTCAACTCCCTTTCTGATTTTTTCTCAGGATATTTCATGGACAACAACATTCGAATCTTCAAATGGACTGCGAACTGCTACCTATGATGAGGTGATCAGGTATAGTAAACGACTGGCAGAAGCATCTGATCAAATTCATTATGAGGTGATAGGAGTAAGTGCAGGTGGTTATGAAATCCCTGTCCTGATCATTAACAAAACGGGATTATCTACACCCGAAGAGGTTCAGGAATCCGGAAATGTGATTATGCTTATCGAAGCCGGAATCCATCCGGGTGAGGCTGAAGGTACTGATGCCATCCTAATGTTGATGCGTGATATTGCGATAACAAAGGAAAAACAACAGCTGCTTGATAATGTAACATTCATCTTTTTGCCGGCATTCAATGTTGATGGACTGAACCGCTTCGGTCCATATAATAGGATCAATCAAAATGGTCCTGAAGAAATGGGCTGGAGGACCAACGCACAAAACCTTAATTTAAACAGGGATTTTCTGAAAGCCGATACCCCGGAAATGCATGCATGGCTCACCATGTTCAATGCATGGTTGCCCGACTTCTTCATCGATTGCCACGCCTCCGACGGAGCAGATTACCAGTATGTGATCACCTATGTGATGGAAATATTCGGCACTATGGATCCCATGCTTACACGATGGCAGGAGAAGGATTTTCTTCCATGGGTACAGGGAAATATGGATGCTTCCGGGCACCTCATGTTCCCCTATGTGAGTTTCCGGCGCTGGCATGACCCTCAGAGTGGTCTGCGCTCAGGAGCATCACCGCCAAGGCTGTCACAAGGATATACAGCGATACAAAATCGTCCGGGTTTATTGATAGAAACTCATATGCTGAAACCACACAAGGCACGAGCGGAAGCTACCTATGCCTTGCTTACCCTGTCTGCCGAATACCTGAATGAGAATGCCAAAAAGCTAAAGCTCATGATCACCATGGCGGATGAAACTACAGCCGGGGAATCTTTCCGTGATCGCCCCTTTACTGTTAAATGGAAGCGTGATAATAGTGACAGCGTGATGATGAAATTCAAAGGAGTGGAATATGATATTGTAGAAAGTGATCTCACAGGAGGCAAATGGTTCAAGTATCATACTGATAAACCAAAGACATACGACCTTCCCTGGTTTAAAAAATCAGTACCCTCGGTACAGATCGACCTGCCTGAAGCATATATAATCCCACCTCAGTGGTATGAGATAATATATCGCCTGGCTTTGCATGGCGTAAACGTCAATTACCTGACAAAGGATGCAGACATATGGGCGGAACAATATCGATTTAAGAACCCTAAATGGGGCAGAGGGCCTTATGAAGGACGGTTCATCATGAATAATATAGAATATGATGCCTTCAGGGATACCCTTACCTTTCCTAAAGGTTCAGCAGTCATTGACATGAACCAACGTACAGCCAGGATAATTGCCAGCATCCTGGAGCCCCTGGCCCCTGATTCCTACGTACATTGGGGATTTTTTAATGCCATATTTGAGCAAAAAGAATATTCGGAAACCTATGTAATGGAAGGCATTGCCAGGGATCTGCTGGAAAATGATCCTGAAATAAGAAAAGAATTTGAAAAGAAAAAGGCTGAAGACCCCGACTTTACTAAATCACAGTGGGGCATGCTAAATTGGTTTTATTCCAAAACACCTTATTGGGATGAAAAGAAGAACCTTTACCCTGTTGGAAAGATCATTGAGAGGCACGATCTGGAGGCATTATCGCTTGAATAATAGTGAAAGGAGTGCTAAAAATTAGTACATTTAGATTGTTATTATATCAAAGTGCTAGCGGCATTAAAGAAACCTTGGAATCATGGCAAAAAAAGAGATCAGCATCTTAAAGAAACAAATCGAACGCCTGGAGATAAAAGACTTCGATCTTGAAGCTTGGAAGAAATTTACCATCGTAATGCTGGCACGCATCTTTGGCGATACATCGGAAAAGATAAGGCAGATCGAAAGCATAGAATATGATTATTCATCATGGTCATTGCGTGACACCAGTGGATCCTCATCCTACCTGGAGAGCTGCAAAAAGCTGGGAAGAAAGATCCTTGAGGCATCAATAGAAGAGTTGGAAGCCTTTGGCCTCCCGGAAACTTCAAATGATGATGACCGTTTCTTTGTACTTATTATCGACAGTCTGCAGGACGAGCTTAAAGGGAGTCAGTTCAGAGACCTGAAGAAAATAATCCTTAAAACAAAGAATGCTGAGGAGCTTAAAAATAAGGTCAGAGAGATACTTAACGATTATGATACCGGTGTACCTGTCGATATACTCACATCCATCCTTACAGATAAAATATTCAAGCAAGAACTTTCTAAATAGAGAAAATGCAGTCAGAGAAGTTATCAAAAGCAGAGAAAAGCAAAATAATCCTTGATTCTTTTCATCGTACAATGATGCATCATGCTATCTGGTTTGCAGAAGTACACCATCAATTGGGGCGTGACAAGGCCTACAAGGTATTGGATGCTGCCTGGCAGAAAAGTTATTCAATCCAGATGAAGCGCCTGGGGAAAATACTGGGATTTGAAAATGAAGAAGGTGCTCCACAACCTTTACTTGATCTGCCGGAAACAAAGCTCGATGAACTTTTGGAAGGATCAGCGATTAACTGGCTGGCGAATGATGGTGTCTGGTTTCAGTCTGTAGAGTTTGAATATGGGATGACTGAGGCCAAACGCTGTAATGACAGTGCCTGGGCGCAATTTTCTCCCCTGGAAGCATGGTCGATCAAAAGATTGCTTGATCTGCCGGAACAGTCAGGATTGGAAGGTCTGAAGAAAGCTCTGAGTTATCGCCTTTACTCATACATCAATAAGCAGTCATTTACTGAGGAGACTGAAGATAGCTTTGTATTTCGAATGAACGAATGCCGTGTGCAGGTAGCCAGAAAGCGTAAAGGGCTTGAAGATTACCCATGCAAATCTGGCGGATTGGTGGAATACAGCACATTTGCAGAAGCTATTGACGCCCGCATTAAAACCAAATGTATCTCCTGCCCCCCCGATCCACATCCTGACGAATTTTATTGTGCATGGCGATTTTCTATAAATTCATAATACCTAGTACCTGATACTTAGTAGGGTTTCCATATTTTTTCTTACTTTTGCCCCTCGTTAAAAAACAGACGATTAGGAAATTTCAATGAAGAAAAAGTACAGGGAATATAAACAGCTTGATTTAACTGGTACCGGAAAAGAGATCGGTAAGTATTGGGAAGAACATAATATCTTTCAAAAGAGCCTTGATATCAGGCAGGAACATGAGCCTTATGTTTTTTATGAAGGCCCACCATCAGCCAATGGACAACCGGGCATACATCATGTCATGGCCCGTGCTATCAAAGATATTTTTTGCCGCTATAAAACGCAAAAGGGCTTTCTGGTTGACCGTAAGGCCGGATGGGATACACACGGGCTTCCGGTGGAAATAAGTGTTGAAAAAACACTAGGGATCACTAAAGAGGATATTGGCACAAAGATCAGTGTTGAGGAATATAACCAAGCATGCCGTACCGAGGTCATGAAATATAAAGATCTCTGGGATGAGTTAACCGTTGAAATGGGATACTGGGTAGATCTTGAACATCCTTATATAACTTTCGATAATAAATATATTGAAACAGTGTGGTGGCTGTTAAAGAAACTTTTTGATAAAGGTCTTCTTTACAAAGGATACAGCATTCAACCATATTCACCTGCGGCCGGTACCGGACTTAGCTCCCACGAATTGAACCTTCCGGGATGCTATCGTGATGTGAAAGACTCAACCGTGGTGGCACAATTTAAGGTGATCAGGGATGATAAATCAGACTTCCTTTTCAATGATATACCTGGCGAGCTCTACTTCCTGGCATGGACAACTACAGCCTGGACGCTTCCATCAAATACCGCCCTGGCTGTCGGAAAAAAGATAAAATATAACCTGGTTCATACCTTTAATGCTTATACACACGGTCCTGTTACTGTTATTGTTGCAAAAGAACTTTTTGAGAAATATTTTCCTGAGAAAAATGCTGAACTGAGCCTCGAGGACTATGAACCCGGACAGAAAGCCATTCCATTTAAAGTGCTTGGAGAATTCAGCGGAGCTGAACTGAAAGGAGTAAACTATGAACAACTCCTTCCGTATGCTCAACCGGAGGATGGCGATGCATTCAGAGTGGTAATTGGAGATTTTGTTACAACCGAAGATGGAACAGGTATAGTACATATTGCTCCCAGCTTTGGTGCAGATGACTTTAAAGTGGGTCGTGAAAATGGTATTGGCTCACTTACGATGGTAGATAAGCAGGGTAAGTTCATAGACGATATGGGCGAATTTGCCGGCCGCTATGTTAAAAATGAATATGCTGCAGATTTCGATTCGGAGAACCAGGATGATTCTGTTGATATCGATATCATAGTTAAGCTTAAGAAAGAAAATAAAGCCTTTAAGACGGAGAAATACGAACACTCCTATCCGCATTGCTGGAGAACTGATAAACCCATACTTTATTATCCACTCGACAGCTGGTTCATCAAGACCACAGCCTATAAGGATCGTATGTTGGAGTTAAATAATAACATCAACTGGAAGCCGGCAGCTACAGGCACCGGGCGATTTGGTAACTGGTTGGAAAATCTTGTAGACTGGAACCTCTCCAGGTCAAGATTCTGGGGGACACCGCTTCCAATCTGGATTACTGAAGACAGGAGTGAAGAGATATGTATAGGTTCGGCTGATCAGCTGAATGAAGAGATTGAGAAGTCAGTAGTGGCAGGATTCATGGAAAAGAATCCTATGGAAGGCTATAAAGAAGGGGATATGTCAAAAGAGAATTATGACACTTTCGACCTGCATCGCCCTTTCGTTGATAAGATCGTTCTTGTTTCCTCCAAAGGGGAGAAAATGATACGGGAAGCAGACCTTATTGATGTATGGTTTGACTCAGGCGCTATGCCATATGCTCAATTCCATTATCCATTTGAGAATAAAGAACTTGATAAATATTTCCCGGCAGATTTCATTGCCGAAGGTGTTGATCAGACACGTGGATGGTTCTTCACCCTGCACGCCATTGCTGTGATGCTTTTTGATAAAGTTTCATTCAAAACCTGTGTATCTAACGGCCTGGTGCTCGACAAAGAAGGAAACAAGATGTCGAAAAGACTGGGCAATGGGGTTGACCCATTTGAAACGATTCATCAATATGGTCCTGATGCCACTCGTTGGTACATGATGACAAACTCTCAGCCCTGGGATAACCTGAAATTTGATATCAATAATATTCGTGACGTCCAGCGTAAATTCTTTGGAACCCTCTATAATACTTATGCCTTCTTTACAATGTATGCCAACATTGACGGATTTGCATATGCTGAAGACAATATTCCACAAAATGAGCGTCCTGAGATCGACAGATGGATATTATCAGAGCTCCATACGCTTATTGGACTGGTAGACGAATCATATAATGATTATGAGCCTACACGTGCCGGTCGTGCGATCGTTGAATTTGTGAACGATCATCTTAGTAACTGGTACGTAAGGTTAAGCAGAAGAAGGTTCTGGAAAGGCGATTACAGCACTGATAAGATCTCAGCCTATCAAACTCTTTATACCTGTCTTGATGTGATTGCAAAGCTTTCGGCTCCGATCGCACCATTTTACATGGACAAGCTATTCCTCGACCTTAACGAGGTTACAGGAAGGGAACAGGCAGATTCTATTCACCTGACAGAATTCCCGCTTAAAGATGAGTCACTTATAAATAAAGATCTGGAAGAACGTATGCAGATGGCGCAGAAATTTTCTTCCATGGTGCTGTCATTGCGGAAAAAATCAAGTATCAGGGTTCGTCAGCCTCTCAACAAGATCATGATCCCTGTACTAGACAAAAAGTTTGAAAAACAACTGAAAGAAGTTGAAGATCTGATCCTTTCTGAAGTGAATGTCAAAGAACTTGAATATTTGCAAGATACTACTGGCGTGCTGGTAAAAAGTATCAAACCTAATTTCAAAGTCCTTGGACCGAAATATGGTAGGATGATGAAGCAAATTGCAGCAGCAGTCAATGCTTTTGGCCAGGAGGAAATTGCACATATCGAAGAGGAAGAAAAGTACCTGATTAACATAGATGGTCAGGAACTTGAGATCCTCCTGGAGGATGTTGAAATAATTACACAGGACATACCAGGCTGGCTGATTGCAAGCATTGGTAATCTGACTGTGGCCCTTGATATAACATTAACACCTGAATTGATCGAGGAAGGCATTGCGCGCGACCTGATCAACAGGATTCAGAACTTGCGTAAAGACAAAGGTTTTGAGGTTACTGATAAGATCATTTTGAAAATTGAAAAAAACAGTGAAATAAGTGACGCAGTCAAGAACAATTATGATTATATTTGTTCAGAGACCCTTGCCGAATCACTTGATCTGACAGAAAAGCTTACGGAGGGTAGCATTATCCGAGTAGAACTTGCAGACAAGTTGGAGGCAAACATCAATATTGAAAAGATTTGATTGTGTCATTCTAATACAAGGAGTTATGGCAAAGAAGGAAAAAATTGAAGAGAAAAGAACCAGATTCAGTGATGAGGAACTCGCGGAATTCAAAGCGATCATCGAGAATAAACTGGAAAAAGCACGCAACGATCTTGAGTTGCTGACCGAAGCATATACCAATGCTAATGATCATGGCACAAATGATACTTCACCAACATTCAAAGTGCTGGAAGAAGGGTATCAGGTACTTTCCAAAGAAGAGAACAGCCGTCTGGCAGCCAGGCAGAGCAAATTCATTACAAACCTTGAAAATGCACTGGTGAGGATTGAAAACAAAACCTATGGTGTATGCAGAGCTACCGGCAAGCTGATCTCTAAAGAGAGACTCAGAAGCGTACCTCATGCAACACTCAGTATAGAGGCGAAAAACAATCAGTATAAGTAGATCTACGCTCTTAGATACCTGCGATCATTGCATGAAATTATTATCCCCTTTCAATCTTAAAGACTAAACAGTGAAAAGGTCATATCTTATAATGCTCACTATTATTTTTGTCCTGTTCATAGATCAGGTACTTAAAGTATGGGTGAAGACAAGTATGAGCCTTGGGGAGGAATTCTCGGTGATTGGTGACTGGTTCCTTATCCATTTTACAGAAAATGAAGGGATGGCCTTTGGAATGACACTTGGCGGGGGGTATGGGAAACTCGTTCTCAGTATATTTCGCATCATTGCTGTAATGCTGATCGGATGGTATCTGGTATACCTTTCTAAGACCAGAGCAAACCGAGGACTAATCTTCAGTGTTTCTCTCGTAT
>Ga0070729_10006920_pt1 | contig 11034 bp, 11 predicted proteins | sample tdDd472_FD_66725 | JGI IMG/M metagenome (GOLD analysis project Ga0070729, IMG submission 66725) | Marine sediment microbial communities from the Atlantic coast under amendment with organic carbon and nitrate - tdDd47.2 | ecosystem: Environmental > Aquatic > Marine > Coastal > Sediment | place...
ATTTGTCGGATTTGGCATACATTCTTTTGATCTTGCTCTTAATTTTCCTGTTGCTGGTCTTTTTGATGCCAGTGCAAAGGGAGAAGAAATATTCGGCAGCTTTAACCTCGGTATTTCCGCTTCCCGGATAATTTTTGATTCTATCAAGATCACTCCCTACTACCTGCTCATGGTGGGAATGAACCGGCCAAGTATTACCGCCAGTGCAGTCGGTTATATGGACCAGAAGGTTAAAATGGACAGTATTGTGGCAGGCATGCTCGGGCTTTCAATATCCTTTATGCCCAGCAGCTCGGTCAGCGTTTCTATGTCTGTTGGCGGGCTGCTCACCTCGTCTTCTCAATTCTATAACCGGATATTCCTCGACGGCATGGAGATGTTTTCCCTGGTTATGGCGGTTACCTACCGCGGTGGTTTTGCAGAGCTTAAAACGAGGGATAAAGTCGAATCTCGACGGAGAAGATACTACTAGCGGTGAGCCTGGCGAAGTGTTACGCTTTTTTTAACAGCCGTTTTTTCCATTCTTCATAAATTGCCTGACATGTTTCGGTAATAGCCGACTGGTGTTCCTCCAGGCTGAAGTAATCAACAAGATCATTGATGCAGCCTCTAAAGAGTTCAGGTATTGCTGAATTGTGAACCGTGTCGATCTCCTTCAGGGGACAGGGAAGAATGTTTCTCAAGCTTCTGCGGATAACTCCCATTACAATTAATTCATCGGTATGCTCCCGGGGCCCCGCAGTCTCAAAGGCATAATCACCGACTACACCGGCCAGTGTGACCAGGAGCTTCTCCTGGATTTTATTTCCAACGGTAAATCCCTGTAGTATCATATATTGTTTTTTTTTTTTTGCTTCATGATGCACAATTAAAAACAGGGTCCTTCCTGTAAAGACAAAATCAGTAACGGGAAATTTTTAACGCAGTGCGGCGTTGGTAACCGTATGCACTTCTTGCGGGGCAGGGACTGGATGCAGGGGAAAAATAGAAAAGTATCTGTTATTCTGCTGATGCGGTACGCGAAACTTCCCCTGCCATTTCAAGGGCGTTTTTCACATGGCTTGCAATAGTCTGAACGGCCCATTCGATTTCCTGTCGGGTCATTTTTGTTTTTTTGTAGAGGAGTACCCGCCGGTTCGGATCAATGAGAATGACAACGAACTTGTTGTTGCAGTCTCCCATTCCCCAGGCCTTTGCGAGGCGCCGGTCAGGGTCGGTATAGATGACCGCCTTGTGATGGGTCGCAAGTTCCCGGCGGATTACTATACGGAGAAGCCAGTCAGGGTAGATGGGGGCATCTTTCAGGTTGACGATCCCCATGCACATGAAATGTTTCAGGGGGAAGTCAGTCTTTTTCATCGCATCGCTGAATTCTTTGTTTGCCGCTGCGTTATCCGGATCGGGATAGAAAATCAGGACCATTTTTTTTCCCAGGTCGGGAATCATGATCGGTTTGTTGTGGGCGTCCATTATTGTGATACTCTCTACTTTGTCTCCAACCTTGAGGTTTTTTGCGGAGATCCCGGCAGCAAGAGATATCATCAGCATAATGATACAGGTAATTTTTAAGGTCTTCATTGTGGTAAAAGTCATCCTTTTTATCTATTACGTGTCATATAACAGGATAAAGTGAATTAATCAACCAATTAATAAAGTAGTAGGTTAAAAAATGTTAACTTTGTTCAGTATAATGCCAAAGGAGCAGGAACCGCTTTAACTTCCCTGCGATAGAGCGAAAAAAAGACCGGCACCTGAAAATATTTCAAGTGCCGGTTTTAAATGTATAGCCATTGCTGTTACTGCGAGGTTTTAGAGAGGGAATCAGCCCGTTCATCCATCAGGTCAAGGAGGGCTTTTCGGTCTTTGCCAATGGTAAAGTAAATGAGCAGAAGAATAACGCCGCAGATAGCCCACCAGCTGATTGCGAAATTCATCATAAAGAGGTAACCGCTCGAAAGAAGTATACCTCCCAATGCAGGTCCGATGCCTTTGCCGATACTGTCGGCAATATTGAACATGGCAAATACGGAACCCCGGTGTTCGGGACGGTTGACGTTCATGATAACCGCCTTGTTATTTGAGCCGGCAATTGATACGATGAAACCGGCGAGAAATGCAAGAAGGTAAAAGGTCATGATACCCTTTGCCATATACATTTCAGCCGGGGCATTGATGAGAAAATAAGTCGGAATAATACCAAGGAGCACCCCGGTTCCGCACATAAGGGGAAGATAGCGGGGATTACGGTTAAAGACCTTGTCTCCCACGATCGCCCAGATGAGAGCCCCAACGGTTGTGGCGATACCGAAGATTTCCCAGATCATAGCGGCATCTCCCTTCGGCATGCCCCGTTCGGTTTCAAAATATGAAATAATCCAGAAGGGAAGAATTCCCCAGGGTATGCATCCCGGTATCCCCTGGAGAAAAAGAAGAAGATTGGTCTTATTGTTAAGGATAATTTTAAAGTCACTTAGTTTTATCCGGTTTTTGTAATGGGCCCCTGAATCAATAAGATCTGTGAGGGCATCTTCGGTTTGGCCCCGTTCTGGCTCCTGTGCATAGAGGGCGAAAAAGATAACAACCAGAAAATTGGGAACCGCCGCCAGGAGAAAGGCGAGGCGCCATCCGTAGACGGTGCCAGCGGCAAATGCTGCAAGGAGGGGGCCTCCCATCATGCCGATTCCCCAGGCTACTTCAATCCATGCGGTTGCATGGGCTCGATGTCGTGAAGTGAAATAATCTGATATGAGAGAAAAAGTAAGCGGGTAGATGCCTCCGATACCAATACCTGTCAAAATTCGAAGAATGAGAAAGGACGTATAGGTCTGAGTAAAGGCCGGTATCCCGCAGAGAAGACAGGGTATCTCTCCAATAATGACAGTTGCCACCAGGAGTTTTTTCCGGTCAGCCTTGTCGGTAAAATAACCGAAGAAAATGCTGATAAAGGCGCCCACCAGGGTAAAGGCGGAACCGACAAAGCCGATGAATTTTTTTTCAACATCCCATTCCCGGGCCAGTTCATTAACGAGGCCCGCAGTGATATAAAGGTCACACATGAGAAAAATACTCATTAAGACCAGTAGTGCCAGGGTAATCTTGTCTCTCAGGGGCATTTTATGTGCGCTTTGTCCAGTCATGGTGCCTCCAGTTGCTATACATTGCGGCTCTGAGCCGTCTGCCTGTTCAGCTGTTTTTTTGTTTTTGGATAAAGTCCCGGTACCAGTTACCGCTTTCTTTGATGGTGCGCTTCTGACTTTCGTAATCGACATGTATCAGGCCGAAGCGTTTATCAAAACCGACGGCCCATTCGAAATTATCCATGAGGGACCAGACGAAGTAGCCCCGGACATCGGCGCCGTCAAGGCGTGCCCGGTTTACCATTTCGAGGTAATCCCGCAGGTAATCGATTCGTTTCGTGTCATTGACCTTTCCGTTTTCGAGAACATCATCGAAGGCCGCGCCGTTTTCAGTAATATAGACCGGGGGATTGCCATACTCTCCCTGGATAATTTTCAGGCATTCATAAATACAGGGAGGATACACTTCCCATCCCATACTGGTGTGCTGTACCCCGTCACGGATAAATTCATGCTCCGCTGTTTCGCTGCCGGTAATCCAGGTGTTGAAAAAGGGTATATACCATTTGTACATGGCAAATTCCCGCTGGTAGTTGTTCAGGCCGATAAAATCTGTCGGTGCGGCAATGATCTCCATGTCACCCTCTTCTATCTTTGGCGTACAGAGGCGCATACGACTGAAGAGGAGCTCCGGGTATTCTTTTTTGTAGAGGGGCCCGAGGGAAATATGGTTCATGAACTCATTGGCGATTTTGGCGGACCAATGGTCTTTCTCGGAATCTGAAATGGGGTGTACCGGGGTCATGCTGATAGTAATGCCCGCCTTTGCGTCAGGGCTCAGAGCCCTGATCCTTTCAATCCCGAGGCCGTGGGCAAGATGAACATGGTGTATTGCCTTGAAAAAGGCCCAGGGGCTTTTGATTCCCGGGGCGTGTTCACCGAGGAGGTGTCCCATGGCGGAAAATTCCCAGGGTTCATTGATGGTGATCCAGTTTTTGACCCGGTCACCCAGGTGTTTTACCACGGTTTCGGTATAATCGGCAAAGAGATGGGCAACTTTTCGGTTTTGAAAGCCCTTATATTTTTTCTGCAGCGCCAGGGGCAGATCCCAGTGAAAGAGGGTCACAAAGGGGTCTATTCCCGCTTCAAGAAGGTTGTCGACCAGTCGGCTGTAGAAGTCGAGGCCCTTCTGATTGATGCTTCCCTCGCCGTCAGGATAGATCCGCGGCCATGAAACGGAAAAACGGTAGGCATCGAGTCCCATGTCTTTCATCAGGGCGATATCTTCAGGGTAGCGCCGATAGTGATCACATGCTGTATCTGGTATATGGCCCTTTCTGATTGCACCTTTTCTGTGGGAGAAGTCATCCCAGGTTGATTTTCCCTTGCCGTCAGCATCGACGGATCCTTCGATTTGCAGTGCTGCAGTTGCGGCACCGAAGACAAAATTTTTCGGAAACTGTATATTATCCATTGAGGTATCCCTGCTGTTTTTGATATTGATTGACACGTCAGTCATTATTGCATGCTCAGAGCCTCAGTCAATATTTTTTTCCGTCCAGGAGTACTTTTTTGAACAGGGGGCTCTGAGCCGTATTTCAGGTTGAGGGGATTCAGGGGCCACGCCGGGGGCTCTGCAGTGAATTGAGAAGGAAGTGAAGGCGTGTTATTACGGCGCGAGCATTCTTTTCAGGCTTTCGACCAGGCTTTTGATTATTTTTTCATCATTTTCCATGGCATTGTCGAAATGGATGGAGAGCTTGTTCTGCTCATGCTTTGAGATATAGCCCCGCATCAGGGTACCGAGGGTGCTGTCGATGATAAAGGCAGCAGCATCAAGGTCAAGCTCAGAGCTTAAACTTCCTTCATTAATACCGTCTTTAATGAATTCTTTCCAGAACATGAGTCCTTCTTCTTCCATTTTTATGACCAGGCGGGAAAAGCGTGCGTTGAATTCAAAACTCATTTCACACCAGATGGCAATCATGTCGGGATCATTTTTGGCGAGCTGCTGGGCATAGGTGATAATAGACTCAAGGCGGTCGAAAATGGTTCCTTCTGTGGGCCAGTTTTCCTGGAGGCCGTTGCGCTGCAGTTCATACCCCTTGAGGATCATGGTATTTATCAGGGCATCCTTGGTGGGGAAGTAGCTGTACATTGAACCGTGGGAAATCCCCGCCTGCCTGGCGATATCTCCCACCTTGGTGCCCACGAGGCCGTTTTTTGAAAATTCCTTCAGGGCGGTGCGGAATATTTTTTCCCGTTTTTCCTCGGGAATATTATCAAAGGTCTCTTTATGATACTTTGTCATGCCTGTTCCTCGTTTTTCCAGATCTCTTGATTCCAGTCGTACCGTTCGTTTGGGTGAAACCTGCATTTATAAGCCATGCTGTTATTCTCAGCAATATAGTAGCCCAGGTAGTAGTACTCCAGCCCCTGTTCCGCCCCATAGGCAATTTCTTTCAGGGCGCTGTATGTTCCGAGGCGGTAGTCTTCATAGGCCGTATCGTAGACAAAGTATACACTGCTCAGAGCCCGGTTTGACTGATCGAGAAAACCGACACCGATGAGACGGTCTTCAAGGTAGTACTCGGACTGCAGCGTCTGGCATGAAGGGGTAAAAAATGAATCAATGAATTCTTCAGCACTGGTTTCCAGGCTGAAACGGTCCCTGGAATGTATCCGGTAAATTTCATATATTTCATCCCGGTATTCCAGGGGTTTGAACTCAACCCTGATTGCCGTACCTTTTCTTAACACGCGCCGCTGACTCTTTGATGGAATGAATTTTTCCGTGAGAACCCTCAGGGGAATACATTCCCGGCAGATTTCGCAGTGGGGCCTGAAATAATAGGCGCCGAATTTACGCCATCCCCTGGCCAGGTAGGTTTCAAGCTCTTCAGGGACCAGGTCAAGGGCGAAGAAATATTCAAAACGCCAGTCGCGGTCCGCCAGATAGGGGCATTGGCTGAAGGTACCCAGTTGCGGTTCCTGCAAAAGAATCATAAAACATGATGTTGGTGAAATTGACTCATACGTCAAGATAAATTTTTCTGCCGATCAGCTTAATTGCACTTTGCTGGTCTTGTTTTGCGGTAAATTTTTGCAGGAATAGTTCTTAATTTTGCAGAAAAGTTATCCTGCTGCTTGGGCTGTTATTGTATGTATCGGTAAAATATTGCAAAAATTATCCTTGACGCTCAATAGATCATACCGGAATTTACAGGAAATAACTAATTCTTACCACAGGCATTGCTGCCCGGTATACAGGATGGGGGCTTTACTTCCTGCATGATTTTTAAAAAGAAACATATTCTTTATACTCTTCTGGTGATCGCACCGGTTGTTTGTATTTTTATTTCCCTGTTTCTCGGAAGATATCCCCTGACAGGTGAAAACATTATCCAGGTCATCTGGCATTCTTTGACTGGGAGCGGTGAGGCCCCACTGAAGGTTCACTCCACCATTGTTACAGAAATTCGTCTTCCCCGCGCCATACTGGGAAGCCTGGTGGGGGCGAGTCTTGCGGTAAGCGGTACCGCTCTTCAGGGGCTCTTCAGAAATCCCCTGGTCAGTTCAGGGATGCTGGGGGTCAGTTCCGGTGCGGGTTTCGGCGCTGCTCTGGCTATTATTCTTTTTAATAATCTTCCTTCTATATATCTCTTTGCCTTTCTTTTTGGTATTGCTGCCGTGGCTCTGAGCTACTTCATCGGACGAATTTATAAGACTACTCCGGCAATAATGCTGGTTCTGGGAGGGGTTATTGTTTCATCGGTTTTTTCAGCCCTTCTTTCTTTTGCAAAATATATTGCCGACCCCTACGAGGATTTGCCTTCAATTGTATTCTGGCTCATGGGAAGTCTCGCCAGTGCGAGTTACCGGGATATCATGGTTTCTCTTGTTCCCATGACCCTCGGTATGGGGGCTATTTTCCTGGTGCGGTGGCGCATCAATGTTCTTTCCATGGGTGACCGGGAAGCCCGAAGCCTCGGGATAGATATCCGCGGGAACCGTCTTCTGGTCATTGCGGCAGCTACCCTGGCTACTGCCGGCGCGGTCTGCGTTGCCGGGATAGTCGGCTGGATCGGGCTGGTGATTCCCCATATCGGCCGGATTATCGCCGGTAATGATAACCGGATACTGGTGCCGGTCAGTATGTCCCTGGGGGCCTGTTTCCTGGTCATTATTGACAACCTTGGACGGGTTATTTCCGGTGGGGAGATCCCCTTGAGTATCCTGACTGCCCTGGTAGGGGGGCCCTTCTTTGTATATCTTCTGAAAAAAACAAAGGGGGGGAGCTGGCAGTAAATGAATGCAATAAGCATAGAGAAGGCCTCATTTGCCTACGATGACGTGCCGGTTTTCACTGATATCGATCTGGCAATTAAAAAGGGAGAGATTTTCTGTCTCTTTGGGCCCAATGGATGCGGGAAGACAACCCTGCTGAATAATATTCTCGGTATTCTGAAACCCCTTACCGGTAAAGTCAGTATTGAGGGAAGGGACGTCAGCATGTACCATCCCCGGGACCTGGCGAAATTGATGGCCTACGTACCCCAGACCCATGAAAAAACTTTCCCGTACCGGGTATGTGAAGTTGTTCTCATGGGGCGAACCCCCTATACGACGCTTTTCTCTTCTCCCGGAAAGGAAGATTACGCAATCAGTGAGGCCGCCCTTGCTGCAGCCGGTATCTCTCATCTCCGGGATCGGATATATACAACCCTCAGCGGAGGAGAAACCCAGCTTGTAATGCTCGCCCGGGCCCTTGCCCAGGAGGCACCCCTGATTGTTATGGATGAACCGGCATCCCATCTTGATTTCAGACATGAACTCCTTCTTCTTGAAACCATCAGGGATCTTGTAGCGGATAAGGGTCTGACGATTATTATTACAACCCATTCCCCGAATCATGCATTTTATTTTGAAAACCATGGTCTTCCGGTTACGATTGCAGTAATGCATGAAAAGAAAATATTGAGCACCGGCCCGCCTGCAGAGATCTTATGTGAAGAGAATATGCGTAAAATCTTTGACGTCGATTCCCGGGTATTTTCTCATGCTGAAAAGAATGAAAATATTATGCGTTATATCGTTCCCCTGGGAACCAGGTGAGGAAGTAGACAGGTCATGAAGAAAAATAACAGGTTTTTCATATTTCTTATCATCCTTGCCCTTACCGGAGCAGCAGGGCTCAGAGCCGAGGCGGGGACAAAACGCTATGTTGTTGATTGTGCCGGGCGACGGGTGGCCCTTAAGGCGAAAGTGAAGCGCATTGCCTGTCTGTACGCTTTTTCGGGCCATGTGGTTACAATGCTCGGCAGGGGAAACGATATCGTGGCAGTCGTTAATGGGCTGAAACGGGATGTGATGCTGACTACGATTTGTCCGTCGATTAAAGACGCGGTTGTACCAAAGCGCAATGGAGCTTTGAATATTGAAGAGCTTCTTCGTGTACGTCCTGATGTGGTTTTTGTCCAGGAACGTATGGGGAAAGCCGGATCTGTCGGGGCAAGCCTGAAAAAATTTAAGATTCCTTACCTTATCATCAGTTATCGAAGTATTAAGGGACAGCAAAGGGCAATACGGGTCATTGGAAAGGCTATCGGGGCGGAAGAAAGAGCTGCAGCATTTTTGACTTATTACAACCAGGCTCTGAGCCGTGCTGCGGCAATTACAAAAAAAATTCCGAATAATAAGCGGAAGCGGCTTTTTCATTCAATAAATGAACCAATGAAGACCGATGGTCCAGGGATGCTTTCAGCTGATCTGACGGCACGGGCGGCAACTATCAATGTATCGGTAAACAAAAACCTCCGAATGACCGAAAGCGACTATTTTGCGGGAATCGAGCAGGTAATTCACTGGAATCCCCAGGTGATTGTTGTTAATGAGGAAGGAGTTAAAGAATTGATACTGGCCAGCCCCCGGTGGAGTGATATAACAGCAGTCCAGAAAGGCCGGGTCTACAAGATGCCTACGGGTATATCCAGGTGGGGTCATCCCGGGAGCCTTGAAACTCCCCTGGCCCTGTTATGGATAATTAAAACAGTGTATCCACGGTATGGCTATTCCATCAATATACGAAAAGAAGCCAGAGATTTTTATAATAATTTTTTTAATTATCCTCTTGGCGAAGGGGATTTAGATAAAATTATTAAGGGCCATGGAATGCGTTTGTTGAAGGGAAAAAAGAAAAGAAGAAGAAAAAGATAGATATTTGAAGGAAGAATTCTAATGAATATTATTGTATGTATTGACGATACCGATAACCTTGAGTCACCAGGAACAGGTCATCTTGCAGCTGACTTGAAAGGGGATATTGAGAAGCTTTGGGGAGGAAAAACTTCCCTTATATCGCGGCATCAGCTTTTTGTTTCACCCGAGGTGCCCTATACCTCTCATAACAGCTCAATGTGCTTCCGGGCTGATTTGAGCCTTGAATATCTTGATGAAATGATTGCCTATGCAGGAGAATTTCTGGAAAGACGCGGCGCAGAAGGCTCTGATCCGGGACTCTGTGTGGTTGTCCCTGAAAAACTGAAAAATTATGAAGAGCTTATAAGTTTTGGCCGGGATGCAACATGCAGGGTTTTAACTAAAAAAAATGCATGGTCGCTTGCAGCTGATCTCGATGTGCATCTTTCAGAACATGGCGGTACCGGCGATGGCATAATCGGGGCTCTTGCGGGAGTTGGGTTGCGTCTTTATGGAAACAATGGGCGGTTCAAGGGATGGCACGATGTCCCTGATGAACGTCGGAGGATATGCGCCGGTGAACTCTGCAAGGACTTTGATATAGATGAGATCCGCAGTGTGGAGGGACAAAAGCTCGATGATAGTGAGGAACTGTTTCTTAAGGATAAAATAAAAACGGTCCTCCTTGATCATAAATCAGTTCTTCTCGTACATCAGGTTTCCGATGAGAAGGGTCCCGTCTGGCAGAATATTCCAAAGGAAGAAGTAAAAAAATACTAATTAAACAGGATTTGTTATGACTATTGCAGAACAACTTGAAGTAATTAAAGAGAGTGGTATCCGTGAAGATCTAATAGAGGCTCTGAGCAGAGCTGCATATTTCCACGGTCATATATGCCCTGGCCTTGCCATGGGAGTTCTTGCCAGTATGGCCTTTCTTGGTAAAAATAAACCATCTGAAGATGAAGAAATTGTTGCCGTTGTTGAATCGAAGGCCTGTGGTATTGATGCTGTTCAGGTTTTAACGGGATGTACTTTTGGAAAAGGAAACCTGGTATTTTTGGATCATGGAAAATCTGTATTTACCTTTTATCGACGGAGTGAAAATAAAGGGATGAGATATGCTTTAAAAAATATTATGCCTATCCTTGAAAAGGATGGGGCTGGAGAACTTTTTGCAAAAGTACGATCGGGGAATGCCAGTGATGAAGAAAAGATATCTTTTCAGAAATTATGGACAGCGCGTACGATAACACTTTTAAAAATGGATATAGATATATTCAGAATTAGTGATGCCATAGATGATATTCCGGAAAAAGCTCAAATCTATGAAACACTAACCTGTTCCAGTTGTAAGGAAAACCTTGGTGCTTACTGGGCTGTTTGGGTTGGGGATGAGGCTCTCTGCATACCCTGTTCAAAAAAAAGCAATTGAACCTGATATGGATTTGCTCATCAAGTATTGCTCAGAGCATCCTGAATAATTTATATAAATATTTGAAAGCAGACTGTCTTTAAGAAATATTATTTAAAAATAGTTTCAGATCAATACTGAAACCGGCAGGATATCAAGGCATGCCAGCAAAATTAAACTCTTATCAAGGCATTTTCTACTGCTGAGGGCACACCGGTGATGTTAGTCAGACAGGGTTAGCCAAAGAAGCAATTTTCGGGGCAGGAAGTTAACTGACTTAGAACAGAAGCGCATACCTCTTACGATAAGCCTCTTCGTAATAAAGGAACTTTTTTACTCTTTCAG
>Ga0070729_10006923_pt1 | contig 11031 bp, 8 predicted proteins | sample tdDd472_FD_66725 | JGI IMG/M metagenome (GOLD analysis project Ga0070729, IMG submission 66725) | Marine sediment microbial communities from the Atlantic coast under amendment with organic carbon and nitrate - tdDd47.2 | ecosystem: Environmental > Aquatic > Marine > Coastal > Sediment | place...
CCGGACATCCTGGCCAAGAGCATCAACATCGACGGCACCCTCGGTGGCGGCTCGGTGCCGGTGATGGCCACGTCCATGACCCTGGTCAACGGCCAGGACGAACTGACCCTGACCTGGACCTACCTGCCCCAGATGCTGGACGGCTTCAACGTGTACCGTCGCGTGGCGGATGGCCCGCGGGAGCGTCTGAACGACCAACTGATCAGCAGCTCCGATGGTCGCGTCATCTTCCGTGATGCCGCCGCCGACGTGGCGCCGGGCACTGCCCTGCACTACAGCTACAGCATGATCCAGGACGGAGAAGAGATCGGCCTGAGCATCGAGCTCTCGGCCACCCGTCCCGGTGTGCCCAGTGTGGTCGGCCTGACCGGCAACCATCCCAACCCCTTCAACCCGAGCACCACCATCACCTTCAGCCTGGTACGCAGCGCTGAGGTCAACCTGGTGGTGCTGGACGCTGCCGGTCGCCGGGTCCGCACCCTGGTGAATGAGGTGCGCGGCGTGGCCGACCATGCAGTGATCTGGAACGGGAACGACGATGCCGGCCGCCGGGTGGCCAGTGGCGTCTACCATGCGCGGTTGGTGGTGAATGGCGAGGTGTCCATTCATAAGATGTCGTTGATCAAATAGATCGAGCGGTATCGTGAGCGAGGAGGGCCCGACGGCCATGGTCGTCGGGCCCTCGATCATTTGACAGTGGCACCGGTCAGCGGGACATGGTTTGCTTCACGGCGATATCACGCGACTCTACCCCGGGACCGACTCCATGCCTTCCACCCGCATTCGCGCCCTCGATACGTTCCGCGGCCTGATGCTGGTCATCATGACCGTCGATCACCTCGACATGTTCGGGCCCGTCTATCGTCTGACCTACGAGACCACGGGTTTCGTGTCGGCGGCCGAGGGGTTCGTGTTGCTGTCGGGCATCGTGGCCGGGCTGGTCTATGCAGCGCTGGCCGGAAATCCGGAAATGTTGCGACAGCGAGCCTGGACCCGGGTGCTGACCATCTGGCAAGTCCACCTGCTGGTTGTGGCAGGACTGCTGGGATATTTCATCCTGTACGCCTCCGAGCGTCCCGATGGGGGACTGCCCTCGGCCTTCCTCAATGTCCTGGGCGGCGCGGTCCTGTTGAATCAGGAACCGCCCCTGGATATCCTGCCTCTCTACATCATCTTCGTGGCGTTGTTGCCGGTGATCATCGGGGGATTTCAGGCGGGCAAGGTGCGGTTGGTTCTCGGCGTCAGTTTCGGACTCTGGTTACTCGATCAGGGGCTGACGCTCCTTGAGGGGTACCCCGTTCACCTGATGTTCAACGTGGGGCAGATCCCCGTCCACTGGCAGCCGAATCACTTCCACATCCTGGCCTGGCAGTTCCTGTTCGTGGGCGGGGTGTGGTGCGGTTGGCGGGCTTCCAGGCGGGGTGGCGACGCTGGTATTGCCTGGCGCTGGCCCTGGGTCATGGCCATCCTGGTCGGCCTGGCTGTTTGTTTCGCCCTGCGCCATGGAATCGGTGTGCCCGAGCTGAGCCGCTCCCACCATGCCGTGGGGCGGGTCAATGTGGGCTGGCTGCGGCTGCTCAACGTGGCCCTGGTCGCGGCCCTGGCCACCTGGCTGGCCGGGCGCTGGCCGCGCCTTGCGCACTGGCCCTGGCTCGAGTTCCTGGGACGTCATTCGCTCCAGGTCTTCGCCTGGCAGTCCTTGCTCCAGATGTTCCTGCGTCCTGTTTATCTGGAGGCCGTGATGCGCTGGGGGCTGGGGGCGCGGGTCGTTCTGTTAACCCTGGCGGTGGTCAGCCTTTCGATACCGGCCTGGATGCATCAGGCTCATCGTCGCCGCTTGTAGGATTCTTGATGGATTGTTGACGGTTTTATTGATCTTGGTTTAATCTGCCCGGGAATAGAGGTCTGAACCTGAGTTGTCAGGCGTTCAACGCCACGGTCGGCACCGAGCGCCAAAGTCTCACAAGGAGATTCAACATGAAACGAATAGCATTACTAGCTCTGACGCTGGCCATGGTCTCCATGGTTTTCATGGCTTGCTCGAGTGATGACGATCCTGTCGTGCCCAGCGACCCCACCACCACCGTGGCCATCGTGGTCATGGACATGGCCGGTGCCTGGGAGGGCATGGACCTGGTGATCGACGGATCCCTCGTCGGCAACGAGCCCATGGCGCTGACCCAGGACGGACCCATGTGGACGGCCAACGTGACCGGTGTCAAGACCGGCGAGTACACATACGGGATCTACCTGGATGATGGCATGAAGGCCCTTTCGCCCATCCTGACCGGGCTGGACGTCGACGTGGCCTCCGACCTGACGGTCACCGGTGATACCGAGCCTGTCCTGGAGCCCACGGCTGAAACCGGGTTCAACCTGATGGTGATCAATCACAACCCGACCTACGTGAACATCAAGTTCAAGGGCACCTACAACGACTGGACCGTGGACCGTACCGGCATGAACTCCGACGGTACGTACTTCTACTTCCACGTCCATCCCGACTCCGTCGAAGCTGAGAGCGATCACGAGTGGGGCGCCATCGAGGACGACGGTACCGAATGGGGCGTCTGGTTGATCGATGGCCCCAACCCGGCTTTCTCCATCGATGCCGACGGCATGGTTTCGGGTACCCTGACCTACACCATTCCCGAGCCTCCTCCGGTGCTCGACGTGACCTTCAACGTGGACATGACCGGCGAGACCGTCTCAGGTGACGGTATCCACCTGGCCGGCAGCTTCGGCGGTGACGGTTATGCTGAGTGGAGCCCCAACGAGATCACCATGACCGACGAGGATGAGGACGGGATCTACACCATCACACTCACCCTCGGTCAGGAGACCGACTACGAGTTCAAGTTCATCAACGGTATCATCTGGGATGAGCAAGAAGCGGTTCCGTCCGAATGTGGCGTGGACGATGAAAACGCTGGATTCAATCGTCTTGAGACGACAGGTGACGGTGCCGCCGAGACCTGGTCTTACGTCTTCGGAGCTTGCAACGAGCTGTAGGAATAACCGACTCATAAAAGAGGGGGCAGCCTGTTCAGGGCTGCCCCCTTTCCCATCGAGCCATAATGGACTAAGATCGCCGGGTTCAATCCGGTCGTATCCAGAACAATTGACATCCGCCCACGGAGGTCTTCTCATGCGCAGGCTCTGCTTGCTACTCGTTGTTCTTTCTCTGGCCGCGCCCCTGGTGGCCCAGGCCGATACCAACCTTCGGATCCACTACCATCGCTTCGACGATAATTATTCCGGCTGGGGAATCCATTGCTGGGACGCGGTCGAAGGCGGCAGTGGCACCTTCATCATCGATGGGGTGACCTACGACTGGCAGCATCCCTTCATGCCCACCGGCAGTGACGACTACGGCGTCTACTGGGATATTCCCATCGCCTATCCGGAGAGCGAACTGGGTTTCATCATCCATAACGGTGACAACAAGGACCCGGGCCCGGATATGCACTGGGGCGACTACGAGGCCAACCCGTCAATCTGGATCCTTTCCGGCTTCACCCAGATCTTCACCGAGGAACCCAATCCCGATATCCGGCTCATGTCTGCCGTCAGTGATGGTGAGGATATCATCGAGTTGAATCTGGCCAAGGACGCCGATCAGCTCGAGGCGTTCACGGTCTGGGAAGGCGACACCGAACTGTCGATCGCCAACAGGACCGCCACGCAGCCGCGCTTGGTGCGCCTGACCATGGCCGAGCCCCTGGACATTGCCACCCTCTACCACGTTCAAGACTCCGTGGGCGGCAACGAGGTGGTGGTCCAACACAACTTCGACGACACCGCCTACGAGTACACCGAGGAAGACCTCGGCTGCACCTACACCGCCGCCTCATCCACCTTCAAGCTCTGGAGCCCCGTGGCCTCGGACGCCAAGCTGCGCATCTACGATGGACCCTATCCGGTGGAAGGCGAGTCCTACGACGAGCATCAGCTGACCCCGCTTGAAGGCCACGACGGCGTCTGGTCGGTCACGGTCAGCGGCGAACTCAAGGACCTCTACTACCTCTATGACATGACGGTCTACGGCGAGAACTATCTCACGCCGGACCTCTACTCCATCGCCCTGAGCAGCAACAGCCAGCGCACCATGATCATCGATCTCGACGAGACCGATCCCGATGGCTGGGCCGACGATGTGCGCCCCACCTTCAGCGAGACCGAGAGCGTGGTCTACGAACTCCATGTGCGCGACGTCACGGCCAGCGAGTTCTGGAACGGAGCGGCCGAGAACAAGAGCAAGTTCCTGGGCGTGGTCGAGCCCGGCACCAGTCACGAGGGTAAGCCCACGGGCTTCGACCACATCCTCGACCTGGGTGTCAACACGGTGCAGATCTTGCCCATGTACGACTTCTCGTCGGTGGACGAGAACAACCCCGACAGCCGCAACTGGGGCTACGATCCCTACTCCTACAACACGCCGGAAGGTTCGTACTCCACGGATCCCGACGATGGCAAGGTCCGCATCCGCGAGATGAAGGAGATGATCCAGAAATTCCATGACGCCGGCATCAAGGTGGTCATGGACGTGGTCTACAACCACACCCACAACATCGGGCCGGCGGGGTCGCTCTACGACGCCATGGTGCCCAAGTACTACTACCGCCTCGAGGACGACGGCAGCTACAGCAACGGCTCGGGTGTGGGTAACGAGGTGGCCACCGAGGCCCTCATGGCCCGCCGCTTCATCAAGCAGAGCTGCCGCTACTGGATCGAGGAATTCCACATCGACGGTTTCCGCTTCGACCTCATGGGTCTGATGGACACCGACATCATGACCGAGATCACCGCCGACGCGAAAGCCCTCTATCCCCAGGCCATCATCTACGGTGAGCCCTGGGGTGGGTACGGCGCCGAGGTTCTCACCGAGAAGGGCGACCAGCGCGGGCTGGGCTTCGGCTGCTTCAACGACAACATCCGCAACGCCATCCGCGGCTCCACCGACGGCATCGACGGTGGCTACGCCATGGGTGTGGGCAGCGACCGCGGCGCGGTCTGGCAGGGTGTCGAGGGCGCCATCAATGACTTCACCGACGGGCCCACCGAGACCATCAACTACATCTCGGCCCACGACAACTACACCTGGTGGGACAAGATCGACTATCGCTGGAACGACAACGAGGTGCCGCCGCCCGGTTACGACGACGCCACCCTGATCCGCATGAACAAGTTCGGCATCAGCATGGTCCTCACGGCCCAGGGGATTCCCTTCATCCACGCGGGCAGCGAGTTCCTGCGCACCAAACGCACGGGCGAACCCGGCCAGAGCGAAGAGGCCATTCGCAACAGCTACAACCAGGGCGACGACGTCAACAAGCTGGACTGGGCCCGCCGGGTCGAGTACGACGAGGTCGTGGAGTACTACAAGGGGCTCATCGCCCTGCGCCACGCCCGGCCCGAACTGCGACTCACCACCAAGGCCGACATCGAGGCGCATCAGCATGAGATCGCCGACGTGCCGGGCGATGCCATCGCCTACACCCTCGACGATGTGACGCCCGAGGACAGCTGGGGCGACCTGATGGTCATCCACAATCCTGGGGGCGACCCGGTGGACGTGAGCATTCCCGGGGGACAGTGGGCCGTGGTCGTCAATGCTGACGCTGCGGGTACCGAGACCCTGGCCACCATCGTGAGCCCGGAGTCTGCGCCGGCCACCGTGCCGGTGCCTGGCCGTTCTTCTCTGGTCCTGTACCAGGAGGGCGCGCCGGCCGTGCAGCTGAACATCTTCCAGAACCAGTCCCTCGATCGTTATCTGCACCTGGCGGTGAATGCCCTCGACGGATCCACCAGCGTCACGGTGACGGTCAACGGCGAAGAGGTCGCCATGACCGCCCAGGCCGAGGGCAGCTGGATCGGTGAGTACGTCATGGACGAGTCGGGCGAGCTGGTGATCACCGTGTCCGGTCAGACCGAGACGTTGACCCGACGGATCACGGCCTGGGATCTGACCCATGGCGCGGAAGGTACATCGGTGGACGGTCGCCTCGAAGTCGTGGCTCCGGCCAGCAACGGCTGGCTGACCATCGCCGATCGTGAAGGCCTGCCCTCGTTACCGGCCGACACCTGGCAGGTCGGCGTCACGGGTGCCATGTTGCCCAGGGGTGCCCTGGTGCGTGTCCAGGCCCATGAACCGGGCCTGGAGATCCAGCGGCGCGACGGCGACCAGTGGGTCAGCCTGCCGACCACTGTCCTGACCGATGGCCGCCTCGAGGCTACCACCAACCAGCTCGGCCAGTTCCGTCTGGCACCGTTGGTGGAACTGCCCCAGGCCACACGCCTGCTGGGCAACGCACCCAACCCCTTCAACCCCGAGACCGAGATCCACTTCGCCCTCTCGCCCGCCGATGCCTCCGCCCCGGTGAGCCTCAGGGTCTACGATGTTCGCGGTCAGCACCTGCGCACCCTGGTGGCCGGCGTCTTGCCTGCCGGGCCACAGGCCGTGACCTGGGATGGTCGCGATGATCAGGGACGCACGACACCTTCGGGGGTCTATTTCTATCGGCTCGAAACCCGTCAGCAGGCCCTCACCGGCCGCATGCTGATGGTCAAGTAGGAGGTCGTCATGAGAATGCGAATCAGCCTGATCATCCTGGCCGTGCCGCTGCTGATGCTGGCCGGCTGCAGCAGCGACGACGAATCGACCCCACCGACCACCCCGCCGAGCGACCAGTCGGTACTCGATGCCGGATGGGCTGCCTATGAAGCCGGTGACTACGCCGGCGCAGAAACCGAGTTCCGGGAGTTGCTTGGGCGCCAGGCCCTGGTGGCCGAGGCCCATGACGGACTGGGCTGGAACTTTGCCGGTCTGGGTGAGGCCGACTCGGCTCTGGCTCATCACCAGCAATCCCTGGCCCAGGGCGGCGACGAGTTGCCCATCGCCGACCAGATGCACGCCGGACTGGCCTACGCGTTGAGCGCCGACAACCAGCACGCCGAGTGCATCACGGCGGCGGACGAGGTATCCACCGATTGGGTCTTTGCCCACGACGAGACCCTCGACCATGATGACGTGGTGGCTCTGCAGGCCTCGGCGCACTATGTGCTGGGGCAATTTGCCGAGAGCTTGCTGGCCGTCCAGCAGGTGGATGCGACCTTCGACTGCGATGTCGCCACCGTGGAAGGCCGGGCCGAGCTGGCGGCGAAAATCGAGTCTCTCTTGACTTAGAGGCCGTTCTGGGCCAATAAAAAGGGTGAGGATCTTCGGATTCTCACCCTTTTCTCGTTCACCACGCCGGAGATGGACGCATGCGACGACTGATTATTCTGTCCCTGAGCCTGGTCTACCTGGTCCTGACCCTGGGCTGCAGTTCGGACGAAGAACCCTACGTGCCGCCCTTGCCCACGGATCCGCCAGAGCCGCCCGAGGAGGAACTCCAGCAACCCGGCACCACCTACTGGTGGAACGACCAGGTCTTCTATGAGGTCTTCGTGCGCAGCTTCATGGATGACACGGGTGACGGACACGGCGATCTGGCCGGTCTCATCGACAAGCTGGACTACCTCAACGACGGCGATCCCGATACGGACACCGATCTCGGCGTGACCGCCCTCTGGCTCATGCCCGTGGTGGAGTCGCCCAGCGACCACGGTTACGACGCCACCGACTACCGCACCATCCAGCCCCAGTACGGCACCAACGCCCAGTTCCAGCAGCTCATGAGCGAGGCTCATGCCCGGGGTATCCAGGTGATCGTCGACTACGTGATGAACCACCTCAGCAACGAGCACGAGTGGTTCACCGCCGCCGCCGCCAACGATCCCGACTATGAGGACTGGTTCCTCTGGCGCTCCAGCAATCCCGGTTGGGAACAGCCCTGGGGTGGCGGCAATGTCTGGCATCGCCTGTCCAGCGGTCGCTACTACTACGGTGTGTTCTGGAGTGGTATGCCCGACCTCAACTATACCAATCCGGCTGTGGAAGCCGAGATGCTCGACATTGCCGACTTCTGGCTCAATACCATGGGGGTGGACGGGTTCCGCCTCGACGCCGTGAAGTACCTCATCGAGGACGGCAGCATCCTGCAGGACACCCCTGAAACCCTGGAGTTCTGGGGCCGCTTCCGGGAACACCTGAACACCACGGCGCCCAATGCCCTGACCGTGGGGGAGGCCTGGGACGATACCGACGTCGTGATTCCCTACGTCGAAGCCGGCCTGCACACCTGCTTCGAATTCAACCTGGCCCAGGCCATCATCACGGCCGTGAACTCGGGCTCATCTTCATCCCTGGTCAGCAAGGTCGATCAGATCATCAAGGGCTACCCCTACCATCAGTACGCCACCTTCCTGACCAATCACGACCAGCGCCGGGTCCTGAGCCAGGTCGGCAATACCTCGCGGAACAAGCTGGCGGCGGCGATCATGCTCACCCTGCCCGGCGTCCCGTTCCTCTTCTATGGTGAAGAGGTGGGCATGGAGAGCGGCTGGGACCATCATGACGTGCGGCGCCCCATGCAGTGGACCTCGGGTGCCAACGCCGGTTTCACCACCGGTAGTCCCTGGAATGAAGTGGGCAGCAACTACCAGACCAACAACGTGGAGACCATGCAGGCCGACGAGGGCTCGCTGTGGAATACCTATCGCAGGCTTGTCCAGGCAAGGGTCGCGTCCGACGCTCTCCGTCGTGGCACCTACCACAAGCTAGGGAGCAACTCCAGTCGGCTTTTCGCCTTCCTGAGGCATGACCAGGGTGCCGCGGTGGTTCCGATCCATAATGTCGGATCTCCCTCGGTGGAGGTTGTCCTGTCGGCCACCGCCAGTCAGCTCGAGCCGGGCGAGTATACCGCTCATGATCTTCTCACCGGTGCGGAATTGACGGGGCTCACGGTTGAGGATGACGGGGCCTTTTTCGACTGGCGACCGGTGAGCAGTCTGGCTGGTCTGGCCAGTGTTCTGGTTGCTCTGGAGCCGGTGGACCCTTGATGGCGTCCTGACTGCCCCCGATGGAACTGACTATCACTCTTCCGGCATCGACGTGGTCGACCGGCCCTGGAGTTTGGCATGATCTGGTTTTGGTTTCTGGCAGCGCTGGCCATCCTCGTGTTCTGGGCTTTCAGCCATCATCGGCGCAGTCAGCGTCGACGATTGTTGAGAGCCTGGGCTCGGCGTCGTGGTTTGTCATTCAAGGCCGGTCCCGACAACAAGGTCGGCATCCGATTCCTCGAGTTGCAGTTGCTTGGTGGTGGTGGTGCGACCCAGGGGCGGAATCTGGCTTCCGGCACCATCGACGGTCGAGAGGTCCATGCCTTCGATGTGGTGCGGGGGGACGGCGAGGACGATGAGCCCAGTCATCGCCACAGTTCGTTCAGCTGTGTCCTGGTCAAGGCCGACATGCCGCTCATTCCGCTGCAGGTCAGGCCCGAGGGCATGGGCGATCGCCTGGCGGGTGCCCTGGGGTTCGATGATATCAATTTTGAATCCGCCGACTTCAGCGACAGGTTCCATGTCACCGCGGCTGACCGGAAATGGGCCTACGACGTGGTCAACGGTCAGAACATGGAATACCTGCTGAACCGTCCCCGGGCCTGGCTCGAACTGGGTGGTTGGTATTGCCTGGTGGCCAGGTCGGGGAGCATGTCCCCGGATGAGTTCAATTCAGCCCTGGAGACGGCCAGAGGCTTCCTCGACGGAATCCCCGAGTCCGTCAAGATCGAGATCATGGGCCCTCGCAGCTAGCCTTCCACCTCGTCGCTGGTCTCCTTGGGCGGATTGAAATCCGAGAACGACGCATTGGAGTCGGCGAAACGGCGGGAGGCCCATTCCCGCTCACGATGGCGGAGTCCCTGGGCGAGCATGAACAGGGCCACGGCCAGCACCACCAGCACGGCGGCGTCCAGGACGGGAACCCACTTTTCGGGAATCGCGAGGATGGGGTCGAGCACGATCTTGAGCGCTGATAACCCACCGGCCAGCGCCAGGACGAGCCGACGATGAGGGGCAATGTTCTTTCGCTCTACCAGCGCCAGAGCCAGAATCGACAGGGCGCGTGGCAAGGACAGGAAGGCGTAGATCCCGGCAAACTGGGTCATGCCGATGAGCGTAAAGGCCAGGCCGACCGACTGCACCACCGCGATGCCACCGGGAACCAGCGCCACCCAGCTCAGCCAAGGTCGGATGCCACTGACGATCAGGGCCACGCCAAGCAGGAGCAGGGCCAGCACCCAGGCCACCCAGGCTTCCGATTTCAGGGCGGGCACGAGGGCCAGCAGAGGGCAAGCCAGAATCAGAGCGGAACTGGCGATGAGGACCACGCTGGGACGGATGCCACCACCGATATCTTTCCAGTGATCGTGAACTTCTGATGCTTCCATGGGCTCTCCCTGGACTTGTCCAGATTGGCGGGTTACCCTGCAATCATGAAGATCGCATTCATGGGCACCCACGGCGTGGGCAAAACCACGCTCTGTTTCGAACTGGCCGCGGCCTTGAAGCGGCTGGACCTCAGTGTCGACCTCGTCAAGGAGGTCGCCCGGCGCTGTCCCCTGCCCATCAACCAGGACACTACCCAGGATGCCCAGCAGTGGATTCTCCACTCCCAGATCGCCGAGGAAATCCAGCTTGACCGCGATTTCGATGTCATCATATGCGACCGTGCGGTTCTTGACAATTACGCATACCTGGTGAAGGCGGCCGGGCGCCAGGCATCCCTGGAACCCCTGATCAGGGACTGGATGGAGTCCTACCACCTGCTGGTCAAGGTCCCGGTCATGGCACCGCCCAGTTTCGACGGCACTCGCGATGTGTCGGTGAATTTCCAGCTGGCCATCGACCAACTCATCGATGACCTGTTCACCGAATACGGGCTTCCCTGCCTCCGTTTGCCGGTTGGTGATCGAACGAGCTGGGTCCCCTCGGTGCTGGAAGCCCTCAGTCTACCCCGCAAAGCTCCCCAATTAGACCTGTTTTAGGTCGAAAGTCCGCTTTAAGGCGTGCAGTTTGCATTTTCGGGAATACCGACACATATTGTCGGCATCCATATCCTGCATCAAATCACAATCTAGTTGGAACCTT
>Ga0070729_10006932_pt1 | contig 11027 bp, 12 predicted proteins | sample tdDd472_FD_66725 | JGI IMG/M metagenome (GOLD analysis project Ga0070729, IMG submission 66725) | Marine sediment microbial communities from the Atlantic coast under amendment with organic carbon and nitrate - tdDd47.2 | ecosystem: Environmental > Aquatic > Marine > Coastal > Sediment | place...
GTGATGTCGTTGTCGGCGACCCGCACAGTGCCGCTGGTGGGGCGTTCGAGCCCTGCCACCACCATCAACAAAGAGGTTTTGCCTGATCCGCTTGGTCCCACCAGTCCGATGGTCTCGCCGCGCTTGATGTTGAGATTTATCCCGCGCAAGATATTGACCTCACCCGCATCGCTGCTAAGTCTCAAGTGAACGTCGTCAAGCTGAATGGCAGGCGATGAAGATGCGAAGTTGGTTTGGACGTTGGTCATAAAGGGCACCTGGAATGCAATGTAGGATCAATCGCTCAGGACGCCCCCATCCACATTCTCAGGGAGCCTCTCTTTGGGGATATGGCCTCAAGGCCCTGTTTGTCAACGCGTTGATGGTAATCTTGATCTTTGGATTTCGTGTGTCGGCAGTCGGCGCAACAGAATCGAAAACCATTTTGGCACTTGGTGACAGTCTTACGGCAGGCTACGGCCTGGAACAAAACAAAGCCTTTCCGGTGCAATTGGAAGCCGCTTTGCGCGCCGTCGGGGCGAACGTCACCATCGTTAATGCGGGCGTGTCCGGCGACACGTCGGCAGGGGGGCGTTCGCGGTTGGAATGGTTGCTGACCAGTCCGGTCGATGGTGTGATTGTGGAATTGGGGGCGAATGACGGACTTCGCGGACTGAACCCGGCCGAAACACGCACCAATCTGGATTGGATTTTGGCGACGCTTACAAAACGCAACATCCCGGTGTTGCTCAGCGGTATGTTGGCGCCGCCAAATTTGGGTGCGGACTATGGTGCCGAGTTCAATTCCATTTATCCCGACTTGGCGCAAAAATATGGTGTGACCCTGGACACCTTTTTTCTTGAAGGCGTTGCGGCAAATCCCGATTTGAACCAACGCGACGGTATTCACCCCAACGCAGACGGTGTTGCTGTCATTGTCGAACGTCTGGTTCCGCACGTGCAAAAACTTCTCAATTCGTCACATCGCAAATCCGAAAAATAGGACATCCCATGATTTACAGTGAACTTGCCCGCACCGGTATGCAGGTCAGCCGCATCTGTTTGGGGACGATGACCTGGGGTCGTCAAAATTCACAAGATGAAGCCTTTGCGCAGATGGATTATGCCCTTGATCAGGGGGTCAATTTTTTTGACACCGCTGAGCTTTATCCCGTGCCTTCGGGTCAAGAAACATATGCCCGCACGGAAAAGATCATCGGCAATTGGTTTCAGGCATATGGTCAACGCGATAAGGTCGTGATTGCGACCAAAATGGCGGTGGCAAACGTCAATGGTCAGGGGCCAAATTCAAACTATATGCGGAATGGCGCATCATATTTTGACAAAACCAATATTGAGGCCGCTGTCGATGCCAGCCTCAAACGGTTGCAGACTGATTATATCGATCTTTATCAATTGCACTGGCCTGAACGGGCAACGAACTTTTTTGGTAAGTTGGGATATGAACACATCCAAGACGATCCTTCGACGCCTTTAGAAGAAACATTAGATGCGCTGGCGGGTGTGATCAAAGCTGGCAAGGTGCGGGCCGTGGGGGTGTCCAACGAAACGCCGTGGGGTGTGATGAAGTATTTGGAGTTGGCCGAGCGTCATGGCCTGCCACGCATCGCCAGTGTGCAAAATCCATATTCACTTTTGAACCGCACCTATGAGATCGGTATGGCGGAAGTTTCGGCGCGTGAAAATTGCGGTTTGTTGGCCTATTCCCCGTTGGCGTTTGGGGTGTTGAGTGGGAAATATTTGAACGGTGCACGTCCCAAAGGTGCGCGGTTATCGTTGTTTCCATATTTCGACCGTTATATCCAAGATAAGGTTGAACAGATCACCAAACGCTATGTTGAATTGGCGCACGATCATGGTTTGGACCCGGCGCAAATGGCTTTGGCATTCGTTAACGCTCAAGCATTTTTGACCGCCAACATTATTGGGGCCACGACCATGGAACAGTTGAAATCCAACATTGCATCCATCGATGTGGAGCTGAGTGCAGAAGTGCTGGACGGTATTGCCGCCATTCACGCCGATCATCCCAATCCGTCACCTTAACGATTGGATTGCGTATAATTGGTGTTCCGACAAACATTTGTGGGCGGACTTTTGTGTATATGCGCGGAAGTTTTGGGAACTTTTTATGATCCGATTATTTGCAGGCATTGCCTTACCAGGTGAACACCGTCAGCATCTGACCCGGATGCAAAGCGGTCTTAAAAATGCGCGTTGGGTTGCGCCGGAAAATTTACACATAACGTTGCGCTTTATCGGTGAGGTGGACGAAGATATCGCACAACATTTGTGCGTTAGCTTAGGTGGTATTACGTCGCAACCGTTTGATCTGACCCTCAAAGATGTCGGTACGTTTGGGCATTCACCACACAGCGTTTGGGCGGGCGTTGAAGATACGCCGTGTGGTGCGTTAAGCTGTCTTCAATCCCGTGTTGAAAGTGTTTTGGTGCGTGTCGGTCAACAGCCGGAGAGGCGCAAGTTTAGCCCACACGTTACCTTGGCGCGGTTTCGAAAATCCGACCATCAAAATCGACTGGGCGCGTATTTGCAGCACCACAACGGGTTTGTGTTGCCACCATTTACAGTGAGTGGTTTTACACTGTTTGAAAGTCATCTGTCTCACCACGGCGCACACTATGAACCGCTTGCGGAGTTTGATTTTAAAGACCCAACAAATCCGGAAGGTCAGCCATATCGGTAAAGGTGGTTTTTGCGCCCGCAAACAACAGTGCATTGGCGCTGTTCACGTCACAGTGTGCACCACCCGTAAACCCCAACACATCCATGCCTGCTGCGACTGCGCCCTGTATGCCGGCGGGGGCGTCTTCGATCACCACGCAATCTTCGACTGCGGCGCCCATTTCAACGGCAGCCAAGGCAAATAGGTCTGGCGCCGGTTTGCCGTGTTCAACCTGGCTGGCGCTGAACAGGTTGTCGCCAAAGTGTGCGGCAAGTCCGGTGATGGACAGAGAGTGATGGATTTTTTCTGGGGTACCGCTGGATGCCACACAGTACTGGATTTGGGCCTGTTTCAAATGGTCTAAGATTTTGGTGATACCGGAAATAGGCTGCAAATTGCGTTCGAATGCAATTCGGTCGCGGGCGCGCAAGCGTTCGATGAAATCATCGGGCAATGCCAGGCCCCATTCGTGGCGTAAAACCTCACCAACCGATTTGATCGACATGCCGGTGAACGTGGCGCGGCATTCGGCCCCATCGGTGGGGCGACCCAATTCGCTCAGATAGGCGGCCAGTTCGTGTGACGCAATCATTTCACTATCCACCAGCACACCGTCGCAATCGAAGATCACCAATTGAGGTTTCATTTCAGTATCCGAATTTTCTCAACGTGGTGTCGACCGAATTCACATAGGATCCACCGAATAAACGCACATGCACCAACAAGGGGTAAAGGTTGTAGAGGTCTCGTCGTTGTTCGAAAAAACCTGGACGGATGGGTTTAAGTTCGTGGTAGCGGCTGAAAAATGCATCGTTGAAGGTGGCGAATAATGTGGTGAAAGCCAACTCGATTTCGGCATCGGCAAAATAAATAGCCGGATCGATAAAGCCAGTGATGCGGCCATGCGCGCTTAAAACATTGCCACTCCACATATCGCCATGAATCAAGGATGGTTGGGCGGGTTCTTCAATCCAATGATCCAATTTGTCGCAAAATTGTGATAATCGCACCAGTGTGGCGGTTGGCAATTGGCCGGTGCGTTCGGCCTCCCGGCCCATATACATCAAACGTTGATCACGAAAAAAGTCGACCCATTTGGGCGTCCAGGGGTTGGGTTGTGGCAACCCGCCGATGACAGTGTCGCATTCAAAGCCAAAGCCTTGATCCGTTGTGATGGTATGCAATGCCGCCACATGGGATGCTGCGTCGCGTTGCACCGGGGTGCCCAAACCACCACCGCTTTCGACCAAACGCATCAACAGCAAGGTTTCATCGGTGCTGACCACGTCCGGCACCGGCAGTTCACTGTGCTTGGCCAGATAACGCAACATGAAGCCTTCTAGGTCCAAACCACTTTGGGCATCGCCAACTTTGGCCACCAAATCCTGACCGAATGGCATGGACGCCCGGTAAACATCGCCAACGCATCCACCGGACAGAGCGCAAAGGCGGTCGGGGCGTTCGCCGGTCAGGGTTTCGATGCGGGTGATGAGGTCCATGTTTTACAGGTGTTTGGCACGGATATCCGCAAGCAATCCTTGTGCAGCTTGCTCGATCATGTCGTAAACGCTGTTAAATCCACCGTCATAATACGGGTCAGGCACCTCTCGACGGCCCAAATCGGGGGCGAAGTCGAGAAACATGGCAAGCCGCTGTTCAGAGTCCATGGGACAGATGCTCATTAGATTTTGATGGTTTGAGCGATCCATGGCGAGCACGTAGTCGAAGGTTTTGAAGTCTTCGGCTCGGGCTTGGCGGCCACGCAGGCCGCTGATGTCGATGCCACGGCGTTTGGCTTCGGCCTGGGCGCGTCCGTCGGGTGGTTCACCGACGTGATAGGCATGGGTGCCGGCACTGTCGATGCGGATTTGATCATCCAGGCCTTCGCGTGTGATCAAATCACGAAAAACTCCCTCCGCGGTTGGGGAACGGCAGATGTTGCCAAGACAGACAAACAAAACACTGACCATGGCGTTTCTCCTGACTCAGAGAGCGAGATATAAGAACGGGGTGATGAATGGATTATCCAAGTGTGGACGGGTACTGACAACCCTCAAAGGTGTGGGCTTTTATTTTAGTGATCAGCAATGGTGATGGCGTCGAACAGGTCCAAGCGGTTGACGGTGATGGTGGTGAGGATTCGATCGATGTATTCCTGACCGATTTCCGAATATTGGCCGAGATGTTCGGCGAGCTCCGCTCCGCTGGGGTAATGTCCTTGGCTTCGCAATGCGGCGCGGCGATCTCGCAAGGCCTGGTATGCCTTATGGGAATTGAGTGTGCGCATGTAGGACCGTACCGAATAGGCGGGTGCAGTGAAACTTTTGACTTTAAAGCCAGTGGCGCGTTGGGGGACGATGCCGGGTGTGGTGGAATCGAACGTGCGTTCACCGAAAAAAGCATTGCCTTCGCGGGCAAACCGGGACGTGCCCCAGCCGGATTCCAGCGCCGCTTGCGCCAAAACCAAAGATTCCGGCAAAATGTCGATGCGTTTAAGCAATGCTTCGCGATCTGCATGTGCAGGGGCCAGGCCATAAGTTGTTGCCAAAGCGCTCAATTGCGCCACTGATCCGGCCTGTGCGATCACATTGCGTTGAGTGCGGATGCGGTCATTTTCCATTGCAATCAGCGGCAACATCATGGCGATGAATAGGCTTTTGCGATCTTGCGGTTGATCGGTTTCTTGTAACGACGCGGTGTTGATGGAGATGGCGGCCGCAATTTGGCGTTCTGTGCGGGCGCGTTCGACCACCGCGCGTGCCACCACCACCTGTTCTTCCAGGCTCGGTTGGATCGTTAGGTTGAGGGCAGTGAAAATTGCTAAGCCAGCGCCGAATACGGTGATGCTGACCTTGGTGAACATACGTTGTGGGGACGTGTTTTTCATCAGAGCAGTGTTTTTTGTTTTGTAGTGGGGTACGCAAAGATTGCCGATGGTGGCTCAGGTTTGCATACTGGACCGATGGTGGATGAACTGGAAGGCCTTCTTCACGAAATTTCCGTATGCTGTGTGTGTGCGGATGATTTGCCTTTGGGGCCACGTCCGGTGGTGCGCGCCGCGTCTGGTGCGAAAATTCTCATCATTGGCCAGGCGCCGGGGACGCGGGTACATGAAAGCGGAATACCGTGGAATGATCCATCGGGGGAACGTTTGCGAGAGTGGATGGATGTTGCCGATGATGTTTTTTACGATCCATGCCGCATTGCCATTATGCCCATGGGATTTTGTTACCCCGGGCGTCAAGATAAAGGCGGGGACAAACCGCCGCGCCCAGAATGTGCGCCATTGTGGCATGACCGTTTACGGGCACTTCTGCCCCATGTTGAATTGACATTGCTGGTCGGCAGTTATGCTCAAAAACACTATTTGGGCGCTAAACAGTATAAAACCATGACTGAAACTGTGCGTCACGGGGGGGATTTCGCCCCTGAACTTTTCCCCTTGCCACACCCCAGTTGGCGCAGCACGGGGTGGCTCAAGAAAAACCCATGGTTTGGGACTGAAGTCCTGCCGAAATTGAGGCAAAATGTTGTGCATCTGCTCGCATAATTCTCACCAAGCGGTATCATAAAAAAGTGAAAATTTCAGGGACCTTTGCGGTTGCTGTAACAAATAAAATCATATAGATTTCCTTAACTAAGGCGGCCCCAATTAGTACTATCAGCATAACCCTATTCGCTTTTGAGGCCTTAAGTGCTTGATATTGATCTAAAAAATCGCCTTATCTTAGACAATCCGTGGTGGACCACAGGTGCCGTCGAGGTGTCCGTGCAGCGCGCAGCGCGGCGCGCTTTTGTGCGTCCCTTCCTTGAACGGGTTCGCTCCGGTGGCGGGGTGGCTGCGGTTTTATCCGGCCCCGGACGGGCAGGTAAATCCATTCTGGTTAAGCAGGTTATTCAACTCCTGATGGAACGTGGAGTTGAGCCTCAATTTCTCGTATATATTCGTCTCGATAACCCGGCGTTTGCCAATCATGGATTGGTTGAATTGGTTGATCAGGCATTTCAGGCCGCCGGCGTCGGTGCTGGCGGCGCAGGTGCTTACGTTTTTTTGGATGATGTGCACAATGTGGTGGAATGGGAAACGCGCTTGGATGAGCTGGCGCGGGCACGTCCATCATGCCGCATCGCGGCTGTCACCGGATTGGTGCCCGAAGCCAACACCGACATTGCCAGTGGTGCTGAAAAATCCACCAAAAAGACCACAAAAACCCAGGGACCTGGGCCCTTTTCCCACACGATTTTGCCGCCGGTTCTGTTTGCTGAATATCTGCATATTTTGCGCATTCGTGAAAAGCTGTTCGATGCCTATGGCCGTTTGACGGACCTGGATGCGCTGAACAATGCGTTCGCCGACTATGTCAACACCGGTGGATTTCCTGAAGTCGCCTTTGCCTTGGGAAATGACCGTCCCACCCAAGTGGATGTCACGTCAAAAATTCTCCACGGGGACTTGGCAGGTCTGTGTGGCATTGCCGATCAGCGTGAGGTGGCCAAGTTGATGACCCGTCTGGCTTTGGAAACGGGAATTGAAACAAGCATCGAAAACCTGTCCAAAGATATGAGTGTTGCTAAAAACACCTTACGTAAATATCTGGAATTTCTGGAATCTTCGTATCTGATTAAACGCATCTGGCGTGTTGATGGTGAAGCCAAGCGGTTTCAGCGCCAAACCCGCTTTAAAGTTTATTTGACGTCGCCCGCATTGCGTTCCGGCCTTGCCGGTCCGGCGGCCCTGAATGATGAAGCTATGGCGCGCTTGGCTGAGACGGCGGTGATCTCTCAATTCATGCACTCGCCCACATTCCAGCGACTGTACTACGCATTTTGGAAAAAAGGCCGCAAGCACAAGCACGTGTCTTTGGTTGAAATGCCTGCCAAGGGCACTAAGCCGGTCAAGTGTATCGAACTGGATTGGTCCAACAAAGCCATTGCACGCCCCCACGATGTGTTGGGTGACATGCTGGATTTCTTGGATGAAAACCGCCCCGCCACACCAAGCAAGGCGTTGACCCGCAATATGTCGGGCAAGCGCTTTATTGGGGAACATGAAATCGGCTTTATGCCCGTTGCGGTGTGGTGTTTTGCGGTTGGCCAAGTGCTTTTGGAAGGCCCCGGCGGGCTTAAAAAGAACTGATTTCTTAGCTGTTTGAGAATTTAATGCATAAAATACATATTAAATTCAATGCAATGTGAGAGTCGCAGTTTTTGTTGACCTTATTCGAAATTCTATAAAATAAGCCCTAATATATATGCTTATTATTTTTTTGCCGTAATGTCACGATGAAGTCAAAACATCATCGTGACACGTGGTCAACATCAACCATTCAACTTTGCACCAAGCCGCAAACGTAAGGCATTGAGGCGAATGAAGCCCTCGGCATCGCGCTGATCGTAAACAGTGTCTTCTTCGAAGGTGACGATATCTTCGTCATAGAGCGAATTTGGCGATTTACGTCCAGTGATGATGACATTGCCCTTATAAAGTTTGAGACGCACAGTGCCGGTGACACGTTCATTGGCTTTATCGATGGCGGTTTGCAGCATTTCGCGTTCAGGTGCGAACCAAAAGCCATTGTAGACCAGTTCAGCATAGCGCGGCATCAATTCATCTTTTTGGTGCGCCGCGCCGCGGTCGAGTGTCAGGCTTTCCATGGCGCGTCGGGCGTGGAACAGCACTGTGCCGCCCGGTGTTTCGTAAACGCCACGCGATTTCATGCCGACAAAGCGATTTTCCACAATATCGATTGCGCCCACGCCATTTGCACCGCCCAAATCATTGAGTTTTTCCAGGAGTGTTGCCGGGCTCATGTGTTCGCCATTGATGGCTGTGGGGTCACCGGCTTCGAAATCAATGGTGATTTCGGTGGGCTGGTCCGGGGCTGCCATGGGTGTGACCATGCGGGTTAAAATCAGGTCGTAATCCGGTTCCTGCCATGGGTCTTCAAGAATTTTGCCTTCCGAAGAGATGTGCAACAGGTTGGCGTCTTGGGAAAACGGGCTTTCGCCGCGCTTATCTTTGGGCACCGGAATTTGGTGTTTTTCGGCGTAATTGATCAGGTCGGTGCGTGACGCCAAATCCCACTCGCGCCAGGGGGCGATGATTTTGATGTCGGGATTGCAGGCGTAGTAGCCAAGCTCAAACCGCACTTGATCATTGCCTTTGCCCGTTGCGCCGTGGCTGACGGCAAAGGCACCGACTTCGCGGGCGATTTCGATTTGGCGTTTGGCGATCAACGGCCGTGCGATCGACGTGCCCAAAAGATACGTGCCTTCGTACAATGCGTTGGCGCGGAACATGGGAAAGACATAGTCGCGCACGAATTCTTCGCGCAGGTCTTCGATGTAAATTTCTTTGATGCCCATCATTTCGGCTTTTTGGCGCGCCGGTTCCAGCTCTTCGCCCTGGCCGAGGTCGGCGGTGAATGTCACCACTTCGCAGTTATAGGTTTCTTCAAGCCAGCGCAAAATAATGGAGGTGTCTAATCCGCCGCTGTAAGCCAGAACAACTTTGTTGATGTCGCCCGCCATGATGGGTGTCCTTAAAGCTAAAATGAGGTGGAACAAAATATTCCATATGGCGCGCACTATACGCATAAACGCGATGCGGGCAAGAGGTACTGAGACGGGTGGGATTCAGCTGTTAAGCCAGGCTTCGAAGTCGTCTTGCATGGTGGTGTACATACGATAGCCTAAAGCCAAAAAGGCATACTGTCCGTCTTCGGCGCACAGCACCGACGGAAAACCTTGAACGCCGAAGGCTTGGGTGCGTTGAAAATCGAACATGACACGGCGACGGGCTTCGTCGCTGGTAAAAAAGTCAAGAAACTGGTGGCGGTTTATACCGACTGTTTCGGCCAAATCGGCGAGGGTTTGCGTATGGGTGATGTCGGTGTTGTGTGCATAAAAGGCTTGTTGAAGGGCCTTGTACATGGGCAAAGCCTGCGCTGGGTTCAGTTCACGTGCCGTCACGACGGCGCGACACCCTGGTTCGGTGTCATAGACAAAATCCTGATCGTCAAAACGGGCAAAATCGAACGGTTGGCCGGTCTTGGCCTCGACCTCTTCCCAGTGATGGCGGATGTAGTCACGCATGGCATCATCCCAGGCCTGGACAGTGCCAGGGCGTAATCCGCCCATCACCACGTGAAAATGAACAGGGTTTTGATCAGTGTTCTGGGTGTGTTGAACCAGTTGTGCAAGCTCTGGCGTAAAGCCCCAACACCATGAACACATCGGATCACCGAAAAACAAAACATGTTTGCCGGGTCCCGGTGCAAACACGTTTCCATCGTTGGCAGGGTCTTCAGTGGCATTGATGGTGCAGGACTCGGACACGTTTAATCCTTAAACAGAGAAGCTCTTCCCCCCAGTGCGTCACAACCTCAAAGGGGGATGTCGGTTAGACGCAGCCCCAAAACGGGGTGGGGGGAAGGGGTGGAGGGTTTGTTACTCAGCAGCGTGTGAGGTTACCGACCATTCACCTGGCGCGAATGCCTCATCCAGGGGTGTATCAGCGATGTGGTTTACATAGTTGCTGATGGTTTTGGTGGCCGCGGCCAAAAGCACTTCAAGAATCTGTGCCTTGGAATAACCTGCAGTCAAAAAGTCGTTCACGTTGTCACGGCTAACGTGGCCACGTTTTTTCACCACCTTGAGCGCAAAGTCGGATAATGCTGCCAGCTTGGCGTCAAGAATTGGGCGGTCGGCCCGAATTGCGGCAATGGTTTCATCGTCTAATCCAACCATTTTTCCGCCCATGGTATGGGCTGCCACACAATAGGTGCATCCGTTGGCGCGACTGATGGTTAAATACAACAATTGTTGTTCGGCGGGCGTAAAATCGGTTTCGCTCAATAACTCATAGGTTTGAGCATAAGCTTTTACCGCAGCAGGCGATTCAGCCAAAATACCGATCAAATTGGGTATAAAACCAAAGCGTTCCGTGTAGGCGTCCATGACGGCATGGGCGCCTTCAGGGGCACTGTCTTTGGTGTGGATGGCAAAATTTGACATGAAACTAATCCTTTTTGACCGATCGTTCAATAATTATTAAAGCCAATGACAAATTGGGTCAAGGGTTATTGAACGAAAGTTCAAAAAAGAAAAAATTGAGGTTGAATGTTCAGTCCGTCAATGAACCAAGCGTCAGCAAGGCATTGTCGACAATGTCTTGCAAGGCTTGATCATCAGGGTTGGCGCGCGCCATGACGTTGATGCCTTGGGCGGTGGCAACAAAAAAGCGCGCCAAGGCACGGGCATCTGAGTGCTGCGAAATTTCACCGCGATCTTGGCCCCGTTCCACAACGTTGGTGAGGATATCTTCCAACATCACCAATGTGTC
>Ga0070729_10006933_pt1 | contig 11026 bp, 8 predicted proteins | sample tdDd472_FD_66725 | JGI IMG/M metagenome (GOLD analysis project Ga0070729, IMG submission 66725) | Marine sediment microbial communities from the Atlantic coast under amendment with organic carbon and nitrate - tdDd47.2 | ecosystem: Environmental > Aquatic > Marine > Coastal > Sediment | place...
ACCGGAATCCTGATTCCCCGCCGATACGCTGGCCGTCAGGTCGGCATCCGGTATCGACGCCACGGTCTCGAGCACCATGTCGCTGGCCGGAGCCACCGCGGGCTTTGCCGCGGGGACGCGTTCACGGCTTCTCTCGGACTGATCAACAACGGGTGCGTCGTCCCGGGCATTGACCTGTTCCGTCCGTTCGTAGACTGCGGAGTGGAATGCCTGTTCCGCATCTTTGACCGACAGGTAGAAGCGCAGAGGCAGATCCAGGAACTTCTGATCCAGGAAATGCTGCACGACCTCACCGGCTCCCACGACGATTGCTTCGCCGCCGGCGGCCACCAGACGGGTCTGCAGGTCAGCCAGGGTCTGAGCTCCGCCGCCTCCGATCGAGTCCAGTCCCGACAGGTCCAGTATCAGGTCGACCTTGCCGTTGGACATACACTTGTCCGCAAGTTCACAGATCCGACGCTTGTCCGCAGGACTGACGGTACCAATCAACTTGACCCCGAACAGGTCCGGATTCTTGAGCTTCAGCGGTTCGAATCTAATTGCCATGGGTCATCCTTCGACGACACCAGGACTGCGCAAGGCCGTCCTGGTGTCAAGGGAACGTTCTATCGCTCCGGAGCCCGGTAGGGGAGCTCCGACAGATGTCACACCAGAGCCTCGGCCAACCATTTGTCGAGCACCGAGCGAAGGAATCTCCATTCGCTGCCCACTTTCTTGGCCGGGATCTTCCCCTCCTTGGCCAATCGACACACGGTCTTTACGTGCATCTTCAGGTACTCAGCCGCTTCGATCGACGTCATTACCTGACCTAACTGATCTTCCCCCCCGATGTAGATCTTCGCAGAATCGTTGTATTCCGGCATGGGGGTGCTCTCCTCTCGAGTGTATGCTCGCGATGTGTGCCACATCACACGATTCCCACAAACACTGCAACTCCCGTGCCCCGTGTTCCAGGACTGGATAATCGGCAGAAATTGCCTGCTAACAAAGGTTTATTGGGAACCAGAAGCAACCGGAAGGAAGGGTAAGAACGGAATCGGTGGTGCAGGATACATCAAGATCCTGAAAGACATTGCAATACGCAACTAGCATGTGAGCGCCGGTTCTAAGCAAGTTCCGGTCGGACTACGGCCCCAGTATGCGCTCCAGTTCCTCCAGGGCGTAGGGCTCGAACCAGCTACCGACTGCACCCAGAGCACGGATGCGACGAGCATCCGCCGTCGCAGGACCCGGCCGGCCCGTCACCAACACCAACCGAGGGCTCAAGGCGGGCTCCACCGCGTCCAATGCTGCACGTAGGCGCACCAGATTGTTGGCGGGTTCCTGATTGTCACAGAGGATGCCACCTGCGCCGGCGCCGGCCAGGAATCGAGCCGCGGCATCGGCGGGATCGGTGGCCAGTTCAATCTCGAAACCGGCGGCTTCGAGCTTGGCGGCCAGAGGCTCGCGACGGAACGGGCTGTCGACGAGGATCAGGATTCCGACTGAATCACCCGCCACTGCCGTTTCCGTTTCCGGAGCTGCCCGCTCCCCCGGTCCGCTGCAGAACAGGGCGTCGCCATAGGATCGAAGGCGACGCCAACGATCCGCCAGTTCCTGTTCCTGGGTCGGGTCGAAGGAAGCATCGGCATGGTTCGATTCCCATTCTTCCAGGGCGTCCAGCAGCTCACTCATTACGGCCAGATGAGTACCGGCCCCACGAAACGACTCCAGTACGCGCAACCAGACCGGATCTCCGGCCACCTCGGGCAGCGATACCCCATCGTCGAAGCGCTCCAGGGCCCCTTCCAAACTTTCGGCCAGTCGTTCCAGAGACCGGTCCAGGCCCGGACGGCCGAGCCCGGGTGTCGCGCCGAGCTGCTCGGCCAGTTCTGCGACCTGATTGCCCAATTCTAGCAGGTCACGGGCCGGTGGGCTGGAATTCGAAACGGCCGCGGTCAGCAGTCGCCCCGCGACCGCCAAGGCAGGCAAGACCGTTGGCGCCGCGGCATCTGCGGGAGGCCGGACAAGAGAACGGCGGAGCCGCGTGCGCAACTCCGCCAGATACTTGGCCAATAGGCCGGAAGCAGTTCGGTTGTTCTCGAAGTCGTTCATATCCGCTCCCGAGGACCCCGCCTCGGGAACCGACTCCCCGCTGCCAGGCTTATTGCAGGGCCACGGCGCCGAACTCCTCCAGATCGTAGATCCTGTTGTCTGCAGCGTCCGGATCATTCGTTTCGGTCTCGTCCGTCATCGCGACGGCCCCAAGATCCTCCAGATCGTACACTTTTTCGGCAGCGTCCGAAAGCTCGGGTTCCGGAGCCGAATTCGGCAGATCCAGCATCCGTTCCCCGGAAGACTCGGGAATTGACTCCTCCTCGGGCAGCAAGTCCGAATCCTGGCCCGGCGTCACTGTGGTCGAGAAACCGAGATCGGACACCGGTTCATCGGTGCCCGAGAGCAATGGCTCGGCCGAAGCGAACGGGTCCAGTTCCTTCGACGCGCCCTGGTCATCGGTGACATCCTTGCCGAACGGATCGAACTGGGCGAGTACGAGCTCTCCCTCCGGAGGTGCTTCAGGATTGCCGGCCAGCACATCGCTGGCGTCGAACTCGGCGCCGGTCAGTTCGGAGCAGGACTCGCCGAGCTTCGTCAACCGATCACCCTGATTGTTGAATGCGCGCGCGATCTCGGTCAACGAACCGGACACCGACATGGCCGCCGGTCCGAGCTGCGATGCGGTCCGTCCCAGATCGTTCCACGGTCCCTGGCTCGCTGCGAGCAGCTCTGCCGCCAACTCATCCAATCGGATCCTGGCCGCAGCCAAGGTCTCGGATTGGCTGCCACCGCTCTCCTGGCTGTCCTTCAACTGGGATGAGACCTGCCGGAACTCGGTGGTCATCTCCTCCAAGGACTGAGTCATCGGCAACAACCGCTCACCGCGACTGCCGAGACGGGCCACTTCCATGGCAATCTGGAAGGCCAGCTTGCTGACCTTGTCCACCAGGTCGTTCAGATCCGAAGCCACGACGGACATATCCACCTTGCCGCTTTGCTCCAGTTTGGTGAGCTGGGACTTTATCTGTTCGGTCTTCGCCGTCGGATCCTCGCGGTCCGAAGCCGCCGTGGCTGCGTCGGCGATCCGGACTGCCAGATCCTTGACATGAACTGCCAGGCGCTCCAGGGCTGCACCCTGTACACCTATCTGATCCAGAGTGGATCGATTCCAGCTGCGAGCATCCTGGATGACGCTGAGGATCGATTCGGCCTCGTGCTGGTCCTTGGCCTTGACCTGAGCCACATCCTTGCGGGCGGCATCCAGCTCATCGAACCAGCGGGTCAGTTCGTCGGCCAGGCTACCGACGGCGGGACTGTCGAATCGTCCGACCAGATCGGTGCGCGAGTTGGTGCTCAGGGCTTTCTCGAGTCGATGCAACTCACCCTCGACGCCCAGGGAGCGGACCTGCTTCGATTGCTGCAGGCGCCAGGAACCGAGTATCTCCGTCACGAAGGCCACAACGGCCGGATGGGTCTTGAAAGCCGGATCCTGCCACGCTTCCTCGTTGTCCAGACGCAAGCCGGTCAGCTTGTCCAGAAGCTCCTCGGAGGCCCGGAAGCGCTTGTTGGCCGCTGCTGCGGCTCGAGCTACGACCCAGCTGCCGAGCAGGATGATCAGGGTCGTCGCTCCGGCGACGGCGTAGAGCAGATTCAGGGGATAGTCGTGGAAGTTGACCCACTGCTCGTAGCTGCCCAAACCGGAAGGATCCCACAGGCTTGACGGATCGATCCCCGTTGCCGGGATCAGGACGCCACCGATGCCGATGGCGGCGGAGAACGCCGCAACTGCAAAGGTGAAACCAAGTCCTAACGGTGAGATGACCTTCTTGCGCCGGAACCGGGACCCCGGATTCCCCACCGTCGAGCCTGGAGCATCTTCAGGTACAGACGACAGCTCCTGCTCCTCAAAAGATTCTTCAGGGCTGCCGGAGTCCGCCGGCTCATCGGCAGCGGCGGTACCCTCGTCTGATAGACTGTCAAAATCGGACAGGTCTTCGAAGTCCGTCAGGTCGCCGAAGGAACTGTCGTCGCCGAGCTGGGCTTCCTGCTCATCGGCCAGGGATTCGAAGTCCATGTCGTCGTTCCAGTCGAACTTGTCGCGCTCGCTCATTCCCTAAATCCTTTCACGTTGGGATCGTCCGCGATGCCTATCGGCGCACCGCCGCGAACGTCATCAACCCAGGTCGCATCCGGAAATCCCCCGATCCGGCCCGGGTCCCTGCGTGTTCTTGCGTTCTCATCGGCTGGATTCTGGGAAACCAAAGCCAAAACTGCAGGCCCGGCGCCAAACAGCCGGACAGAACGTGGTCCGATTCCGGTCGGTCCATCCTGCGCCTGAGTCGGCGCCACACGCCCGGTTTTGCAACTTGTTTATTTGCTGTCCATTACATGGGCCCCCGCGGACCGTATCAGGCACGATCCCTGCATCGCTAATGCTCTACTTAGTCGCCAACGAAGAGGTCGAGCATGCTCACAGCCACCCGCCAGGCACAGACAACCTGTTTCCGCGGCCTGTTCCCCGACTGGAGCGGACCACGGCCGTTGGGCTACTACATGATGGAGCAGTTGCTGGAATCCCGACGCGAATCAGCGAATCCGACCAACGGTTGTGGATTCGACGAGGATGTGAACGTGTACCTCGCTGATCGACTCACCGCATTTCTGGCAGGGGATCACGATCCACGGATCCGATTCGGCTCCGGTCCTCTGATCGAGCCGCCGCTCAGCCTGGATTCACGACGGGAGCAGGCCGAGTGGTACCGGATCAACGGCGATCATCGCCTGTTGATGTTGGGGATGTTCGATCGGGGAGACGGACTCAGGCGCCGCTCAGCCATCTGGGGACTCGACGCCACTGCAAGCAGAACGCAGGATCTGAATACCGGTAGGGTATGCTACCAGATGGCAGCCAATCTTCTGGTCGGCAGACCCGGCGCGTCAGCGGGTCTGGTCACAGTTCTGACCAAGCTGGCCGAGTCCTTTGACGAATACGTGCGGGTTCTGGGCGAGCTGGCGACCCGGCGATTCGACCTCGGCGCCCGCCTGTCCACGATCGATCTGGACAGGTTGTGTACCGGACCCGTTCCAGCATCGCACGGCGCCGGTGCGCAGGTCGAGCCAACGTACAGGCCGAAACTGGAAGCCTCGGATGAGATGCTCGATGATCTGCTGGCGTATCGCGCCAATCCCTCGACGCTGACTCGGAATTGCTTGGTCAGGTCGGCAAATCGGCTAGGGGTCGATCCGGCGATACTGATGCAGGAAGCCGGACCGACAGCCTCTAGCGAGAATCGCTGAAGCGCAGGATTTCCTTGAACAGTACCGACTTACCGTGGGCACTGAGAATGGCGTGACCCCCTTCGGGAAAAACCTGGAAGCGTGATGCACTGTGCCGAGCCTTGCGCTGCAGGATGCGCAGCGAATTCGGCGACGCCCGGTCATCGTCCTCGCACTGGGCCGCATAAATGGGAGCCTTGATCTGTCCGATGCCGCCACGGGCCTTGTCCATGCCTTCCATCAGATCCGCATTCCAACCCAGCCAGCGGTGCACGAGATCCAATCGATGCAGCTTGAGCCGCACGAGTAGACGCTGGAAGAACGACTCCCGAGGCATGATGGCCGGGGCAAGCAGGACCAGAGAGGCAACCTTCTCCTCCCGTCCCAGGTGAAGCGCCAGAGCCGCGCCGAAGCCCATGCCAACGACGTGAACGCGGTCCCCGCTCCGGGCCAGGAGCTGAAAACACTGTCGGGTTTGCTGCAACGCCGACTCCCAGGAAACCTCGCTGATGGTATGCCCGGGTGTACCATAGTCGGGCAAACGAAGGACATAGACATTGAATCCGGCGTCGTAGAGCACCCCCGCCAGTTCGTGGAGGTCGCCGGGCCGCGTGGAAACGCCGTGGATCAGCAGGAATGATCCCTTGGCATCCTCCTTGACCCGCAGGAAACTGCGGTCCTGGTCGGGAATATTGCGGGCCTTCTCATATGAAGCGACCAGCTTCTGGCGTGCCCGTAGGGTCATCACTTGACCGCGGGCCGTGTCGGGCTGTCGGTTTCGAGTCCGGGCCAGATCCCAGGTAGCCAGAGTCAGGGTACGGGTATTGCGGAAATGCGTCGCGTCGCGCTGGGCAGCCTGTTCGCTGGTCCGGGCGGCGGGCGGTCGACCGTTGGTTCGCTCGTTGTCACGACCACCGGGTCGCCCTCCCGGGCTCTGGCCCGGTCCGCGCTGGGCCGAAACGTTACGCGGCCTGGAGCCACCGGAACGGCCATCAGAGCCGCCACCTGGTCGCCCACCAGAGCGACCACCAGAGCGGCCTCCGGAGCGGCCTCCAGAGCGGCCTCCAGATCGCCCTCCCCGACCATCGCTACGTCCACCAGCGCCGGATCTGCTCTTGTTGCTCGAGTCGTTGCCGTCAGAGATCAATGGTCGCCTTCTTCGTCGAGATCACTACACGAGGAGCAGATGATATCGGGCCACTGCTCCTGGTCCAGGCGACCCAACACTTCATGGTCGGGATATTTGCCTGACAGTACGAATACCGTGCCCATGCCCAGTTGCCCGGCAGTCACCAGGTCCGAGATGGGGTCATCAGAGATAAATAGGGCCTCTTCGGCAGGGACGCCAACCCTTTTCAGGGCTTCCTCGTAGATAGCAGTGCTCGGTTTGCCGATGGTCACGCCCTGTCCCCCTCCACCCAGCGCCTCCAGAGCCGCCGCCCAGGCCCCTGGTCCCAGCCTCCGTTGCCCCAGCGCATCGAGGTAAAACGAATTCCGATGCAGACAGACGAGATCGGCGTTGTCGTCGAGCAGAGCAGGCAGGACCCGGTCCAGATCTCCCGGCTCCAACTCCGGGTTCACGCCCAGCACGATGGCGTCGCAAGGGCCCTCGTCGATGAGTTCGAAACCCTCCTTCGCCCAGAAGTCCGCCAGGGTCGGTGTTCCGAGCCACATGATGTTGCGACGTTCCCGCTGCCGCAGCCATTGTACCCCCAGGCCCAAAGCCCCCACCAGATGTTCCAGATGCAGATTGTACCCTGCCGCTACCAGGTCCGCGATCAAATCCTCGGGCCGATGGGTAGTGTTGTTGCTCACCAGGCAAAACGGTGTGCCGCAACGGACCAGGCCGTTTATCCAGTCGACGACCCCCGGCACCGGCTCGTATCTCTTGTCCCGGACCAGTACGCCTTCGATATCGATGAGGTAGGCCCGGTGGTCACGGCGACGCTTCATGATACTTCTCCCGGCAACGAAACTCGATGTCCGGCGGCCGCAACATCGTCGAACAGTCGATCGAACTCCGGAACCAGGTTTGCCCAGCAGTAGCGGTCGACATCCCGGTCCAACGAACAAACGTGACCACAGCTGTCTCCGGAGATCAGTTTGGTCATCAGGTCAAACAGCTCCTCTTCAGTCTCGTAAAAATGTCGCCCCTTGCAGCGGGATCCGTAAAGCGAAGGATATACCTGTTCACGGGGCATTACCGGATAACTGCCGGCGTGGACGGCTTCGGCCATGGCGATTCCAAAATACTCCTGCTCGGCGCAACTGACCACGATGTCCGCCGCTGCCAACAGTTCGTCATAGTTCCGACGGTCCGGAATGTAGCCGAAGGCCCGGCAGCGATCGCCAAGCCGGTCCCGCAGAGGTGCAAAGATCGGATCATTATTCCGGCTCTCACCCAGCAGCGCGACCTCGAAATCCAGACCGGCGGCAAGCAATCGGTCCACCAACCGAGCGAACATCTCCGGACGCTTGTCGAATTCCCAGCGGTGGTTCCAGAGAATCAGGTGGCGGTCCCCGCGGGGCCAAGCCGGTCCGATATCCGGCCGGCAACGACCGCCACGGTAGAGTGGAAAATGATCTTCGGGCAGGGGCGGTCTCTCGAGGCCCACGCCAATGACCTGGCTGCGTGCCGCCAGACGGGCCGGGATCTGGCGCGGCACCCCTTCGGGCATCTTACCCAAGTAGCTCGGCAATGAATCGAGGTACAGTTCCCTGTGGAAATCCGAGTTGAAGACGAGCCGGTCGGCCGCCAACGAGCTGATGATATTGGTGAAGCCGAAATGGAAATCGAATTCCTCTTCCGGCGACAGCGGATAGGTCAGCTGGTTCTCGTGCATGTACAGCACGACCGGGAGTCGGTCCAGGGGCGCGGCTAGCAAACCCCGCAGGTCCGCCAGGTTCAAGAATCCGGTCACGAACAGCAGATCCCAACCCTCGTCTGCTCGTTGATTGAGGATATCGGCGAACCAGGCCGCTGCTCCGCGCATGCGCCACTTCCAGAAACGCGCCGGGAGCGTCAACGCTTCCATCCGGTGCCGGGAACCGCGCATCAATCCCTCACGGAAAGCCCGATGGGATCCTCCGTCGTAGGGTTCGATGAAAAGAACATTACGTATCTTCAAATCGCACAATCCTTTATCTCAACCAGGCGTTCACCGGCTCTAGTGTCAAAAAATATCCAGAAACCAAGCGTATTGAACGCTCCAGCAGATTCCTTTATAATTCATTTTAAGACAAGAGCTAACAGATTCCACTCAGCAAGGTCCGCCACAGGCTCTGCAACGCGGATTCGCACGTCGCCCGGTTTTCGCTCGGACTCGGTCCGCCGGGGATTCCATTGTACGGGGAGAGGAACCAGAAAATGAAGAAGACAATCAACTCGCTCGCCTTGGTCCTGGTCCTGGGAGTCGTCGCCTTCGGCGCCCAGGCAGCCGGTGACTCCGTCTACCAGGGACACGTTCCGGATCGTCTCTTGATCACCGTTACCGCGAGTGCCCACTCGGCGGTGGACAAGGCTACCGACGGCGTGAGGGTTGGTGTTCCGGCACTCGACTCCCTGGCCGAGCGGTTCGCCGTCACCAGCATGAAGCAACTCTACGGTCCCACGCCGGCCAAGGCTGCGGGCAAGGTCGGCGCCGAGATCTTCGAGCGTGTCTGGGCCGTGGACCTGGCCGATGGCAAGGATCTCATGGCGGCCAAGGCTGCCTACGAAGCTCTGCCCGAGGTGGAGACGGTCGATCTGGTGGATATCTTCCGCTTCTCCGACGGATTCCTGCCTGATGATCCATCCCTGGGCAGCCAGTATTACCTGCGCAACACCTCGCTGGGCGGCGCCGACGTTCGCGCCGTCGGCGGCTGGAACCAGGTCATGGGTGATAGCAGCATCGTCGTCTGTATTCTGGACTCAGGCGTTGACTGGCACCATCCCGATCTCGGCGGCACTCACCCGGACAAGGTCAACGGCGCCATCTGGACCAACTGGACCGAGTACTACGGCGAACCGGATGTCGATGACGATGGCAACGGGTATGTCGATGATTTCCGCGGCTGGGACTTCGTGGACGGCGTCAATGGCCACCCCGATCAAGACAACGATGATGAGGACAATGACCCCTCGGACTTCGGGGGTCACGGGACCAATTGCTCCGGCACTACTGCTGCAATCACCAACAACGGCGTCGGCATCTCCGGTACGGCTCCCGGTTGCAAGATCATGGCCGTGCGCTGCGGCTTCATGCCCAACGGCAGCGAGCAGGGCGTGGTCCGCATGGATTTCGCGGCAGCCGGCATCCTCTACGCCGTGAACAACGGCGCCAAGATCATCAACTGTAGCTGGGGTTCATCGTCTTATCTTAATCTGGCTGTGAATTACGCCCAGAGCAACGGCGTGCTGATCATCACCGCCGCAGGCAACGACAACACCGATTACGATCCCTCAATCGGCGTGCCGTCGTACCTGAGTACGCGGGCCGGCGTCATCTCGGTGGCGGCCACCGACAGCAACGACGACAAGGCCGATTTTTCCAACTACGGCGACTGGGTCGAATTGTCGGCTCCCGGCGTGGCCATCTACACGACCCATTACAACTGGGTCAATGACACCAGCACCTACGTCTCGACCCAGGGCACGAGCTTCTCGTCCCCCATCGCGTGTGGTGCGGCGGCGCTGATCTGGTCGAGCCGACCCACCTGGTCGCCGGCCATCGTGACGACGATTCTTGAGGACTCCTGCGACGACCTGGACGAGGCCAACCCGGGCTATCAGGGTTTGCTGGGGGCCGGACGCATCAATCTTTTGCGGGCCTTGGGCGATAATTTCCACAAGGTACCGGCCGAGTTCCCCACCGCCTACGATGCCATCAACAGCTCGGCCGTAGGTGATACGGTGGCGGTCGAGGGCGGCTACACCCTGGGCGCGCCGCTGGTCATCCTGGATCGCGACTTGAAGGTGTATGGTGGCTACAACAGCGACTACACCTCCCGTGACCCCGTCGGCAACCGGTCGAACGTCAGCGGTACGGCGACCACGCCGGCCCTGCGGTTCTTCGGCACGGTATCCGCAGCTACCGAGGTCGACGGTTTCGTCCTGCGCGACGGTGGGGGCCAGGTCTATTCCGACATCCCCTATTTCGCCGAGTACGGCGGAGGCCTGGCGGTCTACAACGCCTCGCCGACTCTTTGCAACCTCGAGATCACCGCCAACCTGGTGGGTTCGACCTCGGACCTGGGTTGTGGCGGCGGCTTGATGCTGAACAACTCGTCGTCGGTACTGCGCAACGTGTACGTCCACGACAACAGCGCGGTTCTGGGCGGCGGCGCATTCATTTTCAACAGCACACCCACCTTCCATGACTGTGTCATCGAGAATAACCCTGCCATCATCGACAACCTGGGCAATCCGGCCCGCGGTGGGGGCATGCACATTCTCGATTCCGACGTCACGATGTTCAATTGCACCATCGATGGCCACACCGACCTGGAAGACGGTGGCGGCATCTACGCGGCCGGGATCAATGCTTCGTCGACGCTGGTAATGACGGGCGGCCAGGTCAGCGGCAACAGCGCCAAGACCAAGGGCGGCGGAATCTACCTGAATGGCGGCGCGGCGGACCTGCGCGGTGTGCAGATCAGCAGCAACACCAATCTGGACACGAGTGGATTCATGAACGGCGGCGGTCTCTACATCACGACCGCAACCGTTGCCCTG
>Ga0070729_10006936_pt1 | contig 11023 bp, 10 predicted proteins | sample tdDd472_FD_66725 | JGI IMG/M metagenome (GOLD analysis project Ga0070729, IMG submission 66725) | Marine sediment microbial communities from the Atlantic coast under amendment with organic carbon and nitrate - tdDd47.2 | ecosystem: Environmental > Aquatic > Marine > Coastal > Sediment | place...
GAGATAGTTGTCCAGAAAACCATCGTCAAAAGTGAGGACTGCAATACGCTCATTGCCTATTGTAAAGTCAACTGCTCGCTGGAACAGCTCATTTAATGTGAGAATTGTGTAGTTATGATCACAAAAAAACGAAAGTTGCTGCCGAAAATCATCTGCTGAATAAGCCAAAAAACCAAGCGGGTTCTCCTTGGGGTAATCGTTTATACAATGATACATGACAATAGGTATGTTGTTATTTGTTACCATCGAACTTTTCCCTTCTAATAATGAAACGGCGTTTTCCCATCGCTGTTCGCTTAATTTTATCTGTCTTGGAGATTGAGAGTGTCATTTCATCTCCAAAATATTGGTCGAAATGTTTGGTTAATACACATTCTAACCTTGGATCATATTCATCTGTGGTCACAGCAAGTAATAAGAGATGGTAGCTGTCGATCTGTTCATATTGGAACTCAAGAATGCCTGGGACTTTTCTGGTTAAGATAGTTAAAAATTGCCCCGTAATGTGCTTTCCTGACGGAGTAGAAACGATGTCATGCGTACGCCCATGGATTTCAATGATGCACTGCCCCCCCTTGCCAAGGTGGTCACGAGCATTCCCCAGTGTGACAGCGTCACCGATTGCATAGCGAATAAATGGTGTGGCATAGTTATCTAAATCCGTTACTAATAGTTCGCCATTCTTATCCGTTTCGAGAATAAAGCGCACGGGAGGAACGTACATACCAATATGTTCAATTGTTTCAAATGCAATGCCGCTGAACTCGCGTGATCCATAACGATTATACAGTTTTTGGCCAAAGTATTCCTCGATGGTTTGATGCTGATGGATCTGTGACTGCTCACCGCTACAGATAATTGCATCCACTTTGGGAGTAGAAACTTTCTTCGCGTCGACAGCAAATCCCTGTAAAATCATTTCGTTAGATAAAGTTCGTTTAGCATAAATCTCCAATTTCATTTTAAAACTAGACGGTGGAGAATTTCCCCATATGCCAATTTGACGATCTCCCCATGAGTTGACACCGGTTAAATTTGTGCCGTACCACACGGCGGCAGAGGCAGTGTCAAGCATCTTACGGCATTGATAAAAACGAAGGTTCGACCCCGTTGAACCACTGGTACTGTTGTGCCTGAAGGCGTGTTCATTTGCACTTTTTTCATCAAAATATTCTCGAAGAAATTTCTTTGTGACAACTGGAAGATTTGCCATATCTTCCAACGAAACATGTTTTATATTCTTGGATTTGGAGTTACAAATTTCACGATACAATGGGTTTTTCATGTGATGTTGGAGAAGTGAAGACAATTTACGAAGTTGCATGTCTCGAATTTCTTCATCTGAAGCGTTTTCATATTTCTTCAATTCCTGTATCGCACGAAGCATGTCTGGTCGCGTTAGCCTCGCTAGTCTAATATAGCTACATTTCTTATATTCATAATTTGTACTGACATTATACTTTTATGGAATTGACAATCGTTCCAATATTGTGAGGCGAAAAAACAAATAACTCTGAACAACTTTACAAAACGAAAAATTAAACTGCAGCATCCTATTTAAAATATGAAAAATATCTTCCAAACTTTATGCATTTCATTAAATGCATTAATTGTGCATGCAGTATTTTATAATTGTTTGCCAGAACACGTCGGGTTTGCGCCCCGCAAGATAGCGGCCTGTTTCTTTCGCCTGGGGCTCTGTCAACACAGAATACAGTTGTTTTGCTAATGCTGATGACGTAACCGTGTCGCTCAACTTTACACTAGGGATTTCACAAAGGCCACCAGCACAATCTGTAGTTACAACGCTTCGCACGCCTGAGGCAAGCATCTCAAGGATGACATTGGGAAACCCCTCCTTGTCTGAGGTCAAAAGACCAAGATCACATCGCGCCATGATTGTTGCGGGGGCAGGATGGTAACCAATCAAGGTTACATGACCACTTAATCTTAATTGTGATGTCGCTAGCTCGACTTCGTCTTTTAATGGACCGTCGCCGACCATCACCAGATGAATGTCTGTTCGTCCCATATCATGTATCGCGCGCAATGTCCTAATGGCGCGTATCGGTGACTTGACCTGGACAAAGCGACCGCACCAGATAACTTTTGTTCGGTTTGGAGGTAACTGCATGATAATTTCAGGTGGTGCACTTGCTGATGCGGTCGTTATTCTCTCCATATCGATTGGGTTTGGTATAATCTTACTTTTTTCTTTATAACGATTATTTGTATGGTAATTGAAGGAAGCCAACATACGTTCTGTTTGGCATATAATTAAATCTTGGGCACAATAGGTACAATACATCATTCGAATCAGTGGTGTAATCAAGCCAAAATCACGGTTAAACACATCTGTTGACTCCCGTGTGACTAACCTTTTTGTGCTCAATAATCCTAGGACCCGGAGCAGGCTGGCCAGTAGATTTAGATGCGTAATGGAACTGAAAACCAAATCATAAGACTGACGCATCATAAATCTTGCACTGGGAATCAAGCCTTTGATGTGAGTTGCAGCCCCTGAATAATGTAATACCACGTTCGCAAGTTTTCCTAACTCGTCAAGAGTTCCTGTTCGGGGCCAGCATTGTATATAGCAATCTATGTGATCGAAATAACCACTAACAGCCGCTTCTTTGGCGACCATCAAGGTTACTCGCTCAGCCCCACTCATACGATCACTAGGAAATAGAAATAGGGCACGGCGGCTCATTCTTTCTTCTCGCTTTCTAAATCTTTGCAGAAGATATAGATAAAAGTTTCCACCATTTTAAAAAGGCCTCAATTTGTTAGGCAACAACTTTCTGCAGAACTAATGAGAATGTTTCCGCCTCCTGCTCGCTATAGAATGGCTGAAATGGCAAAATCCATAAGCGCCAAACGAAATAAGCAAGAAAAAAAAGAACAATAAGAACTGATATAATAATAACGCTCCCCAACTACCGATAACCATTTCTACTGGCTAATATCTTAAATTCTTTTGAGGTACATTTATTATAGAATGATTGAAATCCTTGAGCTTCCCTAGTTTTTGAATAAATTGTATATGATATCATTGCTGTCTCATAAATATGTGAATAAAAACGGACAAATGCAGGGACGGAGAGCTCATTGTGTTATATTGAAATTGCGAAATAACATATAAATACAAGGAGATCCGAGCCATGCTATATTGTAACACAATACTCAATCAAATTACTGCATTTTTCCCGAGACATGAATTTGAAAAACTGGCCAAAATTCATCACACAGATCAAAAATATCGTTCTTTCAATCGCTGGAGCCAGTTCCTCGCAATGACCATTGCTCAGCTATCAGGCAGAAAAAGTCTTCGAGATGTCACTACTAACATTAAAGCTCAGGGACGGCGTATTTATCATTTAGGCATGAAGAACATCAGTAGAGCAACGTTGGCCAGGGTAAATTAACAACAGCCTTATCAAATGTACAAAAGGTTGTTTGCTCACCTTTTAGTAAAGTGTAAAAGCCATGCCCCTAAACACAGATTTTCATTTAAAGGAAAAATCTATCTGCTTGATGCTACTACTATTGACCTGTGCCTAAAAGTATTTCCATGGGCTCAGTTCAGGAAAGCCAAGGGCGCGATTAAGTAACACTTGGTACTAAACACTGACCAACAGAAAAATTACATTCGTCAACCGCCTCAAGCGGAATGCAGTTGTTGAAAACTTGGGTAAATGGTGAAACAGTAAGATCAATAATGTAGAGTCCGATAAAAGAATCAGGCTCAAAAAAATGAACAACAGCCTTCGACTAGTGTCATGTCAAGTGTCAATTGACGGATTCTGGCATCATCTGCTGTAAACTGCCAATTCACGTTCGATTTATGTTTGTTGCGATATTCCTGCCAGGCGGTGGTCTCCCTCCTGACATCTTCGATCTTGTCAATCCTTCTATTCAGGCACTGTCCCGTAAGGACATTCAATTCTATCTCTGCCATATTCAACCAACTTCCATGCTTGGGAGTAAATTCAAATTCGAATCTATCCCATAGTTGTTTTGCTCGGGGTGGTTGAAAAGTTTCGTAAAACGAGCCAGGGTTATGAGTATTGAGGTTATCCATCACTAATGTTATTTTTTCAGCATCACAATAAAGATTGGCTATTTTTTCAAGAAAATGTGCCCAATCTGTCTTGGTCTTCCGCTCTGTAATTTTGATAAGTCGTTTTCCAACCAATGGTTCATTGGCCATGAAAATATTACATACCCCACATCGTTTATATTCATAATCATACTTGGCAACCTGTCCTGGAACTGCAGGGATCGGAATTTTAGTCTCACTTATAAGTTGTTAGGGAGATTCATCCATACAAACAACTCGAAACAAGGGATCATATGGACGTTTATAGACCTCTGAAATTCTTTCCTTGCATGCTACAAAATTTCCATTCTAATGTGTTGGAATCACATATTTTTTGTGGCGCCAAGGCTTGAGTTCGTTTTTTTTAACACCTGACGAATTGTCTCGTGAGGCACTTTGTCTATATACTGAAGCTGAACAACCTGATCTGCCAGCAGCCGCAATGACCATCTTGCGAAACCTTCTGGAGGGTCACTGCAACTCAAAGCAACAAGGTGGGCTTCAAAATCACCGTCAGCCTTTTTGGCATATATACGGCTGCCCTTCAAACCATTCAAGGTTATATCCATTCCTAATTCAACAAACCGCTTTTCTATACGGTCTATTTTTCTCATGCCTATCTTAATCACACGTGAAATCTCTTCGTTTGTGGATCGTTTTTCTTGAAATTCTCCTTCGTCACAGCCCAGTAATATCAAGGCATTAATAACCTTTTGAGATTTATGTTTTCCCTTGGAACTTATTCCTGACAGATTATTTCGTTCATCCTTAGTTAAAGTGACCGTGTATTTCTTCATAACGCTCCTTTTGGGGAAGATTTATGAAGAAGTACACTACGGCCAATACGTCATTTCAAGATTGACATGACACTAGCCGGTTGGCGACAAAGCAGTCATAATATCAAGACAGTAAAGAGATTATTCCGTAAAGCACAGAAATTAAAAAGACCTACCTCAAAAGATCCGAAGAAAAAAGAGCGGCGAGAGAAGATCATTCTTGAGGCCCATCAAGAATATATTGATGTTGCAGGAAATTTTCTGGCAAAAGCTCGGGCTTCTTTAGGCGAGGTCAATGGTGGTGTCATAGCTATAGCTCTTGTAATGGAAATTGAGCGTTACCTGTCGCATGCAGATAGGCAAATTGATCAAACCAGACACCGTGTTATAGAGGGAGAAAAGATACCGCACAATGAAAAGACATTTTCCCTTTTTGAAGAACATACTAAGTGGATCAGTAAAGGCAAAGCGGGGGTGCCCATTGAGCTTGGCCTCAAAGTATGTATTTTTGAAGACCAGCATGGTTTCATTTTGCATCATTACATAATGCAAAATGAAACAGATGATCAGGTAGCTGTAGCTATGGTAAAGCAGGCAAAAGAATACCATCCAAGTCTGATATCATGCAGTTTTGACAAAGGGTTCCATTCTCCTGCCAACCAGAAAAACTTAATGGAACATCTTGATTTTGTGATATTGCCGAGGAAAGGTAGGTTGTCCCAGAATGATAAAAAAAGATAATATTCAGAAGACTTTATCAAGGCAAGATATCAGCATTCCGCTGTTGAGTCAGCAATAAATGCCTTGGAAGTGCATGGTCTCGACAGATGTCTTGATCATGGTATTAATGGATTTAAAAGGTATGTCGCTCTTGCAGTGTTGGGTCGCAACATACAACAGCTCGGTTTGAAATTACGTCAGCAAGAGTTGGATCGACAACAAGTAATAGAGAAGTTGAAAAAAGGGGCATGAAAAAACCTGAGTAGCATTACAAACACAACAGGATAGCTGCGTGCTGAACGGACAGATAAGCACCTCAAGCAGTTAGGAATTCCCGCTTAAACTTGCCGCAAGCGATAGCTATTCAACAAAACGCTTAAGCTTAGGTGTCGAAATATTGAATAATGGACTTTTCGGTCAGGCACTATTTAGCCGTTTATAGAGTTTCACGGAGGTCCTCAAAAATTTTGATTATTCGGTCAGGTCTCGGTCATATCCATTGAACCTATAATGCTGCCTTCCGCTCGAAGAAAAGCCCGAATCGCTAAAACCTTCGTGGCAATTTCTTTTTTGGTCTTTCGATTGAGGCGTTTCCAATTCAGATATTGCTTTTTCATTTGTTTTCAGATGATATGCTTGATATGTTTGTGGCAAATAAAGCCTCTGTTTTGAATTGAATACTTTGGGAAGCAGTTGTAGTCTAAAATAGAATCTTTTTTACTTTAAGCGAATGTTTTTACATCTATTTTACCATTCTCTTCAACGCCCTTTAGTAAAAAAGCAATCTCACCGGAGACACCCCAAAATGACCCATCAGCAAAAACAACTTATAAGGGAATTGGTCCAAAAATATTCCGAGCATCTCGGAACCGAATCTCTTCTTGCCTACATTGCTGAAACCAATGGAATGCCTGCAGCCAGCAAAACACTTATACAGAGTTTAAAGACCGGCGATTCTCTCAGCAGCGACTGGTTGTTCCGCGATTGTTTAAAATATAATGTTGTATTCCATCTTTTTGTTAATGAAATAAGAAGCTTAGTAGTTCTCCTTGATCCTGGTCTGGAGAATGAAGATTATTTTGCCACCCTCGGTATTTCCCCGGGATCTGGCAAAGACGAGATAAAGCAGGAATGCCGTACCATGAGTCCGCAGTACCACCCAGATGCGGCATCTCCACTACATCGCGACAGACCTACACAATTTATTGAAATCAATAAGGCCCATAATGTTCTTTTGACGGCCCAGGTCACTGAAGAAGGTAACGAGAAGAGTACCCCGAGCAAGCAGTGGCAGAATAACAGAGCACGCAGGTTTTCTGTCAGCCCCAAAAAGAAACTGTATGTGTGGGCCTCAGCTGCCCTGGTTATTTTGGTAATTGTATCGACGGTTGTTTTAATTACTACTAAAAACAGGGTGATGTTCGCGGTTTCTCAGAAAGGACATACAGTATCTACTGTATCCGCAGATGCAGTCCCTAAAAGTATACAATCTGAAGTTGTGACAGACCGTAGCCATGAACAGCAGAGAGCCGTCGAGCCAAATGGGTTTGCCACCCCATCTCTCTCTAAAAAACCACTGCTCGCAGTACAGGAGAAACAAACAGAACAAATAGAACAAATAAAGGACATAGGGAAGATACCTTTAAAACCAACATCAGAACAACTTCCCCTAGAGCCCGTGACAATTGCCAGTAATGCCAGGTTGCCTGATGCACAAAAGCTACCTGTTGCAACAAAATTTCCGGATACAATAGATACACTTGGAGCTGTAGCAGCGGTTGTAAAACAGCCTCTAGAAAACAAACCATCTGCTGTTAATCATACAAAAGCTGTGACAGACCGTAGCCATAAACAGCAGAGAGCCTTCGAGCAAACTGGTTTTGCCACGACATCTCCCTCTAAAAAACCACTGCTCGCAGTACAGGAGAAACAAACAGAACAAATAAAGGACATAGGGAAGATACCTTTAAAACCAACATCAGAACAACTTTTCCCAGAGCCGGTGAGAATCGCAGACAATGCCAGGTTGCCTGATGCACAAAAGCTACCTGTTGTAACAAAATATCCGGATATAATCGATACACTTGGAGTTTCAACAACGGTTGTAAAACAGCCTCTAGAAAACAAACCATCTGTTGTTAATCATACAAAAGCTGTGACAGACCCTAGCCCTGAACAGCAAAGAGTAGTCGAGCAAAATGGTTTTGCCACCCCATCTCCCTCTAAAAAACCATTGCTCGCAGTACAGGAGAAACAAACAGAACAAATAGAACAAATAAAGGACATAGGGAAGATACCTTTAAAACCAACATCAGAACAACTTTCCCCAGAGCCGGTGACAAATGCCAACAATGCCAGGTTGCCTGATGCACAAAAACTACCTGTTATAACAAAATCTCAGGATACAATCGATAAACTTGAAGCTGCAACAACGGTTGTAAAACAGCCTCTAGAAAACAAACCATCTGTTATTAATCATACAAAAAAACATCTCAAAAGCAAGAGTGCTCCACTTGATAACTCCATTCAAACTTCAGTTGATAATTTTCCGGTCGAAAAAAAACAGATTCAGGCCGATCTACAGTCAAGAATAGATACCTTTTTAGATAACTATATAAAGGCACACCAACAACGAAATCTCATCCTGTTATCCAACTTTTTTGAACCCGATGCAATTGAAAACGGCAAACCGTTTACCTCGATGTTGCCCACATACAAGGAACTTTTTGAGACCGCATCCGACATCTCTTTAAAAGTGGAAAAAACTTCATGGCAACAGCTTGAAGGAAAAATTGATGTTCGGGGAAATTTTGAGTTTTCCGCTCAGTACAGCGACTCCCGTACGTTTTCTGGGACAGGACCAATACACTTTGTTTTGATGGATAACAACAACAGCTTTCGAGTAAGTGTCCTGAAATACGATTTTGTGGGTGAAAATTGAGGCGATTTTAGAAAATATCACCCCAAACACTGTCCAGGTCAGTCCAGCCTTCCGGACCGGCATCGCCATTGGGCAACAGAATTACTTCCGTTCGGGCTTCGTTACGCCAGTTGTATAATGTCGCCTCGCTGATGCCCTCTTCTCTTGCTAATAGGCTGATAGACCTATTGTGTGGTCATCTCTTTTTTAACACCGCCTTTTTTCGTTCTGGTGAATATCTCATGCCTGAACCTCCTGCCCCCTCTTATAAAGGGTTTAAGTTCATGCGGCAACTTCCTTGACACTGGGGTACGGTCGTAACAAGGAAGAAGAGTCAAAAGAGTATCAAGGCGTATTTATTGAGCCGTTTATATAGCTTCATGAAGGTCCTTGGAAATTTTTCCTCATATAGAATATCGTCAACTGTGGACATATTACGCAAGGTGTTTGACCAGTTCAGAATGTTACCAAGAAACCATTACCAGAAGGTTTAAACCGGTGAATCAATCCAGTCTCTTAATATGTCCAAAAAAATGTCAAACTTCAAGCTGCTGGACTTATTGGACAACTTTAGATTTTTGTTTTAAAAAACAGGTATATGTTTCGATTTCATGTTACAAGCATTTGTGCTATAGTACTGTTTTTGGGCTTTATTCAATTCTTCCTCGAACTTAGCTTATAATGATTACTTTTGAACTGCGCATTGTCACCGCATTTCTTCTATCGTTTCTTTTAGTAATATTTATTTTACCGAAAATTGCCAATATCGCTATTCGCATCGGTTTGCTGGATCAACCTGGCTGGCGGAAGGTTCATACATGTCCACGACCCTTGGTTGGCGGAATAGGCATGGTAATAGCTGTTGCCCTTACCAGTCTTACGTTTATTCCGATAACCGGTTTGCAAGGTTATTTTCTCGGCCTGGCCATACTGTTAATGGTTGGTTTTCTGGACGATTTTAAAGAGCTTGGCCATCAACAGAAATTCATGGCTCAAATAGTTGCAACCGGCTTGTTAATTTATTTCAGCAAGATTGCTCTTGTTAGCTTTGGCGATCTGTTGGGTATAGGCGTACTGAGTGTGCCAGGTGGAAATGCTGCTGCCTGGCTGGTCACGGTTTTCTGTGTAGTGGGTGTGATAAACGCAGTAAACTTTATTGACGGAATTGACGGACTGGCTGGTGGATTGTCTTTTATCGCCTTTCTTTTTTTTCTCATCCATGCATATTTTGGCGAAAATCATACCTTGATGCTGTTGAACGTAGTGCTCGCCGGAGCAGTTCTTGGTTTTCTCAGGTTTAACTGGTATCCATCCGTTCTGTTTATGGGAGATGCTGGAAGTCTCTGTCTCGGTTTTTCCCTTTCTTTTATGGCATTGGCTTTGACCCAGGGGGATAGTGCGACGATGAGTCCTGTAAATGCCCTCCTCATACTGGCAGTACCAATCACCGATACAATTATTGTAATGTTTAAGCGGATCCTTCGTGGACAGAGCCCTTTCAGGCCCGACATGTATCATCTGCACCATATCTTCCTGAGATACGGTCTGCCCAGAGACGTCGCTGTCCGGGTAATTCTTGGGATAAGTCTGCTGCTGGGCAGTTGCACCCTGTTGAGGCCTGTCTATGGTCTCTCTGAAGCATGGCTGTTTGTTTTCTTTCTTGTCTATTTTATAGCTTACCTCGCATTGTCTTTCTGTATCATAGGATTTTTTCGGTACAGTCTGAAAATAAGAAAAAAATGACAGGATTTGGTTGCAACAGATTTACAGGCCCGCTTTATCTTTGATGGTTTTGATCTTTTTAAGATTTTCAGGAAAAACAGAAGAAATGAAATTAACCTGCCAATGAGCTCCCTGACTGTTGATTCCTGCCCGATCAATCGTGTCCATATATTGAATATTTCACAAACCGGTTATATGGCAAAATTGGTTTTTTTTGAGAAAGAAAGTAAAGACATGACATTGTCGATCAACTTCCCTTATGAGATCGATTCACTGCCATTTGAGGTGCAGGCTGAACTACTCTGGGCATCAAATTTTGATGGGTCCTTTTATCACGGATTCAGATTTAAGGAAATGTCACCTGAAACTGCAGCGATTCTCCCTGAGAACATTGTTCAACTGACACAGCAGCAGGTTGAGGTATAACATTTTGCTGTTATTCGGTAATATAGGGTGATAACCCCATAGGCCATTTTTATCCAGAGGGTGTTTAGTTCTAATGTCCTGAAATTTGTGTGAGGTTGTTTAACTGTTACGATTGAAGGGAAGGGCAGAATAGTAACCTGAGTTAACTTTAGAAAGAGGAAAAGCGGGACAGGATCTACGATGCCCGACAGAGGGGTGAGGTCGGAATAGACAGCGATGCGACCGCAACAGGTGGAGAGGCTGCAAAGATTCGCAACGGTGCAACTGATGTTGATATGGGTGGGGCTTTAGATAGAGATAGTGTACCTGCTGGCATGGGCGGGGTTTAGTTGGTGACGGATCAGGGTTGGTTGCCAT
>Ga0070729_10006946_pt1 | contig 11017 bp, 8 predicted proteins | sample tdDd472_FD_66725 | JGI IMG/M metagenome (GOLD analysis project Ga0070729, IMG submission 66725) | Marine sediment microbial communities from the Atlantic coast under amendment with organic carbon and nitrate - tdDd47.2 | ecosystem: Environmental > Aquatic > Marine > Coastal > Sediment | place...
CGAAGCAACCGTGACGGGCAGGCCCGGTCAGTCCTTCTTGCGGAAAAGGATCTGTCCGCGCCGGGCGACCAGCAGCTTCTCCAGCGTGACCGGATGGAAATAGGCCTCGACCCGCTGGCCCTCGGGCGTGGTGCCGTAGGCCTCGTAGCAGCCGCCATCCTCCTTGATGCGGCGCACCTCCTGCCAGCCGTCCGCTTTCATCTTCGTCTCCAGCGCTTCCATGCTCTGCCACTTGGACCGGTCGCCGGACTCGCAGGTCATCATTCCGGTGGCAAACGCCGGCAAGGCGGACGCCAGAAGCAGGGAAACGGTCAGTGCGGTCCTGATCATCGATGGTTCCTTTCGGGTTGGAAGGTCTTTATCCCTGTGTCGCTACGGCGCTCCCGCGGCGATTGATCGTCTTCCAGATACGCCAGGCTTCGAGCAGCGCCAGCGGCACGAAATGGACGAGCGCGGCGCCAAGATTGTTGTGAATGAAGATCCAGTGGACCAGTGCCAGGACGGCGGCCGGATAGACCAGCCGCTGGAGTTGCTTCCAGCGGGCCAGCAGCCAGCGCTGGGAGGCGTCGTTCGAGGTGATCGCCAGCGGCACGAACAGGAGAAACGCGACCCAGCCGGTCCAGATGCCAAGCGCGCCGATCTCGTCGAGCATCAGCTTCGGCGACCCCATGTCGACGATGTAGAGCACGGTATGCAGCGCCGCGTAGCCGAAGGCGGCGACACCGAAATAGCGCCGGTTGCGCATCAGCCAGCGCATGATGCTCGATTTCGGGAACAGCATCCTGAGCGGCGTCACCAGCATGGCGACGATCATGAAGCGTGCGGCGAATTCTCCCGAGGGATGCAGCAGCCGTTCCGCCTCGCCGGGGGAAGCGAAGAAGGACCAGAGCATCGGCGCCGCGGGCACCGAGAGCGCCGCCCAGACGGCCCAGGTCGTCACAGTCGCGCGTTTCATTGTGTCCGAACCGGTTGAGGAGGATCGACCGTTCAAGGCAATCGTGCCCCCCGTTTGCCCGCCGGCCTAGTTAAACTTTGGTAATTGTCGCGGGTTCCGGCCAGCGGAGCCGGTTCGTCTCTCCGGTTGCCTCTCCGGCCGGTTTTGGCTATGACACCGCCAGTTTTGCACCATCCCGAAAATTCACCGCCCTTTCGCGATCCTGCCCATGGCCCGTTTGGTAATGAAGTTCGGCGGCACGTCTGTCGCCAGTCTCGACCGCATCCGCGTGGTGGCCCGGCACGTCAAACGCGAGGTCGAGGCCGGCAACGAGGTCGCCGTCGTGGTCTCCGCCATGGCCGGCAAGACCAACGAGCTGGTCGGCTGGTGCCGGGAAGCCTCGCCGATGCACGACGCGCGCGAATACGATACGGTGGTCGCCGCCGGCGAGCAGATCACCTCCGGCCTGCTCTCGATCGTGCTGCAGTCGATCGGCATCGAGGCGCGTTCCTGGCAGGGCTGGCAGATCCCGATCCACACCGATGACGCCCACGGCGCGGCGCGGATCACCGACATCAACGGCGAGCGGCTGATCGAACGGCTGCAGCGCGGCCAGGTGGCCGTGGTCTCCGGCTTCCAGGGACTGGGGCCGGACAACAGAGTCGCCACCCTGGGGCGCGGCGGCTCGGACACCAGCGCGGTGGCGGTCGCGGCGGCCATCGGCGCCGACCGCTGCGACATCTATACCGACGTCGACGGCATCTATACCACCGATCCGCGGATCGTGCCCAAGGCGCGGCGCATGGACCGGGTGTCGTTCGAGGAAATGCTTGAGATGGCGTCGCTGGGGGCCAAGGTGATGCAGGTGCGCTCGGTCGAGCTCGCCATGGTACACGGGGTCAGGACCTTCGTGCGCTCCTCCTTCGAGGACCCGGAAGATCCGGCGCTGAACCCGGACGGCTCCCCGGTGGGCACGCTCATTTGTGACGAGGACGAAATCGTGGAACAGCAGGTCGTAACCGGAATCGCCTATTCCAAAGACGAGGCGCAGATCTCGATCCGCAACGTCGCCGACAAGCCCGGCGTCGCCGCGGCGGTGTTCGTTCCCCTCGCCTCCGCCAGTATCAATGTCGACATGATCGTGCAGAACATCTCCGCCGACGGCTCGACCGCGGACATCACCTTCACCGTGCCCGAAGCCGAATACGACCGCGCCATGGCCGTCATCGACAAGGTGAGCGAGGAGGTCGAGATCGGGTCCGTGGAAGGCTCCACCGACGTGGTCAAGGTCTCGGTGATCGGCATCGGCATGCGCAGCCACGCGGGCGTCGCCTCGGACTGTTTCCGGGCGCTGGCGGAAAAGGGCATCAATATCCGGGCGATCACCACGTCCGAAATCAAGATCAGCGTCCTGATCGACGCCGTCTATACCGAACTTGCAGTGCGTACGCTGCATTCGCTATACGGCCTTGACGCACAGTAGCCGGTAAACCAGCACGGGCCGCCAGCGGGCGGCACACCACCCCGCGGGAGGAGCGGGAAGCGGAACACCGGCCCGGGCCGGGCGACCTCGAAATCGTCCAGCCCCAGGGAGACAACCATCATGCCAGGATCCCCGGCGGGTCCGCGCGTATTGCTTCGCAAGCTCCGCGAGGTCATGGCGGAGCCGATCAGCGCCCAGGACCGCCTCGACAAGATCGTCGTGCTGATCGCCGCGAACATGATCGCGGAGGTGTGCTCGGTCTATATCCTGCGCGCCGACGGGGTGCTCGAGCTCTACGCCACCGAAGGCCTCAAGCGCGAGGCGGTGCATACCACCGGCCTCAGGGTCGGCGAGGGCCTGGTCGGCGTCATCGCCGCGGAGGCGCGGCCGCTCAACCTGCCCAACGCCCAGAACCATCCCGCCTTCGCCTACCGGCCGGAGACGGGCGAGGAGATCTACAATTCCTTCCTCGGCGTGCCGGTGCTGCGCGGCGGCCGTACGCTCGGGGTTCTGACGGTGCAGAACCAGGCGCACCGCACCTATTACGACGAAGAAGTCGAGGCGCTGCAGACCACGGCGATGGTGATCGCCGAGATGATCGCGGCGGGCGAGCTGGAAATGCTGTCGACCGGCGGCGGCACTCTCGATTTGACCCGGCCGATGCACCTGCGCGGCATCACCCTGTCGGAAGGGATCGGCCTCGGCCACGTGGTGCTGCACGAACCGCGCGTCGTCGTCACCAACCTGATCGCCGAGGATGCGGGCAAGGAACTGATCCGGCTCGAAAACTCCATCGACAAGCTGCGGCTGTCGCTCGACGCGATGCTGTCGAGCGGCGACATGCAGCAGTCGGGCGAACATCGCGAGGTGCTCGAGGCGTTCCGCATGTTCGCCAACGACCGCGGATGGATGCGCAAGATGGAAGAGGCGATCCGCAACGGCCTGACTGCGGAAGCGGCGGTGGAAAAGGTGCAGAGCGACACCCGCGCCCGCATGCTGCGCCAGACCGATCCGTACCTGAGGGAACGGCTGCACGATCTCGACGACCTCGCCAATCGGCTGCTGCGCGAACTGGTCGGCAAGCCGCACGGACCGTCGATCGAGCAATATGCGGAGGACGCCATCGTCGTCGCCCGCAACATGGGGGCGGCGGAACTGCTCGACTACAATCGCGACAAGCTGCGCGGGCTGGTGCTCGAGGAGAGCGGACCGACCTCGCATGTGGCGATCGTCGCCAAGGCGCTCGGCATCGCCGCCGTGGGGCAGATCTCCGGCGCGGTGTCGCTGGTGGAAACCGGCGACAAGGCGATCGTCGACGGCGAATCCGGCGAGATCCAGTTCCGTCCCGTGGCCGAGGTCGAGGACGCCTATGCCGAGAAGGTGCGCTTCCGCGCCAGGCGGCAGGCGCAGTACCGGCGCCTCGCGGGCAAGCCGGCGAAGACGCTCGACGGCCAGGATGTCTCGCTGCTGATCAATGCCGGGCTGATCGTCGACCTGCCGCACGTGGCGGAAGCCGGCGCCGACGGGGTCGGCCTGTTCCGCACCGAACTGCAATTCATGGTCGCCTCCTCTTTCCCGCGCATGCGCGAGCAGTCCGACTACTACTGCCAGGTGATCGAGGCGGCGGGCGACCGGCCGGTCACCTTCCGCTCGCTCGATATCGGCGGCGACAAGGTGCTGCCCTATCTGAGGTCCGTCTCCGAGGAGAATCCGGCGATGGGCTGGCGGGCGATCCGCCTCGGCCTCGACCGGCCCGGTCTGCTGCGCACGCAGGTCAGGGCGCTGCTGCACGCCACGGCGGGGCGCGAATTGCGGCTGATGTTCCCGATGATCACCCAGGTCGAGGAATTCCGCACCGCCCGCGCGCTGGTCGACCGGGAGCTGCGCCACCTGTCGCGACACGGCCACCCGGTGCCCGAAACCATCCGGCTGGGGGTGATGATGGAGGTCCCCTCGCTGCTGTTCGAATTCGACGAACTGCTCACCGAAGTCGATTTCCTGTCGGTCGGCTCCAACGACCTGTTCCAGTTCCTGATGGCAATCGACCGCGGCAACGCGCGGGTGGCGGACCGCTTCGACGTGCTGAGCGTTCCGTTCCTCAGGGTGCTGCAGCATATCGTCGAGCGGGCGCAGGCACGCCACGTGCCCGTCACGCTATGCGGCGAGATCGCCGGCCGGCCGCTGGAGGCGATGGCGCTGCTCGGTCTCGGCTTCCGGGCGATCTCGATGCCGCCGGCGGCGATCGGTCCGGTCAAGTCGATGCTGCTCAAGGTCGATGTCGGCAAGCTCAGGGCGCGGATGCTGCCGCATCTGGAGCCGGGACGGAACAGCGGGTCGCTCAGGACGCTGCTTGCCGTCTATGCCGACGATCATGGTATACCGGTCTAGGGTCAGGACCCAGGGTCCTGACCCTGAATTTTCTGGAGCACCGCATGCTGTCGACGGATAAACTCGATCGGATCCTCAATCGCTTCGAAGAGCTCGAAGGCCGGATGGCTAGCGGCCCGGAGCCGGAGGTGTTCGTCAGGCTGTCGCGCGAATATTCCGAGCTCGAGCCGGTGGTCGCCGAAATCCGCGCCCTGCGCGCCGCCCGCGAGGAGCTCGCCGGGCTCGAGCAGCTCCTAGAGGATCCCGAGACCGACCGGGACATGGCCGAGCTCGCCTACGAGGAAAAGCCGGTGCTCGAGACCCTGGTCGAGAAGCTGACCAAGTCGGTGCAGGTGATGCTGCTGCCCAAGGACGCGGCGGACGCCGGCGGCGCCATCCTCGAGGTCCGGGCGGGGACCGGCGGCGACGAGGCGGCGCTGTTCGCCGGCGATCTGTTCCGCATGTACCAGCGCTATGCCGACATCCACGGCTGGAAGATGGAGGTGCTGTCGGTCAGCGAGGGCGAGGTCGGCGGCTACAAGGAAATCATCGCCTCGGTGTCCGGCAACGGCGTGTTCGCGCGGCTGAAATACGAATCCGGCGTCCACCGGGTGCAGCGGGTGCCGGCGACCGAATCGGGCGGCCGCATCCATACCTCGGCTGCGACCGTGGCGGTGCTGCCGGAGGCGCAGGACGTCGATATCGACATCCGCCCCGAGGATATCCGCATCGACACCATGCGCGCCTCGGGCGCCGGCGGCCAGCACGTCAACACCACCGACTCGGCGGTGCGCATGACCCATATCCCGACCGGTATCGTCGTGGTGCAGGCGGAGAAGTCGCAGCACCAGAACCGGGCCCGGGCGATGCAGGTGCTGCGCGCCCGCCTCTACGACATGGAGCGCCAGCGCCTCGCCGACGAACGCTCCGCCGACCGCCGCGGCCAGGTCGGCTCGGGCGACCGTTCGGAGCGCATCCGCACCTATAATTTCCCGCAAGGCCGGGTCACCGACCACCGCATCAACCTCACCCTCTACAAGCTCGACACCGTGCTTGCCGGCGATGCGCTCGACGAGGTGATCGACGCCCTGATCACCGACCACCAGGCGAAACTGCTGGCCGCGGACGCCAGTGTTGAAGCCTGACCTGGCGAGGCGTGACGTGGCGGAATCCGCCGTTACATTCGGCGCGTGCCACCGGGCCATGCGCCGGGCCTTCCGGGAGGCCGGGCTCGAAACCGCCGATCTCGACGCGCGGCTGCTGAGCGAGGCCATCGCCGGCTGCGAGCCGGGCAAGCTGTTGCTCGTCGAAGCCCGCCCCGCCGGCCCGGACGCGGCCGCGACCTTCGCCGAGTGGACGAAGCGCCGTCTCGCCGGAGAACCGGTGGCGCGGCTGACCCGGAGCCGTGAATTCTGGAGCCTCGATTTCGACCTCGATGCCGAGATGCTGGTGCCGCGGCCGGAGACCGAACACCTGGTCGCCGAGATCTTGAGGCGGCTTCCCGCTCCCGGCGGCGCGCCGCCCAGGATCGCCGACCTCGGTACCGGATCGGGGGCAATCCTGATCGCGCTGCTCATCGAGCGGCCCGACGCCTTCGGGGTCGGTACCGACATCTCGCTTGCCGCACTCGTCGGCGCCCGGCACAACGCGGCCCGTCTCGGCGTCGGCGACCGGGCCGGGTTCGTGAAGGGGAATTTCGCCGCGCCGCTCTCCGGCTTCGACGTCCTCGTCTCCAATCCGCCCTATATCCCGACGGCGACGATTCCGGCGCTCGAAAGGGAAGTACGCGAGCACGACCCCCGCGCCGCGCTCGACGGCGGCGCCGACGGTCTCGACTGCTACCGGAAGATCGTCGCCCAAGCACGGACCGCGCTCGTTCCGGGCGGTCTTCTGGGCCTTGAAATCGGCTTCGGCCAGGCCCGGGAAGTGATGGAATTGCTGGCTCCGGACGCATATGCGAACATCGAGGTGACCGACGACCTCGCCGGAATTCCGCGCGTGGTGACGGCGCGGTTAACGGACAATCCATTACATGTGAAATAAACGCAGAATTCCGAAAAAACTCCTTGGAAATCGCCGCCGAAGCGGCTAGGTTCGGCTCGCTGAGGCAAGGTGTGGATAGGCACTGGCGCCATTCGCATTCCGGCTTTCGCAAAGACGCGGACCGGAATGGCTGCAGGGGGAATTTCCGGCAGCGCCGTGCGCAGGGTCCCGACCGTCTCGGCCAGTCGTTTCAAGAAACGAGGACACCGTGGTCCAACCTCCGCGGCCTGTTTTGTCAGGCCGACCAGAATCGTCGGATTCTGTGTTTGGGCTCGACCGCGCGTAAATTTGCCGTGCCACGAAACACGATCCCCGAATTTCAGGTTCCTCCCGGATTCACGGGGTTTCGGAATACGGTTGCGGCCCCCTCAGTCTGAAAGAATAGGGCATAATGAGGCAAGGACATCAGAACAAGAGAATGCGCGGTCGGTCTCGCAAGAACACCAACCCGCTGAACAAATCCTACGAGTCGAACGGTCCCGACGTGAAGATCCGCGGCACGGCGCTGCATATCGCGGAAAAATACCAGCAGCTCGCCCGCGACGCGCAGGCGTCCAGCGACCGGATCATGGCCGAGAACTATCTGCAGCATGCCGAGCACTATCTGCGGCTCATCGCCGCCGCCCAGCCGCAGCAGCAGCCCAACCAGCCGATGCAGAACGGCCAGGCCGACCACGATTCGATGAACGGCCGGGACTTCGACGACGACGAGCCCAAGGCCAATGGCAGCGACCACGTGATGCCGCAGGACGCGCCGCAGCCCTTTGTGGAAAGCATGCACGGCTCGTCGACGGTCAACGGCGCTCCCGACACCGCTTCCGATCAGGGCGATGACGACACCTCCGACGACGAGGACGGCGGCAACCGGCCCAAGCGACGTACTCGCGGCACGCGGGGACGGGGAAGCCGGCGGACGACGGCGCGCGGCGGCGACGGCGACGATGGCGCCCCCCAGACCGAGGCGAGCGCCGAAGCCGGCGACGCCTGAGCGGATCGGCCCTTCGCGGGGTCGCAGGATAGTTCCCAAAGGCACGTTGCCGAACGGCTGCGTGCCTTTGCATTTTTCCGCTTGAAAAATTAAGCGATTCTTCGATATCCGGCCGGCATTCCGCGGCCGGCCATCGACAGTCTCCGGCCGAGCGGAATTTCCGCTCCGCCCCTCTTTTGTTGCCGATATGCCACACTATATAGGGTTGGGAGCCGGCAATCGACCGGCGCCCGCGAAGGCCGCTCCGCGGCTTCGCGGTTTCCAGAGGTCGTCCGTATGCCGAAGCGGGTGCGGCGACGGGAAGGAGAGCACCACATGAATCTGGACAAATATACCGACCGGGTCCGCGGTTTCATTCAGTCCGCGCAAACCCAGGCCACCGGGCTGGACCACCAGCAATTCACCCCCGAACACGTTCTCAAGGTCCTGCTCGAGGATTCCGAAGGCCTCGCGTCCGGCCTGATCGACCGCGCCGGCGGCCGCTCCCGCGAAGCGCTGGCCGCGGTCGAGGCGGCGCTCGCGAAGATCCCCAAGGTCGGCGGGACCGGGGCCGGACAGCTCTATCTCGCCCAGCCGCTTGCGCGGGTGTTCCAGAGTGCCGAGAAGCTCGCCGAGAAGGCGGGCGATTCCTACGTCACCGTCGAGCGGCTGCTGCTTGCCATCGCCATGGAGAAGGGCACCGACGCGGCGAAGATCCTCGCCGATGCCGGCGTGACGCCCGCGAGCCTCAACCAGGCGATCGAGGCGATCCGCAAGGGCCGGACGGCGGATTCGGCGAGCGCCGAGAACGCCTATGACGCCCTCAAGCGCTACGCCCGCGACCTCACCGAAATCGCCCGCGAGGGCAAGCTCGATCCGGTCATCGGCCGCGACGACGAGATCCGCCGCACCATCCAGGTGCTTTCGCGGCGGACCAAGAACAACCCCGTCCTGATCGGCGAACCCGGCGTCGGCAAGACCGCGATCGCGGAAGGACTGGCGCTGCGCATCGTCAATGGCGACGTGCCCGAATCGCTCGCCGACAAGTCGCTGCTGGCGCTCGACATGGGCTCGCTGATCGCCGGCGCGAAATATCGCGGCGAGTTCGAGGAGCGCCTCAAGGCGGTGCTCAACGAGGTGCAGGCGGCCGATGGCGGCATCGTCCTGTTCATCGACGAGATGCATACGCTGGTCGGCGCCGGCAAGGCCGACGGCGCCATGGACGCCTCGAACCTCTTAAAGCCGGCGCTGGCGCGCGGCGAACTGCATTGCGTCGGCGCGACAACGCTCGACGAATACCGCAAGCACGTGGAGAAGGACGCGGCGCTGGCCCGCCGGTTCCAGCCAGTGTTCATTTCCGAGCCCACCGTCGAGGACACGATCTCGATCCTGCGCGGGCTGAAGGAAAAATACGAACTGCATCACGGGGTGCGGATCACCGACAGCGCGCTGGTCTCCGCGGCGACGCTCTCCAACCGCTACATCACCGACCGCTTCCTGCCCGACAAGGCGATCGACCTCGTCGACGAGGCCGGCTCGCGGCTGAGGATGCAGGTGGATTCCAAGCCGGAGGAGCTCGACGAGCTCGACCGGCGGATCATCCAGCTCAAGATCGAGCGCGAGGCGCTCGGCAAGGAGACCGACCAGGCCTCCAAGGACCGGCTCGGCAAGCTCGAGAAGGAACTCGCCGACCTCGAAGAGTCCTCGGCCGAGCTGACCTCCCGCTGGCAGGCCGAGAAGGAGAAGCTGTCGGACGCGCAAGGCCTCAAGGCCAAGCTCGACGAGGCGCGGATCGCCCTCGAGCAGGCGCAGCGCCAGGGCGACCTGGCGAAGGCCGGCGAACTCGCCTACGGCACCATTCCCGACCTGGAAAAGCGCCTCGCCGAGACCGAAGCCAGCGAGGATGATTCCATGGTCGACGAGTCCGTCGGCGTCGACGACATCGCCCATGTGGTGTCGCGCTGGACCGGCATCCCGGTCGACAAGATGCTCGAAGGCGAGAAGGAAAAGCTCCTGCGCATGGAGGACGATATCGCCCGCCGGGTCGTCGGCCAGGCGGAGCCGGTGCACGCGGTCTCGACCGCCGTCCGCCGTTCCCGCGCCGGCCTGCAGGACCCGAACCGGCCGATGGGCTCGTTCCTGTTCCTCGGCCCCACCGGCGTCGGCAAGACGGAGCTGACCAAGGCGCTCGCCGAGTTCCTGTTCGACGACGAGAGCGCCATGGTGCGGCTCGACATGTCGGAATACATGGAGAAGCACTCCGTCGCCCGCCTGATCGGCGCCCCGCCCGGCTATGTCGGCTACGAGGAAGGCGGCGCGCTGACCGAAGCGGTCCGCCGCCGGCCCTATCAGGTGATCCTGTTCGACGAGATCGAGAAGGCCCATTCGGACGTCTTCAACGTGCTGCTGCAGGTGCTCGACGACGGCCGGCTGACCGACGGCCAGGGCCGGACGGTGGACTTCCGCAACACGCTGATCATCCTGACCAGCAACCTGGGGGCGGAATTCCTGACCCAGCTCGGCGAGGACGAGGACGTCGACAAGGCGCGCGACGCGGTGATGGCGACGGTGCGGGCGAGCTTCCGGCCGGAATTCCTCAACCGTCTCGACGAGATCATCCTGTTCCACCGGCTGAAGCGGGTGCATATGGGCGCGATCGTCGACATCCAGATGGAACGGCTCGGCAAGCTGCTCGCCGATCGCAAGATCGAGCTGGATCTGGAGCCCTCGGCCCGCGAATGGCTGGCCGAAAAGGGCTACGACCCGGCCTACGGCGCGCGGCCGCTGAAGCGGGTGATCCAGCAGCAGGTGCAGGACCCGCTGGCCGACAAGATCCTCGCCGGCGAGATCGCCGACGGCACCACGGTGTCGGTCGGCGGAGGAAGCGGCGCGGACCGGCTGACCTTCACCACGGTGGAGGCGGCGGAAGCGGCCGCCTGACAGCCGGCTGGGGAACCGGCCGGCCCGGACGCGGCTTCGCGGGATCGAGTAGCGTAGCAAGTTGCGTAGTAGAGTAGAGTAACCGGAGGGCGCCCGCGTTATGGGCGCCCTCTGTTGTTTTCGGGGCATGGGGCCGGACTTTTCCCTTTGCGGGTCTCGTGAAGCGGGCGGCGAAGGGAGGGGAACTCCCCAGGAGAGCTCCTGATGGCACCGTACCTGGATGACCTTCGTAGTTATGCGCCGAGGCGCGACCCGGCCGGCCCGCTCCCCCGCCCAACCACCC
>Ga0070729_10006949_pt1 | contig 11014 bp, 5 predicted proteins | sample tdDd472_FD_66725 | JGI IMG/M metagenome (GOLD analysis project Ga0070729, IMG submission 66725) | Marine sediment microbial communities from the Atlantic coast under amendment with organic carbon and nitrate - tdDd47.2 | ecosystem: Environmental > Aquatic > Marine > Coastal > Sediment | place...
TCTCCACCGTTGCATGGCCAGTGAGCATGATGACCTCGACCAACGGAAAGGACACCTTGAGAGCCTTAAGCACTTCAATACCGTCCATTCCCGGCATTTTGACATCGAGAACAACCACATCTATCGAGTTAGCCTCTTCAAGAATGGCAAACCCTTCCTGTCCACCGTATGCGGTATTCACGGTCAATCCTCGCTTGGTCAACCGCTTGGCCATGGTGTCCACAAATCCTTGCTCGTCGTCGATAAGAAGGATAGTCGCTGGCATTTCAAACTCCTTTTTTTATTCGTTTTTATGTTGCTGATTCACGCCTGAGGAATCCGGTTCTTCGACAGGAACCATTGTGGCCCCGCCAGCCGAAGGCAGCCGGAGAATAAAAACCGTCCCTCTGTCCAGAGCAGACTTCACGGAAATTTCACCGCCCATCTTGTTAACGATGCCGTAGATGATGGAAAGCCCAAGTCCGGTGCCCTTGCCTACGGGCTTGGTGGTAAAGAAGGGATCAAAGATGCGGGAAAGATTTGCCTTGGGAATACCGCAGCCAGTGTCGGCAATAGACACGAGAACCACGCCGTTGTCTGAGCGGGTCGTGATGTCCAACTCCCCACCGCCCGGGTCCATGGCATCAATGGCATTGTTAATCAGGTTAAGAAAAACCTGCTGCAATTCCGACGGGCTGGCCGCCACATCCGGGAGATTGTCGCCAAGACTTGTTTCAATGATCACGTTGACGAACTTGGCCCGTTGCTCACACAAGACGACCATCTCCCGGACCAAATCGTTAAGGATCACGGACTTGACCGTGGGGTCGATCTTGCGAGCAAAGCTGAGCAGCTTATGGGTGATATCCTTGCAGCGTGTTCCCTGACCGCGGATCTGGCTCAATGCTCGCTGGACTTCACGATTGTTGTCGTCCTTGTCCAGTCCCTCATCCAGGAGGTCCTGGATCCACCCAGCTTCTTCAACCATGATGGCAACCGGGTTATTGATCTCGTGAGCGATGCCTGCGGCCAGTTCTCCGACCGAAGCCAGCTTGCCCGCCTCAATGACCTGCTCGTTCATCATATCCTTTTCCTGATCGGACATCTCGACCTTGCGTGCCATGCGCTTGGACATAAGGAGCGCCATGATTGTAATACCGACACCACCCAGCAAAAGAATTACCGCGGCCAAATTTCGTGTTTGGTTGAGATCGGAGAAGGCATCTGCCGTCTCCTGTTGGTAGACCATGAGCCAGTCACCGTTCTTAATTGGACTGCTAACGAATATAGTCTCACTTCCAGTGGATGGATTGGTCTCAGTGACCATTGTGGCACGCCCACGTACGAGGTCGAGATGCCCGCCCTGCCCGTCGAGCAGATGCTTCAGGAACGGCACCTCTGCGCTCAAATCACGGCGCGGAGTTGTCTGAAAATCTCCCTTCCGATTAATCAGGAACGCCATGCCCGTTTCGCCGACCCGGATGTTCTCCACCAACTTGTTGAAGGCTATGAAGTCGAGGGTTGTCCGCAATACCCACTCCTGCCCGTCCGCTTCGAGCAGCAACGCGATTATGAAGTGCGGCACCCCCCGCAATCCGAGAAACACATCACTGACATATACTTCGCGACTCTTCACTGCCTTGAACCAATCCGCATCGGCATAATTGGCATCCCGAAGCTTGAACGGTCCGGAGTATGCGATCTGAACGCCCTCGCTATTCACCAGTCCAAGATCCACAAAATCATTGCCGTGATATCTGACAAGGGAATTGTGCAGCGTTTTCAGACTCGCCTCATCGCGAAATCGGGCAACCCCGTCCATCTCTGCCAGCACCTGGATTTCGGCTATCTTTTCATCCAGATAGAAGTCGATATTCTGGCCATGCTTGAGCACTATCTCACGCATGTGCGCCACGACCTTTTCCTTATAGGCCACGCTGTACTGAAACCCGGCGATGAGCGTGATCAGAAAGAGCGGTGCAAAGGAGACCAGGATAATGGTGAACATCATGGTCTTTGCCAGTCCCTGATAATATTGCGGACTAGACATGGCCTCCCTCCGACAGTTCGTTCTCAAACAGATCCGGGTACAGCTCTTCGAACACGGTTGCGACCATGTGAGTCAAATTGTCGGGGTTACCATTTTTCTCGACCATGGCCGCAACCTGACTCAGGGCAGGATCTTCAGAGAGATCATGGAGGTAGGTGTGCAGAATAACCGGAATATGCGGGTAGCGAGTTACCACCTGTTGCAGTAGTTCCCGTCCGCTAGCCTCAGAAGTGTTCACGTCCAGAATCAGGATATGTGTCGCGATCCCGCAATCGAGCTTTGCGAACAACTCGGTCCCACAGGAGGCGCCCTCAACCATGAAGCTCCGCTTGGCAAACTCTCGACGCAGAAAATCCCGCATCCTTGGGTTGCGCTCCACAATGAGAATCCTGACGTTCGAACTTTGCACCCTCTACTCCTGTTTCATATTTCCAAAATGGCTAAGGCAATAGCCATGCCAGAAAATTGCGCAGAGAAACCTTGAGGGTAAACGTCTAAAATTACTAATTTATATGACGAAACACAGAAAGAGAGATACACACGTTTGACCGTGGCAACTGTCCATATTTTTTATACCTCGACAAAAAAGCCGTCACCCGGATCAAGGTGACGGCTTCAAATCGAAACGAGTGGCATGTACTCTATGAAATGACCGTATGGGTCTTCAGACCGTATTTTTCAATGCGTGCGAGTAAGGTCGGCCGAGACATACCAAGCAACCGGGCTGCCCGGGTACGATTGCCGTCGGTTATCTCCAGTGCTTCGGCCACCACAAGCCGGCCGGAGTAATCCATGAGCATTTCAAAACAATTCTCCCCAGCATACTGCGTGAGCACTCGCCGTATCTCGGCCTTGAAAGATTCATCTGACTTTTCCGTGGCATCGGTCATGTCTCCGGTAAGGCTGACGACCTGCGTCAGTTCGTCCCGGGAGATCGGGGCTCCCCGGTTGAAAATCAGCGCCTTCTGAAGCGTGTTCATCAGTTCCCGGACATTGCCGGGCCAGTCATGGGTAGCCAGAAATTCGCTGGCGTCCTTATCCAAACCCGGATTGGACATTTCCATGTCAACGCTCAGGCGAGCCAGGAAATGATCGGCCAATTCCGAGACGTCGCCTTCTCGTTCACGCAATGGAGGAAGCGCGATGGTGACGACATTGAGGCGATAGTACAGATCCTTGCGGAACAACCCGTCGGCCACGGCCTTCTCCAGATTCCGATTGGTGGCCGCCAGAATGCGCACATCCGTGGGGATGATATTGCCGCCCCCAAGACGCACAAATTGCTTCTCTTGAAGCAGACGTAATATTTTTGCCTGTATATTCAGAGGCATATCCCCAATTTCATCGAGGAAAATAGTACCTCCGGTCGCCTGCTCGATGCGACCGGCTTTACTGCGGTTGGCTCCGGTAAACGCACCCTTTTCATAGCCGAACAGTTCCGATTCGAGCAGCGTGTCCGGGATGGCAACACAGTTAATCGGAACAAAAGGCTTGTTGTTCCGTTGGCTGTATTTATGAATAGCCTGGGCTACCAATTCCTTGCCTGTGCCGGACTCCCCGCGAATGAGAACCAACGCGTCAGTTGCAGCCACTCTGCCAATGGACTTGTAGACATCCTGCATGACACGGCTGCTTCCCAGAAACTGGTCAGCCTTGACCTGGACAGCCTCCTGGGTCTCGGCATTTTCCCGACTGCACCGGGCGGTCTCCAGAGCTTGGGAGATCAACATCAGCATCTCGGGTATATCAAAGGGCTTGAGTATGTAATCGTACGCCCCCATCCTGGTAGCCTCGATGGCAATCTCAGTCGTCCCGTATGCGGTCATGATGATGACTGTCAGACAAGGATCAATGGTGTGCATCTGCTGGTACGCTTCAAGACCGGTCATGCCGGGCATGCGCATGTCCATGATAACAAGGTCGGGAGAAGCCTGCTTCACGGCTTCGACCCCCGCCTCGCCGGACGCAGCAACGCGCACCTCATGTCCTTCCTGCTTCAGGAGTTTCTCGAAACTCTGTCGGAGTTGGGAATCGTCATCAACAATCAGGATCTTAGCCATTCGCTCGCTTCCTTCAGAGGCAGGGCAAGAACGAACGTCGTTCCCTCAGGCCCAGTTGATTTAAGATGTAGCCAGCCACCATGTTCGGTCATGATGCGGTTGGCAATGGACAAACCCAACCCCGTCCCCTCTTCTTTGGTGGAATGAAAAGGTTTGAAAATATCATTCTTGAAGGCGGGCGGGATACCGGGGCCATTGTCAGTCACGGAGAGAATCGCCACCTTGCCATGGGGAACGATGGTCGCAACTTCTTCGGTAATGAAAATCTTGCCGCCATTGATCATGGAATCGCAGGCGTTGAGGATCAAATTCATGAGCGCTTCTTTGAACTGCTCGGGATCGGCATTGACATCGGGCAGTCGTTTCTCTCGGCAGATGGTCACTGAGACACTGGATGCCTCAAGGCGGTGAACAAGGAGAGTCAGGGTACTGTCGACCAGATCAGAAGGAGACACCTGCTGTGGACGCAACTTTGGTGGACGAGAAAATTCTATGAAGTTACGGATAATCGTGTCCAGGTGGCGAATTTCTTCCGAGATGACGTCAAAATCCTCCTTCTGGATGGCATCGAGGTCAAGACTGCGCTCCAGGGAGAAGAGGCGCATCTTCACCGAGGTCAGCGGATTCCGAATGGAGTGAGCCACACCTGCCGCCAGCTTCCCCACGGTGGCCATTTTCTCGGACTGAACCACCTGATCCCGGCTGTGCTGGAGCATCTCGTATGCATGTTCAACGTCATCCATCAATGTCTGGATACGGTCGGACAAGGCTCCCATCTCACCAGACAGATGGTCGGGAAGGGCATCTTTCAATCGTGCCAGTCGCCGGATGGGATCGAGGATGCGTTTCACAAGGATGAAACCCAGCCAAAGAGCCAGCAAGGCTGACACCGGTATTGCGGCACAAGAAAGCACAGTCAGCAACCATGCTTTTTCTTTATAGGAGGCCGCAGTCATGAATATACGCTGCTGGTAGAGGACTTTGTATTTTTCACACTGGTCGTACAGAGATTGATACTGTTCGCGAATATGCTTGTGGGACACTATCGCCTGCTGCTGTTCGCCTTTCCTATAGAGCTGGATGACGTCATTTCTTGAGTAGATGTAACGCAGATAGCCCGACTCAATACTGTTAAGTATTTCCCGGCCTTCCTCCAGGTAATTTGACTGTCGGGCCTGTCCGAGAAGAACTTCAAACTGCTTGTGATGGCCGTTGAGTCGGACCAACCATGCATCGTCGAGGTCCTGGGAATAGTAAGTCGTCAGCCCCTGCTGGGACATCAACTCCTTTTGCAGGCTCTGAGCGGAAAACAGCGCCTGAATATCATGCTCCGCCAATTCCTGGAACATGTCCTGCGTGGCGCGCACATACCACAATGTCATTCCGGCCCCGGCCAGAGTGGCCATGACAAGCCCCGTGAGCAGCAGAATCAGCTTTGTCCTCAAGGGAGTAAAAAGTGTACCAAGTGTTTTTTCAGACATGTGTTACTTCCAGTCTTCGCCGTATGTACCGGACCCAGCCATTTGAGGTTCCTGAACTCTTTACATACACCTTTACGGTAACGAGCAAGAATTAATCAACACTCTTTAATACAAATATGTTTTTCAGTGGACAAGCATGAAACAACGGTCCTGCAATCCATAATTAACGTGATTGGGTTGATCTCAGAAGTAGACCCGATTGTTGGACAGTTCGACAGCAAAGTATAAGATGGATTTCGGTTCTCCTACGCTGCCTGGAGGACTAGCCCCCTACGCCTTACAAAGGTGGCTCCGGTTCTTAGAACCACGCAGCCACATGAAAGACATTCAACACCCAAGAGGGATAATTCGACACAGTCTACATACAGAATATTTTGTCGAAACGAATAATACCCAAAGCGAGAGGTACCGGCCCCCTGTCATCTTAGGTCATCCCAAAAAATTAAGAGGACACAAAAGTTCAGGAAGCGACAGACCCAACCCCCAACTCAAAAAGCACCTTCAATCCACCAGACATCATTTGTATTTTTTTTTGTTTATTCCACGAAAAACGGCTTAGAAGGAAAACCTTCTAAGCCTTTAAATTCATTGCTGGAGCTGGAGGAAATCGAACCCACGACCTCTGAAGGCCTTCCTTGGTGGCATTCAACACCAAAAGAAAGATAATCACTTAATACAACTGGATTTATTTGCCGCCAAGTTTTTTCAAACTTATTACAACATAGTGTGCATGGAGCGCGGTATATCAATAGTTTTGCAGGCATCGAAAGCTGAGCAGACACATAGCGGACACAAAACCAGTCACTGCTTATAGCTTAAACCACTAAATCAGGAAAAAAATAAACAAACTCGTTCAAGCAAAATGGTGCCGAAGAGAAGCCTCGAACACATTTGTCCTTGCTAACTGCTACTTTGGAAAAGAATCTACAAAACGGAGTGTCGGGGTATGTCCTAAGCAGCTATGTGTATGGGATCAGTTCCCAAGCTTTTGGCTCAAAGGAGAGAATAGACGGTCATGTAGCCAACCGCCTTTTTGTTGCTTGTTTAAGGCTTTCAATTCAATTGCGGCCCGTTCGTGGCTGATTCGCTGATTCTCCAAATCCAGATAGATTGCACGGGCGGTCTTTCTACGACGAATGGCATCTCCTGCATCAAGAAACGCTTCGGTCGTCTCTAAAACCCTTACTGCAATTCCCTTTTTCTTTTTCTTTCCAAGTGAGGTGCGAATGTCAAGCATGGCCTTGTTGAGGTTCGATAGGATGAAAGAGAGGGCGGCCTGAGATCTTTCCGCTTGGAACGAGACTTCCTTTTTGCCACTCTCTACGGCTTCACGAACCAACTTTTCTGACAGGAGTCCATATTCCTGGAATGAGAAAAGCGTCTCCAAACTTTCCTGCTGCGCCTTTCCAACACCAAGAAGCATGTCCTGACAGGCGTTGTAGCAGATTTCCCAAGACTGCCATCGGTACACGAAGTCCAGTCCCGTTCCCTTGATGTTTTGCAGTCCCATGATCTTGTTCAGCATTCCGGGGGGAGTTGCTTCAGCAATGGTGTTGATGATTTCCTCTCCGGTGGCGTGTTGGTCCTCTATGACGAGGATTTTTTTGAAAAACCAACCTCTTAATAGTTTGTGAAAGCGTTTATCCAAGCCTTTAGGAATTGAATCATTTGTTTGCTGGATCCTGTCTTTGAGAGCAGCGTAGTCAATGTAGTCTGAAATGCATCCCTTTATATGGATTGAAACGTCAGAAGCAATCGAGGTTGGGCAATTCTCCTTTATCCACGCAAGCACTTCCGGGGCTTCGGTTGGATTGATTGATTGGGGCATTTCCTCTTCGACGGAGGAATTCCGAAGAAGAGCAGTCAGCCTACTCCGAATCTGGTCACTGGAAGTCGGTATTCGCATTCGCCTGGCAGCTGACAGTAAAACGTTTTCAGGTGATTTGCCCTGTTCAGATGATCCCAGACTCATTCCTTTGAGGAACTCGTTAAAAGCCTTCTTGATGTAGCCTTGCAGTCCACCAAGATTGGTTCCTATAAGAACGTGTCTATCCGCAGGGAGGTCTTCCACAATGATGGAGGCAAACATCCGTGAACGGCTCAGCCTGTCCGCTCGGTTGTTTACCACCGTAGTGACATAGACATCCGGTTCATCATCGAGATTCGTGTCAGCGAATCCCATCCGCCGCCAGTTGGCGAGCGTGGCGAAACGCTCATTGGCGGACATGCCGTTGACGAACTGCAGGCGGCGGCCACTCACGTGCGCCACGGGGAACGCTTTGAGCACCCCGATGTCAGGAATGACTCTGTCCGCCATTTCCTTGAGGGCGTAGTCTTTATCGATGCCCAATTCTTCGGCAAGTCCCATGACAAGAGCGATGTTGGAGGGGTGTTCACTGTAGGGGAATCGGTTAAGGACATCATCGGTCAGCAGCCCAGAGTCGAACCATGATACGCGTTTGAGGTCAGTTCCCAATCTTTGTGCAGCATCTTCGATGATGGGAGTCATTTCCTCTTCAGATGTAATCAACTTACCATCATCCGGAATGAAATTGGTCATAACCTGCGGTATGTTGATGCCAGCTGGCCCTTGAATGTCCTCATGGTCCGGGTATGTGTTGGTGATGGTGGAATAATCGTCCCTGGACCAACTGCGTTGCAGTATTCTGACATAGGATGGTGTCAGGCCCATGCACTCCCATAAAAAAACTTCAGCACCCAGATGGCCTGCACGATCCATCAACCTGTGATGCTCCCAGATTGTTGCCTTGTCATATGGCCTGAACAGGAACATCTCATGGGTTTTACCGAAGGGGTACGAATGCAGGAATAATGCTTCACAGCCAGTGGTCTTTGATACGATGCTGTGTCCGCGTCCTTCAAACATGGCTGCCTTGAGGCGCTCCACACCGGACTTGCCGCGGGTTCCCCAACCGCCAATGACAAGGGGTAGCCTTTTTCTAGCTCCATAAGCTCGATGATGCAGGAGAGCACGATGCATTGCGAAGCCAAATAGGACCAGTCCCGAGAAGAGGCCGAGTTCATAAAGTGAGTTGCCATATGCCGAGAAAAAATATTCTCGAACTCCAATCCACCAGTCAACGTCAAGGAATGGAATGACCACAGGAAAAAAACGTCTCACTGATGGATCTTGATCTTCATCTGGTGTTGGCGGTTCATATCCATGCAATTCGATGTGAAACCCCAACTTCTGCAGAGCCTCAACATATGACGAAGATGGGTATCCACTTTTCTCTGTCCAATTTCTTAGATCAGAATATTTAGTGAAGCCGAGCATGAGTTTCAATGCCGCCCAAAAGCGTTTGAATGGTGAACGGGGAGGCGTCAGGACAGTAACACCTTCGGCCGTATACGTTTTCATGGGCAATGGGCGAATATTCTGACCGAGGGCGGCCATGGCCTCGCCAGGAAGAGGGAGATAGGGACGCCATCCGTCTTCCTGCGATACATGCAGGGGCTCCCCTGGTACCTCCGTCCGAGTCAGTTCTGACAAAATGGCAGAGGGGACGATCATCTGCCCGCGAATCTTACGACCGATGGTATGTCTGAATGCCTGACGTTTGTCCGGAGACGGATTGAGCAACTCATGGGTCATCCGCCAGTACTGGAATTCAAAGTCACTCCCGCGATAGAGGCGGTAACTCCGGAATCCTTTTTTGACGGTAAAACCAAAATTTCTCTGAGCCATCAAAGACAGAACTCGACCAAGCAGCTCATCGCGTCCCTTGACCAATTTTTTTGGGATACGACCACTCTTTCCTGGAATGATTCCATCGATGAGTGAAGTGAGTCGTTTTCTGAGTTCGACGGCGTCCTTGTCTTCCAGCAGAAGAATGCGCTCTTTGGCTTGGGCTGCATAGCGCCTGACAGCATGATCAGGAGCAGACGTATGAAGCTGAACGATGCCGGGAAGGATCCCTTTCATAAGAGAACTGGAGGCGACACTCTTCTCTTTCTCATGACAAGATTCACATGCGATGCAGACAGCTTCAAGCGTGGCACGCAGCACGAAAGAATATGATTCATCCGCTAGAAGCTTAAGCCAAGTAGCTGAGATTTCATTCGCCGACGTGTCGTCAACAAAGTGCGCAAGCTCGAAAGCAGCTGCCGCCCGTACCTGATGGGTCGGATCCTCTAAAGCCAATTCCTGAAGCGTATCTACCGCTCCAGAAGATCCGCTTGAAGACAGAGCTTGCACCAGTCCGATACGGACGAACGGGCTGGGGTCCTTCATACAAAGGGAGAGTGCTTTTTTGAACTCTGGGGATGTGTCAGCGTGCTTCCCGGTCAGAGCGGCGGCTCTGCGACGCACAAAGATATCTCCATCCTCTTCCGGTGTCTCAAAGCGATTGATCAAGGCTTTTGACAGGTCGCTGAGTGAAAGTTCTTCCAGTAACGATAGAGCCTCACACTGTGGCCAGACGTCTTCACTTCCGTCGATGGAAAAGCGGTAGACGTATATGATCGTATGAGCATCGATTCGGCTGTCCTGTACGTCCGGGCGCAGTACCTTAATGGTTTTGGCCAGGCTCCGAAACGCTTCGACACGTATGCGAGAGTCGCCGTCGTATGAAATGAGATCTACGAGAAACTTGCCAAGGTTCAGACTGTCCCAGACATCTTGTTGGAGTTGAGAAATATCGTGAACTTTCAGCGCTTGGGCAGCGACTGATCCAAGTCGTGACAGATTGTAGTGGATTGCATATTCGTGCTCGGCGATCTGACGTTGGCACCGTTCCCGTATGGCATCGAATCCGAACCAGCGAGAGAAGGCCTTCTTGTCCTCACTGACCTGTTTATCATCAGCTCCAAGTGCTCGGGCAAAGGCCAGGATATGGTCTTCGCGTTCCCTGTCCGACACTGCACGCATGTACCGCAAGTTATACTCGTTCAGGAGGCCGTTCAGGGAATTGATAGCTTTTATTGTCTCTACACATCGGAAAACAAGAAAGCTGGAGAGACCTTTTTCCAAGCTGCCTTTGAGTACCTCGGACGTCGATCTTCCTGTGGTCTTGATATAGTCGGTGAAAGCTTGGGCTGTTTCTTTCGCACGCGCAGCATGAATCTTCAGTTCGTATACCGGAGCATCGAGTTCCAAAAGACTCATTATATTTTTATTGCTCCAGGACATAGTCCACCGCGTTATTCTTTTTTAATGGGACAGTACGTTCCTTGAGATCATGGAACCGCTCCTCAGCGCGAGGACGAAAGTCTTTCAAGCCTCGTCCATCGTTCCAGAACCATGAGAATTTCAGGGCCCCGGAGGGTTGTCCTAATTCAAGATCATACTCGGTTTTGAAACCAAGTCGAATTCTATCCTGATTTTCAAGCCAGTAGTCCCAGTGGGCACCGAAATCCAGGAAGTCCCTATTGCTGCTTCCAGATCGATCCATGTCTGAATAATAGTGCGTGAACCGGTATCC
>Ga0070729_10006952_pt1 | contig 11012 bp, 7 predicted proteins | sample tdDd472_FD_66725 | JGI IMG/M metagenome (GOLD analysis project Ga0070729, IMG submission 66725) | Marine sediment microbial communities from the Atlantic coast under amendment with organic carbon and nitrate - tdDd47.2 | ecosystem: Environmental > Aquatic > Marine > Coastal > Sediment | place...
TAGTTGAATTGCTTCTTTCAAAAAAATCTAATGTCAGTGCTATCAATAAAAAGGGATATACTCCTCTTATGGTTGCTTGCAAAAACAACCAGCCTGAAACTGCAAAAATTCTATTAAATCATTCAGCCGATATTAATTACAAAGATAAAAAAGGCTTCACTGCCTTGCATCTGGCTACTACTGGTGGTTGTGTAGAATTATTTGATCTGTTAGTTGTAAAGAAAGCCGATCTTAACACAAAGAACAAAGATGGGAATACACCACTTCATCTTGCTGCATTGTCAAGAAATTCTGATTTTGTGGAAAAACTGATCAAAAACCAAGCGAACCTGAAAACAGTTAACAATAAAAAAGAAACCCCAATGCATCTGGCAGCAAAAAAATATGACAATGCTGATGTTCTAAAACTTTTGGTAGAAAACAACGTGAAACTGAACGCAAAAGATGTACAGAAAAGAACACCGCTTCACTATGCGATCAATGCTTATCGTGAAGATAATGCATTGGTACTAGTTGAATTGGAAGCCAAAGTAAATGTAAAAGATGAAAATGGACAAACACCATTACATTACGCTGCTTCAAAAGGAATGACAAAAGTTGTCGAGGAATTATTGGCAAATAAGGCAAAGAAAACTGCCAAAGATAAAAATAAATTAACCGCTCTGGATTTGGCAAAAGAAGCTGACCACCAGGAAATCGTAGAATTATTAAATTAGAGGACAATCATGAAAAAAATACTTTTATTAATCACAATTATTAGTTTGATATCTACAATATATGCAGAAGAATGGACAACCTGGCGTGGCCCAAACCGTGATGGTTCTGTAACTGTAGAAGATTGGAACCCGGAAGCACTTCTCAATGACCCTGAGGTTGTTTGGGAAGTAACAGTGGGTAAAGGTCATTCACAAGTTGCTATTAAAGGCGATTTTCTCTATACAAGCGGCACAGAAGTAACAATTGCCGGAACTGATACACTGGCAGAAGATAAAATTTTCTGTCTGGATCTTGAATCTGGTGATGAAATTTGGTCATTTTCCTATCCTTCAGAAGATATTGGATATCCCGGAATCAGGACTTCCCCAATTCTGGATGAAGACAAACTATATACATTAAGCTCAAAAGGTGATCTCTACTGTTTTGAATCAGAATCCGGGAATGTTATCTGGAAAAAAAATATGACTGCTGATTATGGTGTGCTTCGTCCTTCTTGGGGACATTCAGGTTCTCCTGTAATTTATAATGAAATGGTACTTCTCACTGGTGGCGAAAATGGAATCGCAGTAAATAAGAAAAATGGAAAATTGATCTGGGCAAGCAACCTGGAAATCATTGGTGCTCTCTCCTCACCTCACCTGCTTAATTATGGTGGAAAAACCTATGCAACAATTGCTGATGAACACAATATCCATTGTGTAGATGTTGAAAATGGCGAGAAAAAATGGTCTTACAAATATTCATCAGAAAATGATCCAATTTTCATGGATGGAAAATTATTTCTTTGCGGCGACTATCGTGCAGGGGTTGTAATGCTTGAACTTACTGATGGCGAACCAAAAGAAATCTGGAAAGAAAAAAGTATGCGCGGTGGATTTCAGAATAAAGTTATTGTTGGAGATTATGCCTATGGTTTTGCTTCTGCAAGAAATCGTGATGAATTACATTGTGTAAATCTCAAAGATGGAAAATTAATGTGGCACAAAGACCTAGATGCCCAATTTGGTGCTTTAATGGCTGTGAATGAAAAACTCGTTATCGTCAATGGTCAGGGAAAAGTAATTATTGCTGATGCCGATGAGACAGGCTTAAAAGAAATCTCCTATGCTGATGTAATTCCAATGTCAGAAAATACAGGATTAGAAATGAATCGTCAAAGCCATTGTTGGATTGATCCAGTAGTTTTAGATGGTAAAATCTATGTAAAAAACAATTATGGTCAACTTGTTTGTGTTGATGTTTCCATCTAATTGAGAGAATTATGCAAAAAATATTATTTATTCTAGTAATTACAACTACACTTATTTTTGCAACCGATTGGACAAACTGGAAAGGCCCAAACGGAAATCTGACTACCGATGAATCTGATTGGGATGCAATGTCAATTTCCGATCCCGATATTCTATGGGAAGCAAATCTTGGTAAAGGCCATGCAGCCTTTGCAATTACTGAAGAATATCTTTTTACTACCGGAAATCACCAAGTAATTACCGCTAATGTCGGATCATTTCAAGTCGGTCAGACTCCTGGTATGAAGCAAGATACACTTTACGAAGATGTTGTTTATTGCCTTGATGCTGAGACTGGTGAAGAAATTTGGACCTATTCCTATCCTTGTAAACACAGAGATTGGCCCGGCCCCAGAACAACTCCAGTACTTGACGGTGATTTACTTTTTATCCTTAGTTGGGAAGGACATTTATTTTGCTTTGATGCAAATTCCGGTGATGTAATCTGGAAGAAGCACCTGGTCAACGATGGGCTTTCACAGGAAAACTCCTGGGGATTTGCAGGCTCGCCAGTAGTAGATGGTGAAATGCTATTACTGACTGCTAACAAAAATGGTGTTGCACTCAATAAAAAAACTGGTAATGTTATTTGGAAAAGTGAGCCGGGAATATGTGGATTGACCACACCAATTATTTTTGATTATAATGGTAAAAAGGCAGCAGTGATTCCTGAAGAAAAAATCATGCACATCGTTGATATTTTAAATGGAGATATACTACTTTCCCATGACTACAAAACCTGTAACGACCCTGTCATTTTCGACAATAAAATCTACTTTTCAGCAGAACATAATCGTGGACACTCAACAATGTATGAATTTTCTGGTGACACACTGAAAATGGTATGGCAGAACAATAAAATCATCAAAGGATGGGCATTTATGAACCATGCAATCAAAGATGGTTTTACCTATGCTATCGGTCATTACAAAGGAAAACATCATTTGCATTGTGTTGAATTAGCTACTGGTGAACTGAAATGGGTTCAGAGAGTTGGCGACCGCTGGGGTAGCAATATCATTGCAGGAGACAAACTTATCATTCTCAATGGAGAAGGAAAACTGATCATTGCTGAAACAAATCCTGAGGCATATACAGAAATTGCCAGCACACAAATCCTTGAAATGGCTGATAATACTGGTGTTCAGGAACCATGGCAATGTGCTTGTTGGACAATGCCGGTATTGTCAAATGGCAAACTATATGTCCGTGATAATTATGGTAAGACGGTTTGCCTGAATGTAGAATGATGCTTGAAACTTGAATGAAATAGGTATGGTGTTTTGAAAAAAATTTATTAATACGATGTTATAAGTTACTGATTAAATTATCTGATAAAATATGGTCTGATTTTGATCGTTGGGATATAAAGACCCAGAGGACTATTGGATATCAAATTGTAAGATTAACAGATAGTATTTCAATAAAACAGCATTCAAAGTGAAAACCTGAATCTGTTCGATCAAGTATCTAGCATCAAGCATCTAGTGTCAAAATAATTAAAATATTATTTGTAGTAATCCGTCAACTATAACGATATTACCGCAAAATAAAAAAACGCTAAAGGAAGTATGGATAAAAACACAATTACACTCTACTGCAATTGCTCAAACAGTGAGATAATTAGTAGAGAAATAAAAGAAGAAATTCTTACAAAAATTAATGGATACAAAACAGAATTAATAGCAGTCTCTGACCTGTGTGGCGAATCAATTCATCCAAATCAAATCGAACAATTAAAAGATTATGATTCTATAAATGTTATTGCATGTTTTCCTAGATCCATCAAATGGCTTCTTAATAGAGCGGGAATTACAGACAAAGAACTCAATGTTTTCAACATGAGAACACAATCTATTAAGGAATTTGATCAATATTTTTCCTCCATTGAAAAATCTGAAGGATCTACTGATATTCCAGCTTTTACCAAAGCAACAGATTGGATTCCATGGAATCCGGTGATTGACTATGATCGTTGTATCAATTGTCGTCAATGTGCTAGTTTCTGCCTTTTTGGTGTTTACCAAGTGAATGAAAAAAATCGTGTAAAAGTTATAAATCCATCAAGTTGTAAAAACAATTGCCCTGCTTGTGGACGAATTTGTCCTGAAGCAGCAATCATTTTCCCAAAGGTGGATGAATCTCCAATCAATGGTGAAGATATTACCAATGAAGAAGCAGTGAGAGCCAACATCAAAAACAATGTAGACAAGATGCTTGGAGATGATGTTTATGCAGCACTAGCAAAACGGAAAAAGAAGGCTAAAATTTTGAAATTGAGAAAACAAGCAGAAACAGAACGACAGAAACATCTTGATCAGGAAAAATCTGAATGATATTAAAATATACCAAGCGAATGCTTACAGAAACCAATAAACGACTTTTATGGAAATTTGCTTACAACTTTGGTGTAAAAGGATTAATTGGTGTCAATAAATTCCAAAAACGACTCAAAAAAGGTGAACACTTCCCTGCTTTCCTGTTTTTATCCATTACCAATAAATGCAATCTAAAATGCCAGGGTTGTTGGGTTTCACAAACCAATCCTGCCAATGAACTAGATCTTGAAACATTAGATAAAATCATTAATGACAGCAAAAAACAAGGTGTCTATTTTTACGGAATCCTTGGTGGTGAACCACTACTTCACAAAGGACTTTTTGAAATTTTCAAACGTCATCAGGATTGCTATTTCCTACTTTTTACCAATGGAATGCTTTTAACTGAAACGGTTGCAGACCAAATTGTGGAAGCAGGAAATGTCAGTCCTTTAATCAGCATCGAAGGCGATGAAATTGTCAGCGATGTTCGTCGTGGTGGAAAAGAAGTTTACAGCAAAACTTTGGAAGGTATCAAGCATTGTCGTGATAGAAAAATCATTATTGGCACTGCAACCAGTGTTTGTAAATCCAACATTGATACACTAGCAACAAGAAAATTTTTAGATGAATTAATAAATCTTGGAGTGCATTATCATTGGTATTACATCTATCGCCCTGTTGGACCAAATCCGGCTCCAGAATTAGCACTCTCAATTGAGGAAGTTTATAATCTTCGCAAATTTATGGTTGATGTTCGTGGCGAAGTTCCACTGATGGTTGTGGATTCCTATTGGGATCACAATGGTGAAGCACTTTGTGCCGGAGCGACAGGAATCGGTCATCATATCAGTCCAGAAGGTTATATTGAAGTTTGTCCACCGATACAATTTGCGCAGGAAAAGATTAATAAAGATTCCGATGTCTACAAATTATTAAATGACTCTGTATACCTTGCAGAATTCCGAAAAGTTGTAACAGAAACAACTAGAGGTTGTATAATTATGGAACGACCAGACTTAATGGAAAAGATCATCAATGATCTGAAAGTTGGAGATAGTAGTGGACGCAACTCTGCATTGGAAGAATTACAAAAAATGACCTGCCGTGGAAGCCATGATATGAAAGAAATGGCAATCCCGGAAAAATATTGGATATATAAATTTGCCAAGAAGAACTGGTTCTTCGGTTTTGGAGCCTATGGGTAAATCACTGAAACCTTTCAAATGGTCAAAGACCTTTGAAATGGTTGTATTCGAAGAAACACCAACCATTCTGAAGGTCTTATCAGACCATTCAGAAGGTTTAGAGTTCATAATATGACAAAAGAAAAAACTTATAAAATCCCAAATAATGAAATCCGCAATCAAATGATGGACTTCACAAGAGATTACATTAAAAATAATAATCTCACACCACCATTATCACCAAAAGATGTATTTTCAATTTCAGAAAAAATCCTTGCTGAAACCAAAATATCATATGATTATAAAGATTATAATAGCGTATTGGTGGGTAGTTTGGTTTGGGAAGAGACACTTTCAAACATTCCATTTTCAAAAAGAATAATGCTTCTACCAATGTGCCTCCGTAATTCCAAAGAGTGCATTGCAGAAATGGACGAATTTGGACTTATATGTATGCAATGTGGCAACTGCGATTTGGGCAGACTACAGGAAAAAGCAGAAGATTTAGGCTATGTAGTTTTAATTGCTGAAGGAACTACTGTAGTAACAAAACTTATCGAAAGCGGCCAAATTGAAGCAGTCATTGGCATTGGATGCTTGTCCTCGCTAGAAAGGTCATTTCCTTATATTACAAAAGCAGCAATTCCTGCAATTGCTATCCCATTACTCAAGGATGATTGCATTGACACTAGAGTTGATACGGATTGGCTGGAGGAAATAATCTCTATCAAGGGGGAATCTGAAATTAATTTCACCTTCGATTACAAAAAATTACGTAATGAAATAGATTCATGGTTTGATGAAGAAAATCTTAATTCAATACTCAATATATCGAGCACTAAAACTGAAAAAATCGCAATTGATTGGCTTGGAAGTGGTGGCAAAAGATGGAGACCTTTTCTCACTGTTTCAACCTTTCAGGCATTGAGTAAAGATTTCACAATCATTCCCGATGACATGAAAAAACTAGCAATTTCAGTGGAATGTTTTCATAAGGCTTCATTGATACATGATGATATTGAAGACAATGATTCTGTTCGTTACGAAGAGTTGACATTGCATGAACAATATGACATTCCCACTGCCATCAATATTGGTGATTTGCTCATGGGATTTGGATATCGATTGATTGGAGAAACCACATTTTCACCGGAAATCAAATCACGAATATTTACAGAAGTTGCAAAAGCACACACAAAACTTTGCATCGGTCAGGGAGAAGAGCTCAATTGGCTCCAGGAAAATTACGTGATGAAAATTCAGGAAGTGATAGAAATTTTCCGTCGTAAAACCTCTCCGGCTTTCGAAGTTTCCATGACAATTGGAGCAATTGCAGGAAAATGCTCTGATGAAGAATTCGAAGCATTGGTGAAATACAACGATGCCATGGGAATCGCTTATCAGATTCAGGATGATTTGGATGATTTTGTTCCCGATAATCCTTCCGATTTTTCAATAATGAATTCATTGATTGCTGATTTACAACATGTAGAATCAGCAAAAGAAAAAGCCGAGGAATTATTGGAATACTACAAAAATCTTGCTCTTGATTCTGTAGCAAGCATCAATAACATTTTCCTAAAAAGTCATCTATTCCGCTTGATTTTCAAAATTTTACAGGAATCAAAAAAATTTCCTCTTTCAGCACACAAACATGAAATTATCAATGAGGATTCGATAAAATAATGAGTCCTCAAAAATTACATAATATTGCTAAGTCGATGAATGACAAAGCAAAACTTGCAACAAATATCCTTGATCAGGAATCTCTCGATCACATCATTTCTTACATTAATTCTCAAAAAAATCCAGATGGCGGTTTCAAAGGTCGTGATGGACGAAGCGATCTCTATTATTCACTTTTTGGTTTGGAGTGTTTGGAGGCTTTGGGGCAACCAATTGATTATTCATTATTGGAATCTTTCTTATTGTCATATTTTGAAATGGAAGACTTGGATTATATTCATCTAGTCTGTTTAATTCGTTGTCTCAATAGAATTCCTGAATTGCCTGAGAAAAATCACAAACTTGATATTCTCTTCCAACGAGTCAGTAAAAGTCGCACTGACGATGGTGGCTACAAACTTTCACCTGAAGACACATACACATCAATTTATGCTTCTTTCCTGTCTTATTTAGCACATAATGAATGTGGCATACCATTTCCGAAAGAAAATTTACTTTTTGAAAATATAGAATTGTCTGCATCCAAAGATGGTGCTTTTGCCGATCAACCTGGCTTGAGAAATGGGACTACTACAGTAACAGCAGCAGTAACAATCTTATTTAATCAGTATGATAAACTGGAAACTTCCACACTCTCTAACTGGCTCATGAAACAATATACAACACACGGAGGCTGGAAAGCCTCTCCCCTTGCACCAATTCCGGATTTACTTTCAACAGGAACGTCGCTTTTTGCATTGCAGGCACTTGGAATTGATCTGACCGATAAAAAGGAACAAACTTTTGAATTTGTAGAAACTGTCTGGGCTGAAAATGGTGGATTTTGCGGACACTTATTTGAAGAAGATCCTGATACAGAATATACATTTTATGGATTGTTGAGTTTGGGGATTTTGGGAGAGTTGTGAGTTTTAATGCTAGATACTTGCTGCTTGATTCTAAACACTCAAGCATCAAGCATCGAAATTCAAATATTAACAAATGAATACAAAAATAGATACAGAAAAATTAAATAAAGCGATCTCCATTTCTGAACAAAGATTGCTTCAAGCCCGCAACTCACTAGGTTTCTGGGAAGGCTACTTATCCAGTAGTGCCGTTTCCACATCAGTAGCCATTTTTGCTCTATGGAAATACGATAAAGAAACATACCACGATAAAATCATTCTAGGAATAAACTGGTTGTGCAACAATATTAACACAGATGGTGGCTGGGGCGATTCACCGAAAAGTGAAACCAACCTCAGTTCGACACTACTGACCTGGTCTGCTCTATCAATCGTTAAAGATGATGAGAAATATTCTGAAACAATAGATAAATGTGAGTCTTGGCTAAGAAATATAATTGGTAATTTGAAACCAAATCTAATCATCAAAAAAGTAATTAGTTTTTATGGAAACGACAGAACCTTTTCTGTGCCTATTCTTATGTTTTGTACACTTGCAGGTAGACTTGGTGAAGAACCTGATTGCTGGAATCATATTCCGCAACTTCCATTTGAATTAGCACAATTCCCGCATCAATTCTACAAATTTCTCAATCTCAATGTTGTGAGTTACGCTTTACCAGCTTTGATAGCGATGGGATTGGTGAAGTATAAAAAAACATCAAACCACAATTTCCTTTCAAAGGCAATCAGGGAAAAAGCAATCCCAAAAGTCATGAATATCCTGGAAACTCTCCAACCGGAGCATGGTGGATTTCTTGAAGCAGCACCTTTGACTGGGTTTGTGACTATGAGTTTGGCATCTACAGAATTCAAAAATCATGTTGTAACTCAAAATGGAATTGATTTCCTTACATCGACACAACGTGAAGATGGTTCCTGGCCAATCGATACAAATCTGGCAACCTGGGTGACCACATTATCCATAAAAGCACTACTTATTGATTCTTGCAAGTCCCCCTTTAAGAAGAGGGATTTAGGGGGATTTAAAGATAATATTCAAAGAAGTACTTCATCCTTTGCTAAAAAGGACAAACAATTCCTCACACAATGGCTTCTGGACCAGCAATTTCAGAAGGAACATTACTTCACCCATTCCCCTGCAGGTGGTTGGGGCTGGACAAACCTCTATGGTGGTGCTCCCGATGCAGATGATACTTCCGGAGCTTTGGTAGCATTACTCAAAATGTATAGTGGTGAAGAAGAAATTCTTGATGCTGCAAGAAAAGGAATTTTTTGGCTACTAAAAATCCAAAATAGCAATGGTGGCATACCAACTTTTTGTAAAGGCTGGGGAAAATTGCCTTTTGATCAAAGTTGTCCTGATCTCACAGCTCATGCAATTCAGGCAATGTCGGAATGGAAATCAAAACTTCCATCGTTACAAAAACAAATAGATAAATCAATTAAACGAATGATAAAATATTTATCCAAAAATCAACATAAAGATGGATACTGGCTACCGCTTTGGTTTGGAAATCAATGGAATAAAAACCACGAAAATCCAATTTATGGAACTGCAATGGTAGGAATCGCATTACAAGAGGTGAAAAATGATTTTCCAGAAGTTAATATGCTTTTGAAAAAAGCCAGTAAATGGTTATTTTCTGAACAAAATAACGACAATGGCTGGGGAAATTCAGCTTCCGGTAATTCAACAATTGAGGAGACATCACTGGCACTTCAAGCATTAATTACCGAAGAATCAAATGACTCAATTATTTCCGGTAGCAATTGGCTAATTGAAAATATATCAGATAAAAGTGAATTAACTGCATCACCTATAGGACTTTACTTTGCAAGTCTTTGGTATTCTGAAAAAATGTATCCAATGGTTTATTCGCTAGCTGCTTTGAAAAAAATTATAAAATATAATAAATAGGTTTTAACATCAATAATCTCAATAAACATATCACAAAAATCATCCCTACAATCTTTTGTATTATGGCTTTTACAACATTAGTTTGGTGGATGTCGTATGACCCAACAACAGACTTAATTGAACATCATCCGGGTATGGACAATCAACCTGAAAAAGATTCCAGAAGCAGTGATGCTGAAAAAATAGAAATCGGTTCATTTTTCCAAGAATTTGCTGATCTAAATAATGAACTTCCAGGCGAATGGGTACAATTCCGCGATGCTGATTCCAGAAATATCATTGAAAATGGTGAAAAACTATCTAATAGTTGGCCAGAATCAGGACCAGAAATTCTCTGGTCGGTGGTTTGTGGCGAAGGTCATGCTGCTCCATCAGTGAAAAATGGACGGGTTTATCTATTGGATTATGATGAAGAAACTCGCATGGACTTGCTCCGCTGTTTTTCATTGTTCTCAGGAAAGGAACTTTGGCAACGCGGTTATCCAATCAGTATCAAAAGAAATCATGGTATGTCCCGTACAATTCCTGCACTGAAAGATGATTATGTCGTCACAATTGGCCCAAAATGCCACACAATGTGTGTTGATGGCAAAAGCGGAGATTTTCTTTGGGGAATTGATATGGAATCGGAATATGGAACAGAAACACCTTTTTGGTACACCGGTCAATGTCCAATAATCGATGATTCTCTTGTTGTACTAGCTCCCGGTGGTTCATCATTACTCATCGGTGTCAGCCTGAAAACAGGAAAGGTAAAATGGTCAACGCCAAATCCAAACAATTGGCAAATGTCCCATGTTTCTGTCATGCCAACAACTTTTGCCGGACGCAAAATGTATATTTACAGTGCAATTGGCGGAATGGTTGGTGTTTCTGCTGACTCGGCCGATATCGGCACTGTGCTCTGGGAATCAAAACTCTGGAGCCATTCAGTCCTCGCTCCAACTCCTGTTATTACTGAAGATGGAAAAATTTACTGCACAGCT
>Ga0070729_10006953_pt1 | contig 11011 bp, 11 predicted proteins | sample tdDd472_FD_66725 | JGI IMG/M metagenome (GOLD analysis project Ga0070729, IMG submission 66725) | Marine sediment microbial communities from the Atlantic coast under amendment with organic carbon and nitrate - tdDd47.2 | ecosystem: Environmental > Aquatic > Marine > Coastal > Sediment | place...
CCAAATGCCGAATGCAGTAACATCGCATTTTCAAGCGATTCTGGTGTAATAATATTTGCGAGGGAAATACCCATTGTCTTCATATGAAGTAACGCAAGTGCAGAGCGTTTAGCCATATCAAGCCAAACATCTTCACCTGATGGGATTAACGCGCTATGGGGTAATGTCAAACCAAATGCCTCAGCCACGACTTGAGCAGTTGCGGCAGTCCCCAAAAATTGACATCCGCCACCTGATGACCCACAAGAACGACATCCCATCTCGGCGGCATAATCGAGGCTGATCATATCATGGGCAAACCGTGCCCCAATCGTCTGTACTGTCCCCGCATCTTCCGCACCTTCGGCAGGTAATGTCGCACCACCGGGCACAATAATTCCGGGCATATCGGTACAGCCTGCTAGTGCAATCATGGTTGCAGGTAACCCTTTGTCGCAGGTTGCTATTCCCATCACACCATCACGCGTGGGGAGTGATCGTATCAATCGGCGCATCACAATCGCGGCATCATTCCGATAAGGCAAACTATCCATCATGCCACTTGTACCTTGAGAGCGTCCATCACATGGGTCAGAGCAATATACAGCAAATGGAATCGCATTCTGTTTACGCATTGTTTGAGCAGCTTCGCGGACTAATAAACCCAGTTCCCAGTGTCCGGTATGATAACCTAGCGCAATCGCTGAACCATCTTCACCACGCAAACCACCTTGTGTACTGACGATCACATACTGCTCACGGTTGACTTCTTCTGGATGCCAGCCCATTGCTACATTTTGTGTCATTGCAAACAGATTGCCACTCGGTTCATTGAGTAACATCTCTTCGTTGAGCGGTAATTTTCCATCTGTACCTTGACCTTTGGTACGGGTATAACGGATCACATCGGGGTTACCATAAATATCATCTTGTGAGGGTTGTTGAGTTTGTGACATGTAAATCTACTTTCCATTTCCATTAATCATCATTAAGTAACCATTCTATTGCTTCTTGTGTTTCTCCTACTTTGAAGAATTTACGATTTACATCAAATCGTGCTACCATCGTCGCATTCTTCACAATCATAGGATAAGACATATCACTATAAATATGAGCAATACGTACAATAATATCGTCCCGCATAATCAATTTTTTCATACCATCTGTCATTGCCTTAAAGGATGGTGTACGAACATTTTCGTAATCATGTAAAACACGCAAGACACCATTTTCAGGAGACTCATTCATAAGTTTTGTAAACAATGCAATATAAGCATCAACAGAATTACGATTGATGTCTTGTAACCAAGTCACTTGATGAATACCATTATCAAGATGTGTATAAACCATGTTATCTGACATCATGTTCCTTACTGATTCATTATTTATAAATTTTCAAGTAGCCATTCTATTGCGTTTGTTCTTCAAAGGAGTTTACTGATTAGACTATTGATCAGTTTCGAGCAACCACATTTTCGCTTCGTCTTCCTCATCTGATTTAAAAAAACCGCGATTACCACTGATGCGATTCGCCACGACGAAATTTTTCATCAAAATAGGAACAATATTATCATCCGATAAATATGCTGTGCGATAATTGACATCGTTTCGCATTCCCGACTTTCCGATAACATCGGATAACACTCTAAAGGGTGGTGCACCAGCTTGTCTTAAGTCAATGAGCAAGAGAATCGTTTCGCCGTGGGACAATCTTGCATTAATGTCTTTATAATACGCGGATTGATCGTATACTGCATCCCGTGAATTATTAAACCAAACAAAATGGTGAATGCCAGACTCTAATACATATAATTGTACATGTTCCCCCATGACAATCTCCTTTAATGTATATCCTTCAATTGTTATAATCACACTCTACCTGATAGGAGTATAGTATGACACAAAATCGTTTTGTAAACCAAGTAGCGATTGTCACAGGGGCTGGTGAGGGAATCGGATATGAAATTTCTCGCCAGTTATGTGAACAAGGTGCATCCGTATTATTGAATGATATTTATGAAGATAGAGCAAAACAAACTGCCGCAACGATTCAGCAAGAAACAGGCGCATCATGTATCGGGGTCGGGGGTGATGTCGCTGACGTAGACACTGTGCGTGGTTTGGTATCACAAGCTGTTGAACATTTTGGGAAATTAGATATTTGTGTCTGTAATGCAGGTCTCACGTTATGGGGTGATTTTTTTGACTATAAACCTGAAGACTTTGATCGTGTACTCAATGTCAATTTACGCGGGTCATTTTTTCTCACACAAGCTGCCGCTCGTCAATTTCGAGAACAAGGCAACGGAGGGCGCATCGTGTTGATGTCTTCCGTTACTGGACATCAAGCGATTCCATATATTGCCGCATATGCTATGACCAAAACAGCGTTGGAGATGCTCGCTAAAAATCTCGTGCTGGAACTTGCGCCTTTGGGTATTACAGTCAACACAGTTGCACCGGGGGCAGTCGTTACACCGCGCAACCTCAAAGATGACCCCGATTATGCACAACATTGGGGCGGGGTTATTCCTCTCGGAAAAGTTATTCAACCTGAAGATATTGCCAATGCTGTTCTATTTCTTGTTGCTCCCGATTCCGCCAAAATCACGGGACAAACGATTGTTGTCGATGGTGGATGGACAAGCTATAGCCCGACTCCATCAATGGATTATGCAAAAGACTATGACGCTAAATAATTATTTTTATTTCAATCGGAGTAAATATCATGAGCCAAGCATTACGCATCGGTGTTATCGGATGTGGTGCAATCGCCCAGATCATGCACATACCGTATCTCATCGAACATGAACGTTTTCAAGTTGTTAGTTTTTGTGATGCCTATGAACCTGTATTAAATGAAGTCGCTGACCGCTATCAAGTAGAAAAACGTTATGTCGATTATCATGATTTATTAGCCAATGATAATTTGGATGCTGTTGTTATTTGTCATGCAGGGTCACATCGAGATACCGTCATAGCCGCGATAGAAGCAGATAAACATGTCTTTGTCGAAAAACCCCTAACGTGGAGTCTGCATGAAACAGAAGAGGTTGCAGAAGTTGTTCGTCGGTCAGATCGTATCTTACAGATGGGGTATCACAAACTTTATGATCCTGCATTCACTTATTTCAAAGAGCAAATTGAACAGATGCAAGACATTGGCATTGTTCGCATCACAGTCTTACATCCAGTTAATGCGCTGGGGTTTTCTCCTCATCGGATACGGCGAGGCAATGGAAAAATCGTGCATGGGCATGTTGACCCCGGCACATGGGAGGAACAACGAGCGGGACAACTTCAAGCCTCCTCAGGTGCGTTAAAGGCAATCGTGGATGAAGCACTTGGAGAAAATAAAGATAATTCCGATGTGCGGTTAGCATATGGGACGATTGTATCAAGCTTGATTCATCAAATTTACACCATGTACGGATTATTTGGTGAACCTGAAAAAGTGATCAGTACAGACATATGGCGCGAAGGATTTTCGATTCATTCCGTGATTCAATATCCGAAGGGTTTACGTGTAATGATGGATTGGCATTTTCTATCAAACCTTAAAGATTATGACGAAGAATATGCGATATATGGGAATTATGATCGGGTGATGCTCAATTTCCCTAGTCCATACTTCCGCAATTTTCCGAGTCCCGTCACGATCCAAGGTGGTGATGGTGAACTCTCATGGAAGAAAGTTGTTACCGTTTCGCATGGAGAAGCATTTGAAAATGAATTGCTCGCGTTTTACGATAACGTCATCAATCACCAAACACCGGTATTAAGTGGTATTGAGGATGCACTGAAACATGCACGGTTTCAACAAGAATTAATTGATGCAATTCGGCTATAACTTAGCCCCAAACATAGGCTTTTAACATCGATTCCAGCATTCGCAATGCACCTAAGTTACGCACATTCATACCGTATTGCAAATTATTGCCGTCGAAGAATGCGGAATTACCAAGTTCATCACCAGGGACGGACAAATGGACGGCATCTGAACTTATCCCATTTCCGGGTAAGTTGATCGTTTCATTATATAAGTCCCATAAAGGAATACTAAATTCTCCTGCAAGGCGACGAATAACAGAATTATACGCATCGATTCGAGTTGGAGAATCCAATCGCAACGGCAAAGTACTCAAAATTGGGACAACACCGTTATCTATCGAAATTTCAATAACATCGCGCATATTTGCCTCATAGACCCCCGCACTCGATTCGTAGACATCATTTGTACCCAAGAGAATAAGTGCAAACGCAGGACGGGTCTGGCGATATTCGCAGATCAGGGGGATTTCTCCTGCTAGGCAATCTCCAGCCAAATCTGGTGTCAAAACACTGTACGATTTCCATCCGGGGTACATTGATTTTGCCGTATGCCCATATGATGAACCGAAATGATCAATCACAGGTTGAAGATAGGTATAGTCGCCAAGATTGTAATTACCCCAACCAATCTGGTACATGAATCCCGCCGTCGCGGTCAGGCTATCGCCGACTTTGGTAAACAAATAAGGATTATTGCCGAGGCTTTGACCGTAACTATAAATACTGCCAGTCCCTCTAATACCGGTTTGAAAAACATAAGTACCCGGTCCCGAACTGGCGACCACAGGCGGTTGCGTATTTGTATTCGTTGTCGAAGGCTGTTCAACCACTGCGACAACATCCGCAGGTGCAAATGGATTATTGACAGGTGAGGGATTGTTAATGACAGGGATCGCGCTCAGTTCAAAGAATAAATTAAGATATTGGGTTGCAACCCATCCTTCTCCTTGTGAGGGAGTATCAATCAAGACCCAAACATTATCGGCTGTGCGCCCGTTGACCGTTACCGTCGTAAATTCTTCGAGATTAAAAAACACACGACTCTCTAACAACGGCAATTCACGTAACCGTAAACCATTGCCTTCTTCACTGACCTGTCCTTCATTAATGATGATCTTCGGTGGGGTCACATTTGGTGCGGTAGTCGGTTGAATAACCGATGGAATAGTAGGTTGAACAACTGAAGGGGTAGTTGGTTGAACAACCACCGGCTCTATTGTGACATTCGCTGGTGCATCAACCACAGGAACAGCATTAATATCAAATGGAATATCGACAAATCCACGCATCACCCAACCACTGACACCATTCGTCCGACGTACTTGTAACCATGTACTATCTGACAAACGACCATCCACAATCAATGTTTCACCCGCTGTTAAATATAACAAAACATTATCATCAACATAGGGAGAAATTCGCATCCGTAGACCTTCGGCATCTTGGCGCACCGTCGCCACATAATCTTGTGGGATAATCGTGCCAGTAATCGCAAGGTCTTCGATATTGACTGTCGCAATAACAGATGATGCTGTGACCCATCCTTTCGCATTATCCGAAAATTCGACTTGTAGCCATGTGCTATCTGATGTCCGTCCAATCACCCGAATATATTGGTTACTTTGAATCAGCCGGATTAAACTGCCGTCGGGTCCGGGCTTATCATACGCATAGGTACGTTTATTGGGTGGACGTAGCGACACATTCGGTGCTTGGGTGGGGATAGCCGTGTCCTGTGGAATGATTGTAGAAGTCGGTGGTACAGTCGTGTTAGTCGGTTCAGCCGTGTTGGTCTGAGTTGGTGTTGCATCATCAGTCGATGTTGCTATTGGCGTAATACGGGTGGGTGTGGGTGATAAAAATGTCGGGCTAGGGACAGGGGTAAGCGTTGACGACTCTGTTTGATTCAGTGTACAGGCTGTTCCTATACAAACCACAATGAATAAACCGAAGACACGAAACCAATGAGAAGACACTTTCACAACATACTCCAAACTGACACATTACAATATGGAAGGTTCATAACCTAGGTATCAAGCATTATGAATCATGACTTCCATCACTTGCTCAAATTTCGTTCTTGCTAGGATGTTGCTTCGGCAACCGATGGGGTAGGAGATTCATCCCCTTTTTTGCGACGACTCCGCAGAATATCCATCGCCATCCATCCCACACCAATTAAAGCTAAACCAACACCGCCAACGACCATCATATTAAAGCGATCTTTCACCAAATCACGTCGTTCCATATCAGCTGCAACAAGGCCTTGCGCCTCTGCATTGGTCTGCGGTGAAATTTGTTGACCGCTAGCATGGATCTTAGCAGCTTCATTATTTGCTAGTTCATTCGACAAAACAAAAAAACGAAATGTTCCAAATAACGTCATCAAAATACCAATAACAATTGTTGTAAATAATAATCGCTCAACAAATTCACTATTTATAATTTTGGTCATGTGATTCACCTAAAAAATGATTTTTTGCCTAATAGCGTACGAAAACTTACAATATAAGGAATTAATGATATTTATTGTACGGAACAATATAATGACAAGCAACATCGTTTCTGTAGGAATGGTTGGTACAAGTTGGTGGGCAGATAGTATGCACTTGCCCGCGCTTGATAGCCATCCTAATGCTAAAGTCGTTGCCATATGTGGTCGTAATCGGGATAATGCACAGAAAATGGCTGACACATGGGCTATACCAAACGTCTACACAGATTTTAACGAGATGATTGACAATGCAAACCTTAACGCTATTGTGATCTCTACCCCAAATGACACGCATTATCCTATCACTATGAAAGCACTTGAAAAAGGCTTACATGTGTTATGTGAAAAACCAATTGCGCTAACCTACCCTCAAGCACAAGAGATGGCAACCCTCGCAGACGAAAAAGGCGTAAAGCATCTCGTCCCCTTCACCTATAGTTTTATGCCAACAGCGCGCTACCTCAAACAATTGATTGATGAGGGATACATCGGTAAGCCGTATCATCTCAACCTGCGTTATTATACAGGTTATGGGCGTGATGGGCAGTATATGTGGCGGTTCGATAATAAAATCGCTGGTTCAGGCATCATCGGTGACCTCGGTTCACACTTCCTCTATATCGCAGAATGGCTCTACGGTGACATCACCGCAATCACATGCCGATTAGGACATATCGTTGACCGTGACCCAGTTGACCCTGATGGTAATTCCTATGATGTGGGTGATGATAGTTGTATGCTAACCGTCGAGTTTGCGAATGGTGCGATTGGCATGATTCACTGCACAGCAATTTGTTATGAAGACACACCTTTTGGGCAAACGCATCATATGGAATTTCACGGATCGGATGGCACACTCTATAGCTTTACTGATTGGGATACGATCCAAGAGGTCAAAGGCGCAAAAGTTGGTGAGGGCATGATAAAAGAGTTACCGATTCCGGATGCGATTTGGGGGGATGCCCGGCGCGATACTGTTCATAATACCTATAAAGATATGTTCCGTTCTGAAGATTTTATGATTCGTGGCTTTATCAATGCAATTATCAACGATACAGACTTAACGCCTGATTTACATGACGGAGCACGGATTCAAAAATTAATCAGTGCCGCGCTTGAAAGTCATAATACAGGTTCGCGGGTTTTAGTTGATTTTGTAACACAATAATATTTAGAGGGAATAATATGCGATTAGAAGGAAAAGTTGCGCTCGTAACAGGGGCGGCGCGCGGTATCGGCAGGGGAATTGCGCTTCGATTTGCAGAAGAAGGGGCGCGCGTCGGTATCCTAGATTTACACGCGGAAGATTGTCAATCTGTGGTGGCTGAAATCACCGAAGCAGGTGGTCATGCCATTGAAGTTTCTGCTGATGTGAGTAACCCAACACATGTCAAACATGCCGTCGCCAAGTTGCAAGAGCATTTCGGGACAATTACAGTCTTGATGAATAATGCCGCCGTCATGCCGTCAGGGGCAATCCATGAAACAGCACTGGCAGACTTTGACCGGTGTTTGGCGGTCAATTTACGGGGGACATATCTCGTTAGTCAAGCTGTTATCCCTAATATGTTAGAAGTGGGGCAGGGCAGTATCATCCATATGGCAAGTGTGACAGGATTATTGGGTTTACCGGGGATTGCCGCTTATTCCATGACCAAAGGCGCATTGATCGCATTGGGGCGCGCGATGTCTACCGATTATGCCAAGTTGGGGATTCGCACCAATACCATTTCACCGGGGACGATAGATTCTCCGATGTTACGTGATTTCCTTGCGGCACAGTCACGCCCAGATGAATTACGAATCGAGTTCAATGAGATGCACCCTATCGGCAGAGTGGGTACAATACGCGAAGTCGCTAATGTATGTTTGTTCCTTGCATCCGATGAAGCAGGTTTTGTTACAGGGTCAAATTATACGGTTGATGGTGGCTTAAGCTCCAAAGGGGAGCAACCACAAGATTAATGTAGGAGATATAGCGATGGTAGATACAATCAATAAGATTGAACTTATTGAAAGAATTGCCAAGAAAACAAAAAAGGATGAAGCAGACGTTGAATTAATTGTGGATGCAACTTTAGATGAGATTTACGAATCTTTAAAAAATAGAGAAACTGTCTCAATACGCAATTTCGGAAAATTTTATATTCGTGATCGAAGCAGTGGAACTGTCTTTAAATTCGATCCATCCCAAAAATTGCGGGCTATCTTTGGATGGTCATCGACATATAAGGGAGAATTATAATTAGTCCTCCGGTGAAGGGAAACATTAGATGATTACCAATGAAGATCGATTTAACCAGCTAATCGCTGATGCGCTAGCTCAAGATTTTTCCGGTTGGGATTTTTCTTATCTTGATGGGCGGTTCTCAACCGAAGATTTGCCGTGGAGCTATGAAGACGAAGTACGCCAACACTTGCCGCATATTCATACGATGCTTGATATGGGAACAGGCGGAGGGGAATTTCTTGAGTCCCTTGCACCCTTGCCAAAAAAAACTTATGCCACAGAAGGTTGGTCACCGAATGTCCCAGTCGCCCAAGAGCGTCTAAAACCATATGGTGTGACAGTTTACGCAGTTGACGATAAACATAATCTGCCGTTTGAAGAAAACACATTTGATCTTATCATCAATCGACATGACTCATTTGACGGAGCAGATATTTATCGTGTACTCAAACCCACAGGTATCTTCATCACTCAGCAAGTGGGTGGTGCAAATAACATCCGATTTAATGAGTTGTTGGATGCTCCCTCCCCTGAGTTTGATGATGTCCTACTTGAAAATACTGTCCAAGAACTGAAAGACGCAGGTTTAGAAATTATACAAACTTTTGAAGCCTATCCTGAAGAGCGATACTTCGATATTGGCGCGGTTGTCTTTCATTTGAATGGCATCAAATGGCAAATTGAAGATTTTAGTATAGAGAAATATCATCAGCAATTAGGTAAGATACATAACATGATTGAGCAAGATGGTTATTTAGCTACTCTAGCTCATCGCTTTTTCATTAAAGCACAAAAATAATAATTAATCGATTTGAATGGAGTAAATATGAGTAATGCACCCTTATTAATTCGTTATTTTCACCCTGATAAAAATGAGCGTGTCGGGTTATGGATTGAAGATACTATTTATGATGTCACACACTTATTTCCCTTTGTATCAACATGGTTACATACATCTGTCGGACGTGTTGATGAGGCAATTGAATCGCTTATTGCGGCAGCTTATGAATCGCCACACACATTTTTAGCAACTACACTCGATACTGAACCCTCTCCAAATGAAGTGCATTGGTTGCCCCCGATGGATGAACAAGAAATCTGGGCTTCCGGTGTGACATATATGCGGAGTCGGGAAGCACGGCAAGAAGAATCAGCCGATGGTGGAGATGTCTATGCACGGGTCTATGATGCAGAACGTCCCGAATTGTTCATGAAGGCAACTGCCAAAAATACAGTTGGTCACCTTGATGCAGTTGGCATCCGCAAAGATTCTAAATGGAATGTTCCCGAACCCGAATTAGGGTTAGTCCTCAATAGTGCGATGGAGATGGTCGGCTTTACCATCGGTAATGATATGAGTAGCCGAGATATTGAAGGCGCGAATCCGCTCTATCTGCCACAAGCAAAAGTATATACTGCTTCTTGTGGGCTTGGTCCGGGAATTTTACTTGCTCCCTCAAATGAATGGCTAGATACCACGATTTCGATTACGATTGCGCGTGATAATGCCGATGTATTTAGTAATTCGATTTCAACTTCACAGATTAAACGGACACTACCTGAACTCGTTAGCTATCTGGGGCGGAGCAATACCTTCCCGAATGGTGTTATCTTACTGACAGGGACAGGAATTGTGCCTGATTCAGATTTCACGTTAAATGTGGATGATATTGTAACCATCACCATTGACGGCATCGGTACGCTACAGAATCGAGTTAAAGAGGTGTGATATGGTCGCACAAGTTGAATTAGCAGAATTGGCACTTCCGCAATTTGGTTTACCCACAATTCAACCAACAATCCCTGTCGAGACTTATCAGGCGCGGATTGAATCAGCACTCAGTAAAGCAAGTTCAGCAGGACATGATGCACTGATTGTGTACGGTGATCGAGAACATTTTGCAAATCTGACTTATCTGACGGGCTATGACCCCCGTTTTGAAGAAGCCTTGCTCATTCTTGTTCCTAACAATAAGCCTGTCCTCCTCGTCGGTAACGAGGGGATGGGTTATGCTGAGTTGATGGAGCTTGATATTGAAAAAGTGCTCTATCAAACATTTAGTTTGTTAGGTCAACCACGCGGTAAAAGTCCGTCACTGGCGGATACTCTAAAGGATGCAGGTATTGGACAGGGACAACAACTCGGTGTGATCGGATGGAAAGCATTCGACAACCGCGAATTCCCTGACCCTGAACATACCCTAGAAATCCCCTCATTTATTGTTGATGCACTGACAGATCTTGTAGGTGATCGCAAGAAACTTATCAACGCAACCAATCTGTTTATGCACCCGACAGACGGATTGCGGTCAATCAATGATGTTGACCAAATCGCCTACTTTGAATTCGCGGGAACATTTACATCACAAGGGCTACGCAATGTTTTGCTTGGTGTTCAAGCCAATATGACCGAGTTTGAAGCAGTTACATTGATGAAGCTAACAGGCATCCCATTGGCATGTCACTTGATGCTATCG
>Ga0070729_10006956_pt1 | contig 11009 bp, 11 predicted proteins | sample tdDd472_FD_66725 | JGI IMG/M metagenome (GOLD analysis project Ga0070729, IMG submission 66725) | Marine sediment microbial communities from the Atlantic coast under amendment with organic carbon and nitrate - tdDd47.2 | ecosystem: Environmental > Aquatic > Marine > Coastal > Sediment | place...
TGTAGGATTTAATCTTTCAGATTTTTACAAAGACGGCTTAAAAAAAGGTAAAAAGTTTTATGTTGAAGGAAGAATAACAAAACGCGATTATACTGATAAAGAAGGTATTAAAAGATATTTCACCGAAGTTTTGATTGAAAAGCTTATTCCGCTTGATGGAAGAGACAGCGGCAGTTCTACATATTCACCTTCCGGTAGTTCCTCGAGTGATAATTTCACCAGAGAAGCGGTAGATAATACCCAGGAAGATGACGATCTTCCATTTTAATTATTTTGTTTAACAACTGAGGCTTTAAGTAATTATTGGAAACCGACTCGTTTTTTCAAATTATTTTACTTGCAATTTTATTGTTACTCTCTGCCTTTTTTTCCGGATCGGAAGTAGCACTTTTTTCAATTGATAAAAAAAGATTTAAAGAATTAAAAAAAGAAGGAGGTTTACTTAATTCTTATATAGTAAGCCTGCTTGAAAATCAGCGCAGACTTCTGGTTACTATTCTACTTGGTAATACTATATTCAATGTTGCCGCTTCTATCACTTCCGTTGCAATAGCAATAAATATTGCAAAGGATCTAGGGTGGAATCTTGATCTTGTATTGTTAATCCAGATCGTTGCGCTGACAATTCTGATATTAATTTTTGGTGAAATAACGCCCAAGGTTTGGGCATCAAAATACCCTTTGAAATTTTCGAGACTGGTGGCTTTTCCGCTTTATTGGTTGAGCGTATTTATTTACCCGGTTTCAAAATTATTAACGGATTTGATCAAGTCAGCTTCTTCTAAGATAAAATTTGATAAATCAAAAACCGCTATTTTAACCTCTGAATTAACGGATTTAGCGGATCTGGGAATTGAAAAAGGTACCATTGAAGAGGATGAACACGGGCTTATCCATGGTTTAGTGACATTTAAGAGCGTTTCCTCGCGAGAAGTAATGACGCCGCGCGTTGATATTACTTCAATAGCAGTTGATACGCCTTTTGACGAAATGATGAAAATTATTACTGAATCCGGGCACAGCAGAATACCACTGTACGAAGAAAACCTTGATAATATAGTGGGAATTATTTACGCGAAGGACCTTTTGCCCTATCTGACTGATCTTGAGTTAAAGAAAGATTTGAATTTAAGAAAAATAGCCAGGAAAGCTTATTTTGTTCCGGAAACAAAATTGATAAATGAACTCATGCACGAGTTTCAGGAAAAAAATCTGCACCTGGGTATTGTGGTTGATGAATATGGCGGAACTTCAGGACTGGTTTCTCTCGAAGATATTCTTGAGGAAATTGTTGGCGAGATCAGGGATGAATATGATAATGAGGAAAACGAGATCACACAACTTTCTGAATATTCTTACCTTGTACTTGGAAAGGTTTCAATAGATGAGTTAAATGACTTTCTTGATTATGATTTTTCTTCTGAAAATGACGATTATGATACTCTCGCAGGGTTTATTTACAATTTAGCAGGCTCAATCCCTGAGGATAATTACAGTGTTAAATTTGATAAATTTCAATTCACTGTAAAAGAAATTATCAACAAGAGAATCAGCAAAGTTTTAATAGAAGTTAAACATAAGTCTGATGAAGCCCAGGCATGATGAAACCGGGATGTATACTTAAAGTTATATTCGGTATATTCATTTCAATAGGAATTATTTCATATATTGTAAAAACACACGGACCAAGAATTAAAGAGACAGCGGAAATCAAGGCGAAAGAAATTATCAGGGAAAAAGTTGATTCTGAAATTAAAAGTGTAAAAGACAACCTTTTAAAGGCAGAACTTGAAGAGATTTTAAGTACCTATTTTGATGAAGTTAAAGATTCCACCTATGAGAGTATTAAAAACTCGGGTGATTCGCTGTTAAATTTTCTTGCCGGTGCAATGAAAGATTCAGTAATAGACCTGAACGAAATTGAATCATTAAAAAATTTGATAAAAAATGAATAGTACGAGAAAAACCGAAATAAAAGTAGGGGTTACCGTTGTAGTTGGTATTTTACTAACACTATGGATACTGGGATGGGCAAAAAATGTTGATTTGTTTACAGACAAGCCCGTAATAAAAATTTTATTCAATTCCGTGGCAGGATTAGAATCCGGCGACAGGTTTTCAGTTAATGGTGTAAGAAAAGGAGTAGTTGATAATATTGAAACTCTTGACGGTGGTGTTATTGTAACTGTTTCGCTTGAACCTGATACTGATTTACGTGCGGATGCAAACTTTTCGATCATGATGCTTGATTTGATGGGAGGTAAAAAAATTGAAGTCTCTCCAGGTGAATCTGAGACTAAACTAGATTTAACTAAAATCCATCGTGGTAAGTTCTCGGGCGACATTTCCACTGCTATGGCTTCAATTAGTGATGTGCAGGAAGATCTGGTTGACGTTATAAAGGAGATCAAAATTTCACTAATCAACATCAATAGCTTCATGGGTGACAAGAAATTTATTAATGACGTTAAAAAGAGTGTCACTAATTTGAATGATTTAATTGTTGTATTAAATGATGTCACAGACGAAAATAGAAATAACCTTAAAAACCTCCTGGTTAATGTTGATACCCTTGTTACAAATTCAACCACGTTTCTTGCCGAAAATAAAAATGTTGTTGCTGATTTGACATCAGGAATCAACACCTCACTCAACAAAACAAATGAGTTGATTGATAAAATATCCCAACTTGCCGATGAAACCAAGGCTAAAAATAATAATCTCGGTAAATTGCTTTATGATGAAAATCTGCTAAATGACCTTAAAAATACTATTAATAGAACAAATCAACTTTTTGATATATTAATTAAACAACTTGAAAGTGATGGTGTAAACGTTGATGTTAATATCTTCTAGGATAACAATTTTTGCATTACTCCTCGCATTATCAGTATTTGGTGCCTCGGGTGATCCTGTTAGATCAAGCGATGGCATGGTTGTATCAGCCAGTAAATTAGCATCTGATGTTGGTGCTGAAATACTCTGGAAAGGTGGTAATGCTATTGATGCCGCAGTTGCTACTGGTTTTGCGCTTGCAGTGACACACCCCACGGCCGGTAATCTTGGTGGGGGTGGCTTCATGGTTATTCATCTTGAGAATGGTAAAAACACTACGATAGATTTTAGAGAAAAAGCTCCCGCAAGTACACATAAAAATATTTATTTGGATAAGGATGGGAATTTTAATCCTTCTTTAAGCACCAAAGGATATACTTCATCAGGTGTTCCGGGCAGTGTTGAAGGTTTACTTTTCGCCCTTGAAAAATATGGCACTATGTCGCTGCAAGAAGTTATTCAACCTGCTATAAGTCTTGCTAAAAACGGCTTCCCAATTGAATATCGTTTTGCTGAATCGCTGAGTTCCAATCTGGAAGTATTTAATCATTATCCCTCAACTGCCGCTATATTCACCAATAAAGGTAAAAAGTTTAATGAGGGAGATACTCTTTTTCAAACTGACCTTGCTGCAACTTTAGAAATGATCAAATTGCATGGCAGAAAAGGTTTTTATGAAGGGAAAATTGCCGGATTGATTGCTGAACAGTCACTCTCAGGAGGCGGTTATATTACAACCGAAGATTTAAAAGAGTATCGGTGTAGAGAAAGAGTTCCAATCCATGGCTTTTACAAAGGGTATGAGATAATATCGATGGGGCCACCATCATCCGGCGGGATAGCAGTTGTTCAAACTCTTAATGTTATGGAACGTTTTAATTTTTCTGCAGACGATTGGAATAGCAGCGAGTATATTCATACACTTGTTGAAATATTAAAAAGAGTATATGCAGACCGTGCAGAACATTTGGGTGATATAGATTTTTATCCCGTACCAATAGATTGGCTTACTTCCAAAATATATTCCGATGAAATTTTCAGTAAAATAGGGGAGAACGCAACACCATCATCGGAAATAAAAGCTGGAATTCCTATTCCCGAGGAAAGTGAAGAAACAACTCATTTTTCGGTGATGGATAAGTTCGGCAACGCTGTTAGTACCACAGTTACTTTAAATTCATCGTATGGGAATAAAATTGTTGTTGAGGGTGCCGGATTTTTATTGAACAATGAAATGGATGATTTTAGCGCTAAACCGGGAACACCCAATCAGTTTGGACTTGTAGGTAGTGAAGCAAATGCAATAGAGCCGGGTAAACGTATGTTGAGCTCGATGACACCTACCATTTTGCTCAAGGATAACAAGCCTTTTATGGTGATTGGATCGCCCGGGGGGTCAACAATTATCACCGTCGTTTTACAATGTGTATTAAACGTTGCAGATTTTAAGATGAATATTAGCGAGGCTGTTGGCGCAGCTAAAATTCATCACCAATGGTTACCGGATGAAATTTATTACGAAGAATATGGTCTTTCTCTTGATGTGATAAATAACTTAAGAGAACGAGGACATATTATTAATAGTAAAAGAGTTCTTGGGAGAGCAGAAGGTATTTTATTTAAAGATGGTGTCTTTACCGGGGCTACCGACCCAAGAGGTTATGGAAAGGCTTCCGGGTTATAGATCATGGTTATAGGTATTGGTATTGATATTATTGAAATTGAGAGAATTAAAAAAAGTGTTGAAAAATTTGGAGACCTTTTTTTAAATAAAATTTTTACAGAAACCGAAAAAGAGTACTCACTTACCAAAAAAAATCAATTTCAACATCTTGCTGCCAGGTTTGCTGCAAAGGAAGCAATAGCAAAAGCATTGGCAACAGGCTGGAGTAAAGGCTTCAGGTGGAAGGATATTGAAATCTACAACGAAAAATCGGGTCTTCCACAAGTGAACCTATACGGTGAGCTTAAAAATTTCGTAGACGAGGGAAAATCCCTTAAAATTACAATGAGTCATTCCGAACATTATGTAACCTGCTTCGCGATATTATACAAAATTCAACCTTAAACAAAGCCTCCCTTTAGTATAGAAATTATTAAACTATTTTGTTATGTTTAGAGTTTACATATTTGGATATGCAATCTGATTTTGATTTAATTTAATTTGAAAGGATATGAATTGAAAGAGAACAGGGTAATTGTGGCTATGAGCGGGGGTGTTGATTCATCCGTTGCAGCTGCCTTACTTCACGAGCAAGGATACGATGTTATTGGAATCACCATGAAAACATGGGGATTCATGGAGGTAGGTGGCGCACCGAAACATGAAAGCGGTTGTTGCTCTCTTGACGCTATTTTTGATGCTAAAAATGTTGCCGGCAAATTTGGAATACCGCATTACACGGTAGATTTTACAAAATCATTTGAAGATGCCGTTATTAATAATTTTGTTGACGAATACCTCTCGGGCAGAACCCCGAACCCCTGTGTGATTTGCAATAGAAAAATCAAATGGGAAGAGCTCTTGCGTAAGGCAGACAGCCTCGAGGCAAAGTATGTCGCAACAGGTCATTATAGTTTGGTTGAAAGAGATGATCTTTCCGGTAGAGTTAAACTCAGAAATTCGCCTGATAACAGGAAAGACCAATCTTATGCGTTATGGGGATTGACCCAGGAAAGTCTTGAACGGACATTATTGCCGCTGGGTCCATTTAGTAAACCTGAAATAAGAGAACTTGCAGATAAATTCAAGCTTAAAACAGCCAATAAACCGGATAGTCAGGAAATTTGTTTTGTAGCCGATAATAATTATGAACGATTTTTACGTGAACGAATACCGGATGTAATAAACGAAATACCCAAGGGAGATCTAGTTTATCATGATAAAAAAATTGGTGAACACAAGGGTATACCGTTTTATACAGTCGGACAAAGAAAAGGTCTGGGTGTTGCCATGGGAAAACCGGTTTACGTTAGAAAAATTGATCATAAAAATAATACCATAGAGATTGCTGATAAGGAAGAATTATTAGAACGTGAAGTTTCTGCCTATGAAGTAAATTTTGTAAGCGTTGATCACCTTTCTACGGGAATGAAAGTTTATGGGAAAATAAGGTATGGCGATAAAGCTGCTCCCGCGGTCGTTACGGCGGCTGGCACAGATACTTTTTCGATAATGTTTGATGAACCTAAAAACGCAGTGACACCGGGTCAATCGGTAGTATTATACGACGAGAGCGGATATGTGCTCTCGGGTGGAATTATAGGGAGAAAATAAACCTTTAATTATTGACTGGATTTAGTGTTCTAAAAGGTTTAATTTCATAATTTGATTGACTTAAAGAACACTATTATCCGGAGGAAAAATTCGAATCCACGGTATATCATCAGAATGGGTTGCTGAGCGAGAAAGTACTGTTACTCAACCAAAGTTACGAGCCCCTTTCCCTATGTAATGTTAAAAAGGCATTATTGCTTGTTTTTCTTGAAAAAGCTGAGTTAATTGCCAAGGTTAACAATAAAAATATTCACAGCGCCAATGATTTATTCCCTTGTCCCAGTATAATCAGACTTAAACGTTACGTAAGAATCCCATTTAAGAATATAATTCTAAGCAGGAAAAATATTTTAAAAAGGGATGGACACCGTTGCGGGTATTGCGGCAAAAGTAATTCCGAATTGACACTTGATCACATCCTGCCTCGTTCAAGAGGGGGAGCCGATACGTGGGATAATCTGGTTACTTCGTGTATCAAGTGTAACAACAAAAAGGGAAATATGACACCGGCGGAAGCCGGAATGAAACTTCTTGTAAAACCCTACACTCCGGATCATATAATGTTGATTAAAACAGAGGTCGGTAAGTTGGATGAGCAATGGCGCCCTTTTCTTTTTGAGAAATAATCCCATATATTTAACTGACCAAATGTGATATTTTTTCATTATCTTTGTAGTTTTTGTAGGATATTTTTTCATACTTAAAATCGGGTAATATGGCTAAAAAAAGAATATTAAGCGGAATGCGTCCAACCGGGAAACTCCATATAGGTCATTATGTTGGTGCGCTTGAAAATTGGATTAAGTTACAAAATGATTACGATAGTTTTTTCCTGATCGCAGATTATCATGTACTCACTACCTCATTGGTGAGTGACAATATTTATGATAATTCAATCGAAATGATGATAGACTGGCTTGCTTCGGGATTGGATCCTGAAAAAAGTCCATTTTTCAGGCAATCAAAAATTAAAGAACACACGGAATTATTTTTAATTTTTTCAATGCTTATTACTAAAGCCAGGCTTGAGCGAAATCCCACTCTTAAAGAGCAGGTAAGGGATTTAAACATCGATAACCTTATATATGGTCATCTTGGTTATCCTGTGCTTCAGGCTGCGGATATATTGCTTTACCGTGGTGAAGCTGTTCCGGTTGGTGAAGATCAGGTTCCGCATGTTGAAATCACCCGCGAAATTGCACGAAAGTTTAACATTCAATACGGGAATGTACTTCCCGAACCTGAGCCGTTATTAACACAGTTTTCAAGACTACCGGGTCTGGATGGTGGTGCTAAAATGAGTAAATCACTCAACAACACAATATTACTTTCCGATGGTCCGGAAGAAGTTTGGCAGAAATTAAGAAAAGCTGTAACAGACCCGCAGAAAGTAAGGAAAAACGATCCGGGAAGACCGGAAGTTTGCCTTGTATTTACTTATCACAAAAAATTTAATCCCGGCGAGGTGGCAGAAATAGAATCAGGCTGCCGTTCGGGTGAGTTGGGTTGTGTTGATTGCAAGAAAAAATGTACTGCCGGAATGAATGACTTTTTAGCCCCGATAATTGATAAACGAAAATATTATGAAGAGAACAAGAGTGAAGTTATTGATATTCTTCATTCAGGTGAAGAACGGGGTAAAAAAGTTGCAGGTGAGACAATGGAAAGTGTAAGAACCGCGATGAAGTTCGGCTGATAATGTATAAGATTAAACTCCAGATGTTTGAAGGTCCTCTAGATTTATTGTTATTTTTTATTAAAAGGGATGAGATTGATATATATGATATTCCAATATCAAAAATAACGAAAGATTTTATTGACTATCTTCATTTATTGAAGCAGTACGATCTTGAAGTTGCAGGTGATTTTATACTGATGGCTTCAACCCTGATGCAGATAAAAGTGAAGATGCTGCTTCCCAGAGAAAAAGATGAAAAAGGGGAAGAGATTGACCCACGAATGGATTTGGTCAATGCACTATTAGAGTATAAAAGGTATAAGGAAGTAACAGAAGAGCTTGGCTATCTTGAAGCAAATCAGAAAAAGCTGGGATACCGGGCAAATTATGATAATGATATAAAGGAGACACCTGAAGAGCTTGAAGCATTGCTAAAAAATATTACAATTTATGATTTAATGCTTGCATTCAAAAAAGCACTTGAGGAGAAACCAAAAGAATATTTTCACGAGGTTAAAAAATTAAATGTATCGGTGGATGAACAAGCCGAATTTATCATGAGAAAGCTTGAAGAAGAAAACCAGATATCCTTTATACAATTAATCCTGGAGATGCGTGAAAAAATTAGAATTATCGTAACATTTATAGCTTTACTCGAGATGGTAAAGATGGGAAGGATAGGATTACGCGAAAGTCCGAATTTTAATGATTTTGAGATTTATGGTGTAGAGAATGGATCAAGCGTATAAATCTGTTATTGAAGCGCTTATTTTTGCCTCGGATGAACCGATCAAAGCTGTAGAAATAATTAAGGCAATTAAAGAGATTGACGGTGAGGAGACTGAAATTACAACCATTGATGTTGAAGATGCAGTTGCCGAACTAAATCTGGGTTATAAACTCAATGACGGTGCATTTTCAATATTGAAAATAGCTAATGGATTTGCTTTTGCAACCGGGATGGAATATGCCAAATATCTTGGATACCTCTCCAATGAAAAGAGTAAAAGAAGGTTGAGTCAGGCAGCTTTGGAAACTTTGGCAATTGTTGCATATAAACAACCTGTTACCAAGCCTGATATCGAAACAATACGTGGCGTAAATTCTGACTATATGATAAATACTTTGTTGGAGAAAAACCTGATAAATATACAGGGGCGCTCGGAAACGATTGGCAGACCGTTGCTATATGGTACAACTGATGAATTTTTGAAATATTTTGGAATAAATAATCTCTCGGATTTACCCAAACCGCGAGAAATTGAAGAAATTATGAAAGATGAAGATTTTCTTGAGCAGAAGAGAAAAATATTAATGAACGCGTTAGAAGAATCTATTACGCAGGATGAGGATGAGAATGGAACAGAAGAAGAATAAGAATAAACCGGGTGTAAGGCTCAATAAGTATATTTCCGAATGTGGTATTGCCTCACGTAGGAAAGCAGATGAGTTGATCACTCAGGGCAGGGTTACTCTCAATGGTAAAACTGTTGACCAGTTGGGAGTAGTGATCGATCGGGCTGTTGATATCGTAAAAGTAGATGGGGAATCAATTCGTCAGGAAAAGAAAGTTTATTTTCTGCTTAACAAGCCAAAAGGGTTTATTACTACAACTAAAGATGAAAAAAACAGACCTAATGTTGTTGAGTTGATTAGAACCAAATTAGCAATCTTCCCGGTGGGTCGATTAGATTTTAATACTACTGGTATATTGATATTGACAAATGATGGTGAGTTTGCGCAGCAGCTCATGCACCCGAGCTTTAAAGTTCCGCGATTATACAACGTTACACTTAACCATCCTGTAACTGAAGAGATGAGAGAGAAATTATTAAAGGGTGTTATTCTTGATAAAAAAAGAAGTAGTTTTGAATCAATAGAATATTTACTTAAAAAAGATTTAGAAAAAGTACAGGTTAGAACTTCAGAGGGGAGAAACCATTTTGTTAAAAGAATGTTCCTGACGATGGGTTTACAGGTACGTGCATTAGAAAGAGTAGCATTCGGTCCTTTTATGGTAGAAAATATTCCCGTAGGTAAATATATTGAAGTAACTCCTCAGGAAATATTCGAAATAATGAATGAATATAACAGGTAAAATAGCGCTTTTATTATTGCTGGCAACAATTATCCGCGGACAGGATCTAAAATCAGGGTATAACCCTTCCTCGTTGGAAGAACTAAGAACCCAGATAGATGATATCGTGGAAGATGGAAATTTCACCCATGCCTTTTGGGGAATTGAAGTACGTTCTTTGAAAAATGATGAGATTATTTATAAAAAAAACTCGGAGAAGAGTTTTGTTCCCGCTTCGGCGATTAAACTGTTTACAACCTCCGCATGTTTTTTGTTGTTAGGGCCGGATTTCCATTATTCAACGGAGTTTTACACTTCGGAGGAAGGGAAACAAGGGGAAGTTGATGATTTGATCATAAAAGCTTCCGGTGACCCCACATTTTCACTGGGAGTTCAGGATAGTGAAACTTTATTTCATCCTCTCTCGGAAATTTCGGATTCTCTAATAAAATACGGCATTAAATCTGTAAATAGAAAACTGCTGGCTGACAACCGTATTTTTGATAATATTTATTATGGAGAAGGGTGGGAGTTAAGTACACTTTACAATTGGTATGCCCCACCCGTGAGTGCACTTTCGCTTGATGGCAACATTGTAAAGATTACTGTTTCTCCCGCAAAATTTAATTTTCCGGCAGAAATTACAATAGATAATGAGTTTTCCGGAATCTCAATTATAAATAAGGTAGTGACAATTTCAGCTGATTCGAGAATTAACAGTTGGATAGAGTTAAAACGTGATAATGATAATTTCGTTACAGTTTATGGCGAGATAAAAGAAAATAATGAACCTGTATCTGATTTTGTTCCGGTATTCGACCCTTCTTCTTTTTTTATGGAAAGCCTGAAAAAGTCATTGGAAGAAAATGGGATAACTGTAGAAGCATTTGCTGCAAACCCCGAATTAGAACTGGAAAAAATAAATTATGACAAACTGTTTTACCAGTTCAGCATTGATAGTGAGAGTTATATAAAAATCGCGAAAGAGATAAATAAAAACAGCAACAATTTTTTGGCAGAAGTAGCATTAAAAACACTTGGTGTTGAGATTTACGGAAAGGGAACCAGTGAGGCTGGTTTGGAAGCAGTTGCTGATGTTATGAAAAATATGGGAATCAACACTAATAATTTACAAATTGTTG
>Ga0070729_10006957_pt1 | contig 11006 bp, 10 predicted proteins | sample tdDd472_FD_66725 | JGI IMG/M metagenome (GOLD analysis project Ga0070729, IMG submission 66725) | Marine sediment microbial communities from the Atlantic coast under amendment with organic carbon and nitrate - tdDd47.2 | ecosystem: Environmental > Aquatic > Marine > Coastal > Sediment | place...
TCTGCTGTTAAAATTGCAGCCAAATCATCGGCATTGTTTATCATCAAATCATACCAGCGGCGCAAAATAGCACTGCGTTCTTTACCCGTTTGAGCGGCCCAATTTTTCTGCGCCACGTATGCCGCATCAATTGCACGTTTTGTTTCAGAAACCCCCATATCGGGCACCGTGCAGATCACCTGCCCCGTTGACGGATTGGTCACTTCAAAAGTGTGTGCATTGTCGGCGGCAACCCATTTCCCAGAAACGAATGCCTTGTCAACAAGAAGGGATGGATCATTCAAACGGGTGGAGAGATCACGATATGTGTTCATTTTGTTTTCTCACTGAGTTGTGGAGAATTTTAATCATGTCGGGGCTGTTTCAATCGGCATTGACGACCAATTGAGATGTGATCCAGCGTGCAACGGGAACCACCAAAATGGTCACCGGAAAAGCAATGAAATAGGCCGACACCCAGCTGGACATCCAAACCATCAAAAAGGTTGGAGAAAAACCCTGGGAAACGATCGTCGCGACAAATGTCACCAAACAAGACATTGCGCCCGACATAAAAAACGCAAAGACAATGCCGTAATACCGTTTTGGCAACCGTGTCATCACACGACCTGACCGGCGGCGCGGGCCGTCCTTTCGGCCAAACGTTCAATCAGGCCCAGACTGTCTTCAATATGATCCTGAGAAATGCCGCGGGTGATAAAAACAATCCGCGTTCGACGATCATCTGACGGCCACGTTTTCAGCCATTCGATGGAATGCATGATTTTTTGCGCCCCCTGAATGATTGCAGGATGGGTTGGGCGTTCTGCAATATGAACAATCCCCTTAACACGCAACAAATCTGGCCCAGCTTCACGCGCCAATCCATCAAAAAACAAACGCAATGTATCAAGAGAAATTGGCGTATCACGCTGAATGCAAAAAGATTGAATCAAAGGGTCATGTGCATGATGCACAACAGGTTGGTGCCCTTGTGCCGTATAAACGGCCTCAGGGGAATTCTGATTGCTTTGTGGTGTTTTTGATTCGGATATTTGGCGCGTCGATTGATCCTGATAATGTTCTGGATTGAGCCATGCACTGATATCGCCTTTCTTCGTTTCAAGATGAACAATGCCATCGCCAAAAAGTTCCGATGGATCTAGGTTATCAGGCGTTTTTTCAATAAACGGAGCACTTGGATTGAGGATGCGCAAACGTTGCTTGATTGCATCAAGGTTGTTTTGTCCTTCCACCATATCAGTCTTCGATATGACGATCCTGTCGGCAACCGCAACTTGTTTGACGGACTCGTAAAACTGATCCAATGAATAGCCGCCATTGACCGCATCAACCGTGGTGATCACGCCATCCAGTTGATACCCGGTATTGACGAGCGGATCAGACAAAATGATTTGCAAAACCGGGCCGGGATCGGCAATCCCGGTGGTTTCAATAATCACCCGATCAAACCAAGGGATATTCCCCCCTTTGCGCTGAAGATACAGATCCCTGAACGTATCGATTAGATCCCCTTTGACGGTGCAACACAGGCACCCATTTTCAAGCTGAATAACATTTTCATCACTCTGCTCAACAAGATCATAATCAATACCGATTTCACCAAACTCATTCACGATGACGGCTGCTTGGGACATATCGGGATGTTTGAGAAGGGTGTTCAGAAGCGTGGTTTTTCCACTTCCCAAAAATCCCGTAATCACCGTGACGAGTATGCGTGACATGATAGGACCCTCAATAAAATTCGCAACCCGGCAAACCGCACGAGATCAAATGGTCGCTGGGAAAATTGGTAATAATTTCACAACCGTCCTTGGTCACGACGACCTCTTCCTCAATACGTGCTGCACCGGACCCATCCTCAGCCCCTTTCCAGCATTCGACCGCGAACACCATGCCTTCTTTCAAGACGGTGTTCTGGCCCGTATACCGGCGTGAGATAATCGGGCGTTCCCAAAGGCTGAGGCCGATGCCATGCCCAAACTGAAGCAGGAAGGCCTCATCTTCATTTTTGTAACCAAACTCTTCGGCCTTTGGCCAAACTGCCGCAACTTCGTCAACGGTCACACCGGGTTTGATGGCATCAATGGCGGCACTGACCCACTGCGAACATTTTTCATACGCTTCAAGTTGATGTTTGTTCGGTACACCGCAAATGAAGGTGCGGTAATAACACGTCCTATACCCATTGAAGGAATGCATGATATCCAGAAAGATCATATCCCCCGGCTGGATAATGCGATCGGAAAATGTATGTGAATGTGGTGCACCCCGGGGGCCGGCAACAGAATTCACACATTCAACACGTTCTGAGCCAAGCGAATACAAACGTTCATTGGCAATCGCCACAAGGTCGCTTTCACGAACACCGGGGCGGATCGCCTTGGCAATATCATAATAAGTACCATCCACCATGGCCGCTGCGACTTTAAGGATCTCAATTTCTTCCGGCGTCTTGATTTCACGTGCATCCAACATCGCCTGTTGCCCATCGACAACTTCAATTCCTTCGGCTTCAAGGGCACGCAGCATCGGCAATTCCATCAGGTCAATCCCAAGGGGTTTGTCGGCGATACCCATTTCCACCAATTTTTCTTTGACCTGTTTGGCAAAATCATTCTGGACACCGAACTCGGGCGGTATTGCGCCTTGAAGTGTGCTGATCGGCGCATCGATCTGGTTGTTGAGCCATGGCGCATTTTTACGCTTGGATGGCGGTGCCGGGTCCCAAAGAAACACATCACCTTCCGTCGCACACAAGGCGTAGCGATCCGCTTTGTCACGACACCATTCACCAATGTGGGTTCCGGTCACATAACGGGCATTGTCAAACGTAAAACACAAAACACCCCCCAGCCCGGCAGCCTTGATCGCCGCTTGAGCCTTTTCCCGACGCTCACGATTGAGTTTTTGATAATCAACGCCAAGTTCCCAATCCTTGGCCATCGTTCCCCATGTCGCGGTGGAGTGCGGGCGGTTGTAATGCATTTTGGTCTCCTAACGATCAATTTCCAACGACGGTCACATCAAGCACTTTGTTTTGGAACAACCAGGTGAAAGAGCTTCAATTGATCACCGCCAACCTGATTGATCTGTGCTGTTTCAGTGGGTTCGAGGAAAACACCATTGCCCTGTGAAACATCATAATTTTTATCGCCCAGTTCGATGGTGGCACTGCCTTCCATCAAATAAATGAGCTGGTACTTTGGATCTTCAAGCGTTGCATCAAGGCTTTCACCTTCATTCAACCAACGCAGCATACCGACGACGTTTTCCGCACCGCAGAGCTCTTTGTTGATGATTTCGGCAAACTCACCCCGCATGTCGTCTTTGATCCGTTCACACTCGCCTGAGTGGATAAATGTTGTTGTTGTCATCGCCTGTGATTTCCTTCTTCCTGCAAACTGATCGTAACCAGTGTGATAAGACCGCTTAACTCTGAACCCAGACACCGCCTTCAACCCGGTTCCACAACAGGTCATCTTCGGTGCCATCAAGAATGGTTGTTTTGAAACGGTTGGGGGCCTGGAATTCAAAATAGAACAAAGGCTCAGTCGCACTCAGGCGATGGCGGGCTTCCGCCGGAAAAAAGATCAAATCACCTTCGTGAACGGGCGTAACGCCGTCTTCCGTTTCCACCGTACCAGCACCAGTGATGATGAAATAAAAGTGTTCACAGTTTTCATGATAATGATAAGGCGAGGCCGCATCGTGCTTGTAACGCATGATGCCGGCCAGCATGTCATCCATATCGGACAATTCTTTATTGGCAAAAAACACCCGTTCCCGGCCCGGAACGGCCGAAACCAATTTCGGCAAATCGTCTTGATGGAAAATGTAGGCCATGGCTCTTTCTCCTCAGCTGCTCAATTTCGCGCCGCTTTACAGCAGCATCGTTAAGGGCTCTTCGATGTATGATTTAAATGCGGATAAAAACTCGGCACCAACCGCACCATCAACGGAACGATGATCAACGGACAAGGTGCAGTTCATCACTGTGGCAATGGCCAACACACCATCAAGAACAACGGGGCGTTGTTCCCCGGCACCAACGGCCAAGATGCATGACTGCGGTGGATTGATGATGGCGGCAAAATCCTTGATGCCGTACATGCCCAAGTTAGAAATGGTGAATCCACCACCTTGAAATTCTTCAGGCATCAACTTGCCTGTCCGGGCACGCGCAGCAAGTTCCTTAACTTCATTGGAAATTGCACCCAAGCCCTTGCTATCCGCGTTGCGCACAATCGGCGTGATCAACCCATCATCCGTGGCAACGGCAACGGACACATCAACGTTGTTGAAAACCTGGATCGCCTCTTCGCGCCAAGACGCATTGGCCGCAGGAACTTGGCGCAAAGCCAATGCAACAGCGCGAATGACAAAATCATTGACGGACAATTTACCATCCGCGCCATCGCGCTCATTAAGCGTTTGGCGCAACTCCATCAACGTATCGATCCGACAATCGATACTCAGATAAAAATGAGGAATATCACGCTTTGCTTCGCTTAAGCGTTTTGCGATAACTTTACGAACTGAGCTGTTGGGCACTTCCGTATAAGGCTGGTGTTCAGCCGCACCCTCAACCGGCGGAGATATGATTTGAGAAACAGCGGATGATTCCTTCGTTTCATTTGTCACATCTTCTAGGTCTCGTTTGACGATGCGCCCCTTGGGTCCCGAACCTGAAATCAATGTCAGATCAATATTATCGTGTTGCGCCAAACGTCGTGCCAAAGGACTTGCAAACACCCGGGTGTTTTCCAGTCCGGAAATGGTGGGCACATTCAACTTAGCCACTGGCGGTGATTGTTCTTTCACCGACGGCGGTGTTTCAGTTAAGACATATTCCCTTTCCAGGGCCGTCACATCTTCACCATCTTCCAACAACACTGCGATAGGTTGGTTGACGGGAACACCTTCGGTCCCGGCAGCAACCAGAATTTTACCCAGGACACCTTCATCCACAGCTTCGATTTCCATCGTGGCTTTGTCGGTTTCCACTTCGGCGATCACATCGCCGCTTTGCACCATGTCACCTTCGTTTTTGTGCCATAACGCCAATCCCCCTTCGGTCATAGTTGGGGAAAGCGACGGCATGAGAACTTCAATAGCCATGGCTTACCTCACACCCTGGATGGCATCGGGATGTGCGGGGTGCCATAACCGTCGATCAGTTTCTTTTTCATAGGCTTTCCCACCTGGAAAACTGACCAACTCAAACTGCATACCCCAGGGACTTAAAAAATAGACCCATTTCTGACCTTGGCTTGGTCCCTGACTTGCGACAGGTTCACCCAAAATCCTCACCCCCTTAGAGCGTAAATATGCAAGGGCTTCGTCCAGATCATCGACATAAAAGGCCAGATGATGGCCGCCCACATCACTGTTTTTGGGTTGTGTTTTATTTTGACCCGGCCCGTCATATTCGAAGATTTCAAAGTTTGATCCATTTCCACACCGCATGAATTTCAGTTTTTTCATCACGGTGCGGGGATGCACATTCAATTGGGTTTGCATCCAATCATCATCAAACTTGAAGGGGCCGATTTCGTAAAACGGTTCACACCCCAAAACATCAACAAAGAACTCCACTGCCTGTTCCAAATCGGGAACGGTAAAACCGATATGATCGGTGCCTCTCAATCCAGGAAGGCCTTTGTGTGTTTTGCTCATTGGGTCGCCCTCATTTCATACCCCATATCGGACATCACATCGGCAAAGCCAACACGCACTTCTTCCGCACCAACAAAAGCGGCACGTTCCAAAACCTTGGAAACACTGGGGGACGATTCACGACCGTGAATGCGTTTAACGGGCTGATCCAAATAATCAAAAAAACGACGCTGAATTTCATCGGTGAGCATTGCGCCGTATGAAACAGTCAATGGGCCTTGTTCCAAAACCACAACGTTGTTGGTTTTGCGAACACTTTCCCCAATGGTGTCCCAATCAATCCCCGCACGATCAAGGGAACGCAAATCAACCACTTCCACATCCAGTTCCATGTCATTGGCGACATCAATCGCCAATTGCGTCATGGACAAATAGGTCAACACCGTGAATGTATTGCCAGGGCGCACCACCTTGGCCTTACCAAGAGGAATGCAGTAATCCAAATCATCCACAGGCCCCGGTCCCATCGATGCATAAAGATCGACATGTTCAATAACCAACACTGGGTCTTCACACCGCAATGCACTGTTCATCAATCCGACATAATCGAAAGGTGTCGATGGGGCGACAATGCGCCAACCGGGCCACTGGGCGTACAATCCAGCCGGGTCCATAGAATGTTGAGACCCATACCCCGTACCAATCGCCACTTTCGTGCGCAACACCAGCGGCATTGCAGTATCACCGCCAAACATGAAACGGGATTTTCCGATTTGATTAAAAAGCTGATCTGCCGCAACCAAGCCAAAATCCGGATACATGTGTTCTACGACGGGGCGATAATGCCCCTCCATCGCGACACCACCGGCCAATCCTGTAAATCCTTGTTCGGCAATGGGGGTTGGGATAATCCGGTCGGGATATTTTGCATATAACCCCCGGGTGGCACCATTGGTGCCCCCCTTCATTTGGTGGATATCTTCACCTAAGCAAAAAATTCTTTCATCGGTTTCCATGCGTCGATCCATGACACTAGAAACCAGATCGATAAACTTCATGTCCGCTGTTTGACCGGAAAAACTTTCCAATTCCTCAAATCGGGCGCCCTGAAATTCAGACAGATCACCCCTTTGTCCTTCATCACAAAAATCGGGGCTGGGCCAAAGGTTGCTGATAATTGTTCGTTGATTGCCGTCCTCTTCTGTCAGGGAATCAACAATTTCGGTCATGACGACCTTGGCCTTGCGGGCAATTTCAGCATCGTCATCACGGCTCAACCACTTACGATCAATGAGTTCTTGCGCCATGCGGAAAAGCGGGTCACGGTCTCGCCACTTTGTTTCTTCTTTTTTATCGCGATATCCAAAAGCACTGCCGGGGATACCGCCGCCATGATGAAAATAGCGATACACTTCGGCTTCGATGATCACAGGGCCATCACCGGACCGCATGGTTTCCAAGGCTTTTTCAACTGCAATGCGCACTGCCACCGGGTCCATGCCATCCACTTGGTAAGCGGGAATGGCATATGCCAATCCACGTGACGACAAACGGGTTTCACGTGTTCCTTCATCAACCCGCGTTGCAACGGCATATCCATTGTTTTCGATAAAGAAACAGATCGGTAAATCCCAAAGTGCTGCTTGGTTCATGGTTTCGGGAACCGAACCGATGTTGACCGCACCATCACCCAGGAATGTAAAAACCGCATCACCATTGCCTTGGCGCTTTTTGGCCCAGGCAACACCGTTCGCCAGTGGAACGCCACCGCCAACAATCGCGTTGGTGCCAAGTGCACCGGCTTCTTCCCACCGCAAATGCATTGAACCGCCACGCCCTTTGCAGAACCCCTCGGTCAACCCCAAGATTTCAGACAATGTGCGATGCAGCAGTTTTCTGATGGAATCGGGAACATCATCCAATACCGGATGGAATCGTTCACAATCGACATAGTTCAAGGCCTTGGCCAAAAACTGATGATGTCCACGATGAGAACCCGTGATTTGATCACCCGGGCGCAGTGGCGCAATGGCCCCGACAGCACCACCATCCTGACCAATACTGACATGCGCGGGCCCGTGGATAAGACCCAAAGCATCCAAATCGACAACCTGTTCCTCAAAGGCCCGAACAAGATGCAAATGTGAATGCATGTGCAGAAGTTTTTCCGCACCCAGTTTGTTCCAATCCGCTTCGGTGGATTGAATGTTTTGCCACGGTGCATCCGGTTTCAGGTTTTTGATTTTTGGCATTTTTTATCCTTACCCTGGACCGAGCCTAAAGGCCGGTGCCGATGGCACAGTTTTCGGGTTTCAGATCAAGATTTGCGGCCTTTCCCTGCAATTCAAGCAAGGCGGCAAAATCACTGTCTGCATGACCACTGTCGATCAGGGTTTGAACACGTTCGCGAACTTGGGCGGTTACTGGCAGGGGCACATCCATGTCGCGCGCCATATCCAATCCAAGGTCCAAGTCCTTGCGTAACAGTGTTGAGGTAAAAGTCGGGGTGTAATCCAAGTGAACAAAAGCAGGGGTTTTATATTGTGAAAACCTTGAGCCCATGACGCTCTTATTGATGAAATCCAACAAGGCATGTCGGGGCACACCACACTTTTCCGCCAGGACCGTCACCTCTGCCAATGACTGTGTAACCGCAGCCAAAAACAGGTTGTGACAAATCTTAACCGTACGTGCGCGTTCCCCTTCACCGACATACGTCACACCCTGTGCCAAAACATCCAAGTATGGCGCAGCTTGATCAAAGGCTGCTTGATCACCGGACGCGACAATGCTGAGCAACCCGGCTTCCACAACTTTGGCATTGCCACTGACCGGGGCATCAATCATCGAAACGCCCCTTGCCGCCGCGGCATTGCGAACCATGGCGGATGCTTCCGTTGAAATCGTCGAGCAATCGATCAACAAAGATGGGGCATGATCATCAACCGACAACAAACCGGTTTCACCCAGTATGACATCGATAAAAACTTCTGGTCCGGACACCATGGAAAAAATGATGTCGCAACCGGCAAGATCAGCAGGTGTATCGACAATTTTGGCACCAAGCTTGACCAAAGGTTCGGCTTTTTCACGGGTTCTGTTGTAAACGGTGAGATCAATGCCAACACTCAACAAGCGCTGGGCCATGGCATAGCCCATCCTGCCGACGCCAATCCAACCAACGGTCTTATCCGTTAATGTATCATCCAACGTCATAAGGAAATCACCCCAAGATAGACGCTGCCCGTCAATTCCAGATCAATGACTTTTGGGTTGAGGTTTTGGTTTGAAATTTTGACCTGATATGCACCGCTGTTTTCTTCCAGATCATCAAATTTAAAATCACCAAAATTATCGCTGTTGGTTTTGGCCAAGCATTGATCGCCTTTAAACAGTTCAATGCTTGCCCCTTCAACACAATCGACGACCCCATTTTGTTTATTTTCAACACTTCCAGCAATAAAGGATGACGTATAGCGATACAGGTTTTTGTACCAAACACGTGGTTTCGTTTCACACTCAGGGAGATGGTGTTCAAGACCTTCACGTTTGGCGAGCTCTAACATCTCAACATCTTCCAGTTTTACGGCACGAATGGCTTCCGTGGCACAAATCTGTTGTGCACGCGGTTCGTTCCAACCCTGGTCAAGCAGGTGGGCATCAAAAATCCAATGTTGAGGAAGTTGTTTTTCTTCGTTCCAAAAAACGGCCTGGTAAGGGCATGCTTCAACAAGCTGCTTTTGTCCCTTTGCTTTATCGGGATCAATAATCACGATGCCATCGGGGCGTTTTCTGACCGCGTTGTTTTCTGCCGCCTTCATACACGGTGCATCGTCACAGTGCTGACACATGATCGGAAGATAGGCGACATCAATAACCGGTGCTTCGCCGCGAACCTTTTGTTTTACATCAATCCACTTGTGCCCGTGTTTCGGCATTTCGGCAGCGTAGCCTGGAAATTCATTGCCAAAATGTTCGTCGCTACAGGCCAAGACACATGCATTGCAATTGGTGCAGCTTTCAATATCGATAATGAGGTTCCATTTTTTCATGATCGTTTTCCTTAACCTCATTCCGCCGGAACAGGAATTTCATTGGATTTTGGTTCAGCAACCATTTCACCGAACGCGTGATCGGGTTTTCCATCCCACAATTCAATTTCCACCAAAGCCGCAGACGCCGCCATGGAGTGTCCTTTTTTCAGCTGGGATTTCTTTGGTGTCAGTTGATTGAGACAGCCGCTGCGCTCGATCGCTTCGCCTGGTTTTCCCAGTGGATCGTAAGTTGCACAGGATTCATATCCATGCACCGTTCCGGAACGGATCCGTTCCGTCACCACCGCAGCACACAACACAGCACCACGGCTATTGTGAACCTTGATAATGTCATGCATGCCAATTTTGCGTTTGGCAGCATCATCTGGATTGATCCGCAAAACCCAATAGTAATAGCCATCAATCAGAACACGATGTTCTTCGATATTGTTCAGGAAGGAATCTTTACCATCCCCTTGGGTGTGGAAACTGAAACGTGGGTGCGGTGTAATCATCTGCAATGGATATTTGTCAACCACACCTTCGGTCCGGTGCCCTTCCCACGACGAAGTGTATTTCACGATGGGCGGGCGTTCGGGATCATTCGCATCGAAGCGTTTTAAACTTTCACATTCAAATTCAATTTTGCCCGTTTGGGTTTGCAGGCCATCCAAATAATCATCGGTGTAATCGGACGGCAACGGCATGGGTTCGGGCGTATCTTTCTTTCGTCCCTCATAAAACCAACGCCACGAACACGGTGCCCTAAGTTCTTCTTTTTCAGTCGGCACCACGACATAACCTTTACGGATGAAATCTTCCCAGGAAACAATGTTTGGTAAATCAGATGCATCGAATTCACGCTTGGCCCAGTCAAGCTCACTCATCCCTTCCGAGAAGTAAGCACTTAACCCAAGCCGTTTGCAGATATCGGTAAAGATGTTGAAGTCAGATTTGGATTCACCCAGGGGTTCAATCAATTTGTGTTGGAACACACAAACACGATGATTCAACTGCGTTTGACCATGATGGGCATACCCACCGAGGGCTGCCCATTCACTGATATCGGGCCGTTCAAAATTGGTGCATGCGGGTAAAATGACGTCGGCAAATTTTGCTTCGCCTTCAAACCAGATGGATTGATTGACGACGCATTCCAGGTTTTCCGACTGGTACATTTTGATATGCCGGTTTGAATCCGCCATTGTCGCAAAGATCGAACCACCATATTTGTAAAGCATCCGCACCGGTGAATACCCCTTTTTGGGGTAAGTAAATTTGCCGAATTGCGCCTCGATGGAAACACCGTTCCAGGGATAGCCTTCACCCTTACCTTCCATAATCGACTCGGGC
>Ga0070729_10006964_pt1 | contig 10998 bp, 10 predicted proteins | sample tdDd472_FD_66725 | JGI IMG/M metagenome (GOLD analysis project Ga0070729, IMG submission 66725) | Marine sediment microbial communities from the Atlantic coast under amendment with organic carbon and nitrate - tdDd47.2 | ecosystem: Environmental > Aquatic > Marine > Coastal > Sediment | place...
GCTGTGAATGGTTTACGTTTCATCTATTTTCGGCTTATCGCTCCCTCGACAGGACCGAGCCCATTATTCGCGCGTTCCAGGCCCACCCTTTATGCTGCGCACTCGGTCATTGCCGAGCAAAAGTCTAAAGCTTTTCTCGGGAGAATGGAAGGCTTGAGGAGGGAGTGGAAGTCTTAAAAAATGTGCGCTAAGCCCACTGAAGGTCTGAGGGAACGTCTTTCCCGTCCAGGCTCATCGCTTCCATTTCTTCTTCACGGGTCAAGAAAAGGTCTTTGACATAGGGACGATAGGCCATATCGCTGCCGAGAATGTGCTTGGTCAGCCATTCCTTAAGGAAAACCAGCGTTTCCGTGGAGATATCGGAAGCTTCGTTTTCGCTGTAGCGCCGATAGATTTCAATCACCTGACTGCTGAGATTGCGATGTTTTTCTCTGTGTTCCGCAAGGTCGGGATAATCGCTCTTTTCAAGCAACTTTTCTTCTCTGGCGAAATGAGTGCAGGTGTATTCGGTCAATACCGTGAGGACGCTGGCGATAATATCGCGATACTGATCGGCTTCGATTGCTGCATGAAGTTGATTGATCAGTGAGACCAATAGTTGGTGGTCCTTATCGATCATCTCGATTCCGGTGACAAAGTCATCGGTCCATTCAAAAAGGGCCATGGCCTTTCTTCCTGAGCAAGTTTCTCGTTTTCTCGTTTTCCGCATCATTGGCGGCAATATTATTTGGGAGTGGTCTTTAATTATATGCTTCGCACCGGATTTTTCTCCGGCTCGGTGAAAGATCTTCCGTTCCCATTGCCTCTATTAGATAGATTTTTTTGGAACGATTCAAGGAAATCAAATCCGCTCTAAACGGCGGCTGTCGCCGCCTTGAGCCAAACCTTTGTGGCGCTGTCAACCAATGGCGATAGGGTGTCGCGAATCCGTTCATGGTAGGCGTTGAGCCAATTGCGTTCTTCATCGGTCAGCAGCGTCGTTTCGATCAGCTTCCGGTCGAAGGGCGCCAGGGTTAGGGGCTCGAAGGCCAGCATGGGTTTGCCGTTGGCGCTCTCCGCCTCAACGACCAGAACCAGGTTTTCCAGTCGGATGCCGTAGGCGCCCTCTTTGTAATAGCCGGGTTCGTTTGAGAGCACCATGCCGGGCTTGAGGGCTACGCGATTGGGCTGTTTGGAAATACGCTGGGGCCCTTCATGAACGCTGAGATAGGCCCCGACGCCATGGCCTGTGCCATGGTCGTAGTCGAGCCCCGCCTGCCAGAGTGGGGCGCGGGCCAGCGCGTCGAGTTGAGAACCGCTCGTGCCTTGAGGAAACCGGCAGGATGAAAGTGCGATATGGCCTTTCAGGACGCGGGTGTAGCGGTCTTTCATGTCACTGTCGGGCGGGCCGATGGCGATGGTGCGGGTGACGTCCGTGGTGCCGTCCGGGTATTGTCCGCCGGAATCGACCAGATAGAGCGAACCGTTTTCCAGCTTGCGGTCGGTTTCTGGTGTGACGCTGTAGTGTACGATGGCGCCGTTAGGGCCTGCGCCGGAAATGGTGGGAAAGCTCAATCCTCTAAAAAGATCGCTTTCGGCGCGGAAAGCTTCCAGTCGGTCTGCCACGGCGATCTCGGTTAAGGCGTCACTGACCGGCTGATCGTCCAGCCAGGCCAAAAAGCGGGTGAGCGCTGCGCCGTCCCGTTCGTGCGCTTTGCGGATGCCCGTTTGTTCGACCGTGTTTTTACACGCCTTGGGCAGGGCGCAGGGGTCCTCGCCAAACGACAACTCGGCCCCGGCTTGCTTCAGGCGTTCGAGAATCCAAAGGGCGGTCCCATTGCGGACGACCCGGACTTTGCGGTCTTTCAGTGCATTCAAGGCTTCGCCAAACTGGGCCGGGGGGGTAAGCGTCACTTCCTCGCCCAAATGCGCCTCAAGGCCGGAGGAGACCTTTGACCTATCGATAAACAGGGTGACCCGCCCGTCGGCGTAAAGCAGGGAAAAAACCAGGGGAATGGGCGTGAAGGGTACGTCGCCGCCGCGGATATTGAGCAGCCAGGCGGTCGAATCGGGTGCGGCAATTACCTGGGCGTCTATGTTTTCGTTGGTAAGAACCCGGGCGATTTGTTGTCGCTTTTCTTTAGCGCTTTGCCCGGTGAAATCGATGGGGTGGGGAATGACCGGAGCCATAGGGGGCGGCGGCTGATCGGTCCAGATTGTATCGATGGGGTTGGTCGGGCAAGGGGTGAGGGATGCGCCGACCTTAGCGCAGTTGTACTCAAACCGGGCATGATCGAAAGCGGTATGAAGCCAGGGGTCGTATCCCAGTTTCGCCCCTTGGTTCAACGCGGTTTCGAGCCAGGCTCCCGGCGGCCAGACGCCATCGGCGTCGGTGGTCAGCGAGGCCCTTTCAAATAACGTCTCGTCTACCTGATCGCGGGCTTGCAGCGTATAGCGGCCATCGACGAAGAGGGCGGCCCGGCCGGTCAAGACAATGGCCAGTCCCGCCGAGCCGGTAAAACCGGTCAGCCAGGACAGGCGGCGGTCGTGATCGGGGATGTATTCACCCTGAAAGGCGTCGGTCATAGGCACGATGAAACCGTCCAGACCCCGTTGGTCCAGTTGGTTGCGCAGTGCGGCAAGACGTTCGCCGTGATCTGTTGAGGCCATATCGTTCATATCTCAAAAGGTAGGGAGCTAAACGGTTGTTGCAAAGAGGGAATCTTTAAAGCCATGCGATTTTCGCAATGCTGCAGCGCAAAAAGACCGCTTAACGCCAAGTGGTCATACCAGTACAACTATGTCAGTAACATTGACCCATTTGGCCGGAAATCCTCCCAGCCGGCCCGATAAGGAGAAAAGCCATGAAGATTGAAAAAGGAGCTGCTTTGTCCCCCGCCGCATCCGTTGCGGACGAAATCGCCCCGGCTCTGGAGCGGGCTCGCCGTGAACGGGCGTTGGTTTTCGGCCTGATTGTTAAGCGAATGGGCGATGCCTTGGCTAAAATGTTGCTGGGCGCCGATCACAGTCTGGTTAATTTGGTTCCAGCGGAACGTCCACGGGACATTCCTTTTCACAGTCGTCAGGCTCTCGGTCTCCATGAGGCGATTCCCAGTAAGGCCGATCGCGATGAGCTGTTTGGCAATGCTGCGCCGGTTCTGCCTTTCGAAGCTCTGCGCGCAGGCCTCAATATCGCTGAAACTTCCGAGAAGAAAGCTGCCGCTTAAAGCAGCATATCGAAAGCGCCCGCAACCTTTTTGATATCTTCTCCTCTGATCCTCCCCCGACGCGGGTCGTGGGGAGGATTTTTTTTGTAAAAATTGTCTCTTTTCATGCTTTACCGGCTTGACGGAACGGACGGCCCTTCTCACCATGCCCTTACCGGCGAAAAGACCGGACAGATGCGCAAACTAGAGAAACTTGAAATGTGAGGTTGGGCGGTGATTTCACGACCGTCGATTGGCCGTGCTTTGAAAGCCGGTGGCATGAGGGCTGGGATAGTGAATGGAGGGACCATTCTCCTGCGCCCCGCTTTGTCGAAAGGCTGGGGTGATCGACCCGCCATTGAGTTCGACAACCAAACGATTACTTACGATCAACTGGACCGGCGTTCAAACCGGTTTGCCGCGGCCTGTGTCGCTGCTGGAGTAGGGCCGGGTGACAGGGTGGCGATTTTGTTGCTCGACCGACCCGAATTCGTATACGCCTTTGTCGGTGCGATGAAGGCGGGCGCCGTTCCCATCGCGATCAATACCAGGGCGGTGGCGACGGAAATCGCCTATATCCTAGAAGATTCCAATGCCAAGGTGGTGGTTGTCGAAGAATTTTTCGGTGGAACCTTAAAGCCCGCCCTGACCATGGCGAAAACCGAGCCCCAGGTGGTGCTTCTCGGCGACCGGGGAACGCTGGAAGATTTCATCGGTGGCCATGACTCGGAGTTTCCCGGCGTGCCGCGCTTAATGGACGATATGGCTTTCTGGTCCTATTCCTCCGGCAGTACCGGCCAGCCCAAAGGCGTGGTCCATACGCTTGAGACCATTTTGGCGGCCGATAGCTATATGACCGATATCCTCAAGGTCAAGGCGGGGGACCGTCTGTTCTCTTCATCCAAATTGTTTTTCGCCTTCACGCTGGGCCATATCCTGATTGGTGGGCTGCGCGCCGGGGCGACGATTATTCTTTACCATGGATGGCCCGACCCCGAGGACGTGACGGCCGTTGTCGAGCGCCACAAGCCGACCATGATGTTCAGTGTGCCGACGTTTTTTAAAAAACTGCTGAACAGCGGCGCGGTCGGCGCGCCGATCTATCAAGAGATCGAGTCTTATGTGGCGGCTGGAGAATCTCTACCTGCGACGATCTTCAGGCAATGGCAGGGGATCACCGGACGCGCCATCCTCGAAGGGATAGGCTCGACGGAAACCATGTATATGTTCCTCGCCAATACCCGAGACTGGGAAATGCAAGGCGTCACCGGAACGCCTGCGCCCGGTGTCGATGTGCGCTTGATCGACCACATGGGAGAACAAATCGAAGAGCCGGGACTGCCGGGGGTTTTGTGGGTTCGTATGCCGGGGCTGGCCAAAGAATACTGGCATATGCCCGAGCGCTCCGCCGAGGTTTTCAACAACGGTTGGTTCAAAACGGGCGATCTTTTTGTTTTCGATGGCAACGGTTGTTTCTATCACCAGGGGCGGGCCGACGATTTGGTCAAGGTTTCGGGCCAGTGGGTGAGCCCGGCGGAGGTGGAGAGGCGGGTCAATGAGAATGAAGAGGTTCATGAATCCGCTGTTGTCGGCATCTCTGACCGGGACGGTTTGACGCGGCTTGCCTGTTTCATCGTGCCCAACAACCGGCAGGCGGACCGGGAGGCTTTGGAAGCTGCGTTACTGGAAAGCCTGACCACCAGCTTGCCGATTTATAAGTGTCCGCGGCGGTTTGTCTTTCTCGATGAGCTGCCACGCACAGCTTCGGGAAAAATCCAACGCTTTAAGCTTCGCCAACTGGCGGCCGATCAGATCAGCGCCCGTTAACTCAAAAGAAAAGATCGTCTGGGCAGAATAGGCCTGATTTTCTCCGAATGGATGAGGATAATGCGGCACGCTTTCCGCCTCTTTTTTCTGCTAAGCGTTTTAGCCGGACTGATCTCGTTGCCCGCTACGGCTTTCGCCGGAGCGGCAGAAGGTGTGGAAGCCATGGAGCGGGGCGACTATGCGCTGGGGTTTCAGCATCTGGTTCCGGCAGCTAAGAGCGGTGATGCGCTGGCCCAGTATCATCTGGCTCGTGCTTACGAGTTCGGTTATGGGGTTGCGCCCAATGTGGCGCTGGCTGCGCGGTGGTATGCCGAAGCTGCGGGACGAGGTCATGTGGAAGCCAACGTCCGGGTCGGCAAAATGAACCTCACCGGGGAAGGACTGACCCGCGATGCGGCGCGGGCGGCTGATTTCTTCGCCTATGCGGCCCGTTCGGGACATGGCGAAGCGGCCTATTTACTGGCCGTTCTCTATCTAGAAGGGATGGGTGTTCCCAAAAGCGCCCGGCAAGGGATCGATCTTTTAAATCATGCCGCCAGCCTCAACTATCCGGCGGCGCTCAATCATCTGGGAACGTTCTATGCAACCGGTGAAAGCGGAATTCCGATCCACCGGGGGCGGGCGTTCGAGCTTTATCACCAGGCTGCCGCGCGCGGCAATGGAGACGCCATGCTCAACCTGGGACAAGCCTATCTCAGCGGTCAGGGGTTGCCGGAAGATCCCAAGCAGGCATACCTCTGGCTCGGACTTGCCGCCGGATATGGCGCTTTAGAGGTGCAGATCCTGGCGGATCGTCTGCGCCGCGACGCCGCGCGGAAAGTACCGGCCCGTGAACAGGCGCTGATTGATGAGCGAATCCGCAATTGGCAGCCGTTAAAAAATTAGGGCGTCATCCGGACATGAAGGGAGTCGAGCCCGTCGATGTGGGCCTCAAGCGTGTCGCCCGCTGTCACCGGGCCGACGCCGGCCGGCGTTCCGGTGAAGATCAGGTCGCCGGGCTTCAAAAGGTCGAAACCCGATAGGTATTTAAGAATTTCATCGACGTTCCAGATCATTTGGCCGACCTTTCCCTTCTGCCGCACTTCTCCGTTGACCTTGAGAACGATTTCTCCCTGCGGGTGTTTTTTGAAGGCTTTTGCAGAGGTTAGTTGACCAATGGGGGCTGCGCCACTGAAGGATTTGGCCATGGCCCAGGGGCGGCCTTGTTTCTTGGCTTCGGTCTGAAGGTCGCGGCGGGTGAAGTCGATGCCGACCGCATAGCCCATGGGCTTGCCGTTCTCGCCCAACGCCACCACCAATTCGACCTCATGGTGAAGGTCTTTCGTCGCCAAGGGGTAGGATATTTCCTGTACCCAGGCGCCGGTTACTAGGTTGTCGGGGCTTTTGGTGAAGAAAAACGGTGCTTCGCGTTCCGGGTCGACGCCCATTTCGCGGGCGTGATCGGCGTAGTTCTTGGCGACGCAAAAAATTCGCCGCACGGGAAACCTTTTTTCAGAATCGCGAATTAATAAAGTTGGGGTCGCAAGGGGAAAAAGGAAGTCTTGGGTCATGGCTAGCCTCGATGCCGGGTTTGCCTGCCGGGTGGACAGGACGCGGTTGGTTGCATATGGTATCGCATCCCCCGAGAATCACACTTTTAAAAATGAGACAGACAGATGGCCGGAATGGTGAAATCCCGCAAAGGAAAACCTGAGGATTTGGATCAAGGCCTTCTGCCCGAGTTGATTGGCTATCAATTGCGTCGGGCGCAGTTTGTGGTTTTCAGCGAGTTTCAGAAAGTCATGGCCGATCTGGAAATGACGCCCGGCCAATACGGTGTGATGACGCTGATTGGCCGTAACCCAGGCCTGACCCAATCAGCCTTGGCCCGCGCCGTAGGGGTCGAGCGTTCGACTATGGTTGCAGTGATCGATGGGCTTGAAAAAAACAAGTTTGTCGAGCGTCGCCCCTCGCCGGTTGACCGTCGGTCTTACGCTTTGGTTCTTACTGACGCGGGTGAAAAGAAATTGGCCGAGTTGGACCCTATGGTCGCCCAGCACGATAAGGATGTTTCTTCGGTGTTTTCGCCTGAAGAAAAAGCCACCTTTATGGTCTTGCTTGAGAAAGTCTGCACCATCGGCCGTTAGGCTGCTTCAGTTTTTCTTTCATTGGTTCCGAAATCCTACCTAACCTTTTGAGAGGTAGGGATTTATCGGGTTTTGCGGTTAATCTCCTTTTAACCGCTTTACTAGTAATCTCAGCTTGGGGTTCTACGAGTGATGTAGCAATCATTAAGGGGAAGCTTCGTCTTGCCACGGTGGTGAGGGGAAGGAGATGAGATGGGCTTACTGGATTTTTTTGGTAAGGAAGACAAGGCCAAAGAACCGAAATTCAAGGCGGTTCAGAAAGTTCCCTGGGCGCGTTCGCCTAAAGGGGGGTTTCAGAAACTCGCCTTTGTAGACCCTGAAGATGAAAAGCTTCAGGATGGGGGAGTTGTGGTTATTTGGCACGGTGGCATCAAGCCGGCTTGGGTCTATGTGGCCGATGCCGTTTCCATTGGCCGGGAAATCAGTGACGCCCTGGAGAACAAGGAAATCATGGGCTATGAATCCCGCGGTGGGCTCTATGTGACCTGGACCCGCATTCAAGCTCAATATCGTCCCGGCGTCGTCCGTTATCTGATCGACAAGATGGCTCCTGTGGTCGATAACCCTGCCGAACCCTCTCCGGGCGCCGAGCCGATTGCCGTCTACTTTCCGGGAAAAGACCAAAATTAGAGCTACGATTATTCGATTAATTTATCATTTCCAATGATTCTACGGTGAAAAGCTTCTGGGCTATACTTATCTTAAGTAGGCAGCCTAGGGTCCTGATCCTAAATGCCTTGCCGGACCGATACCTTGCAGCTTGAGCGGAGCAATGCGTAGAATTTTCGTCACCCTATGCCTATCGATTTTTGCGCTACTGGCTGATGGCGCGACCGTTGAGGCCTCCAGCGCATCGATGAATGCCGACGATGAGCGGCGGCCGGTAACGATTTTGTCTTTCGAGTTTCCGCCCTTGCTTCATTCAACGGTTTCGGGCGGTTTTTCCGGGACCATGGGGGAAACGGTTAAGGCTTTGTGTGAACGGGCCAAGCTCGACTGTCGATTTAAGGTGGTGCCGCTCAAAAGAGCCTACAGGGCTCTGCGCTCCGGGGCGGCGGACGGACTGATTACCATCGACCTTGGCCAGTTCCATGATTGTTGTCGAGCCAGCGCCTGGAGTTCTCCCTGGTCGGCAGGGTGGTTTTCCCACCCGTCCGTCAAACAGTCGCCGGAGAAAGAGGGCGACCTAAAGGATAAATCCATCATCGTCGTTCAGGGGATGAAGTCGCCCTACAAGTTTGCCCCCAATCTCAATGCGCTAGTCGAGGAAAATGTCGTTACCGTTTCGAAAGCGGCGAGCATCGCCACGTCGGTCAAGATGTTCCTGCGTGACCGTGCGCCACTTCTTTGGGGGGGCGAGGATTTCAAATGGTATTTCGGCAAGATCGACCCGACGGCCGAATATCGCTATACGCCCCGTATGACACTCCCGGTCGTTGTCTGGATGAGAAAAGAACGGTCTCAGGTCTCCGATCTTTTGGATGCCGGATTTAATGAATTGAAAGAGGGGCGGGTTCTCGGAGCGAACAATCTGCTCAGCATCCCTTTGATGCAGGCTCGTTACCAAGACGCGCCATTCAAGATGACGCCTTAGCCAGCTTTAGCTGCTTTTCTCGTCACGAAGTTTATTCAACATCCGCCGGACGGACCGTCCCGCTGCGTAGGACTTGTTGTCCTCAGCAGCCACCTTGCGAACTTCGTCGGTGACCGTCTGGGCGGCTTTAACCGCCTGCCCCCGGGCCACCGGGTCGCTCGCCAGCTTCTGCACCGCCATGCGGGCGATATGTCGAAGAAAGAATGCCATGGGGAAACAATAACGCTTCGTTGGTCACGAAAAAAGGGGCCTCCTTTGTGGAAGCCCCTTTTCCGAGTTAAGTCATTTCAAATCAGGCGGCGCGTCTGCCGATTTCCTCGGTGATCTGACTCATGATCTGGGTGATGTCGAAATCGCGTGGGGTGTAGACCCCGGCGACGCCGATCTTCTTTAAGGCTTCCGCGTCTTCTGCCGGGATGATGCCGCCGACGAAAACCGGAATGTCCTCAAGGCCATTTTCCTTCATTCGGGTCATCACTTCTTCGACCAACGGCATATGGGAGCCCGAAAGCACCGACAGGCCTACGGCGTCCACCGCTTCTTCCAGCGCCGCGTTGGTGATCTGTTCGGGCGTTAGGCGGATGCCTTGATAGACCACTTCATAGCCTGCATCGCGGGCGCGGACGGCAACTTGCTCCGCGCCGTTGGAATGGCCATCCAGACCCGGCTTGCCAACCAGAATCTTGAGCGGCCGACCAAGCTTGTCAGCGACGGCCTTAACCTGATTGCGGACGCTCGAAAGGCTGCCCGAAGGTTCGGCAGGAGCTGCGCCGGAAAGGCCGGTGGGCGCGCGGTATTCGCCAAAGACATTGCGCAGGGTTTGGGCCCATTCGCCGCCGGTGACGCCCGCATGAGCGCAGGCGATGGAAGGTTCCATGATGTTGGTGCCGTCTTTGGCCGCAGCTTCCAGATCGGCCAGCGCTTTGGCGACGGCATCGTCATCGCGCTGGGCGCGCCATTCGTTGAGCCGCTTAATCTGTTCGGCCTCGGCTTTCGGGTCGACCACCATGATTGCGCCGTCTCCGGCAGTCAGCGGGCTTTCCTCGCCGCCGGTGAAGCTGTTGACGCCAACGACGGTCATGTCACCCGATTCGATGGAGGCGATGCGCTCGGCATGAGAGGCGACCAGGGCCTGCTTCATGTAGCCGGTTTCCACCGCGGCGATGGCGCCGCCCATGTCTTCGAGGCGCTTCAACTCCTCGCGGGCTTCGGCTTTCAGTTCTTCGACCTTACGGGTGATTTCTTCCGAGCCATCGAAAATATCGCCGTATTCCAGCAGGTCGGTTTCGTAGGCGACAATCTGCTGGAGGCGCAGCGACCATTGCTGATCCCAAGGGCGCGGCAGGCCGAGCGCCTCGTTCCAGGCCGGAAGCTGCACGGCGCGGGCTCGGGCGTTTTTCGAGAGCGTCACGGCGAGCATTTCGAGCAAAATCCGGTAGACGTTGTTTTCCGGTTGCTGCTCGGTAAGGCCCAGGGAGTTGACCTGCACCCCGTAGCGGAAGCGCCGGTACTTCTCTTCGGTGACGCCATAGCGTTCCTTGGTGATTTCGTCCCACAGTTCAGTGAACGCCCGCATCTTGCAAAGTTCGGTGACGAACTTGATGCCCGCGTTGACGAAGAAACTGATGCGGCCCACGGCCTTGCCGAAGTCTTCATCCGAAATGACGCCCGAGGCCTTGACCGAATCGAGCACGGCAATGGCGGTAGCTAAAGCATAAGAGAGTTCCTGCACCGGCGTCGCGCCCGCTTCCTGCAGGTGGTAGGAACAAACGTTCATCGGGTTCCACTTGGGCACTTCGCTGTAGGTGAAGGTCACCACGTCGCGGATCAGCCGCATGGAAGGCTCGGGCGGGAAAATATGGGTGCCGCGCGAGAGATATTCCTTGATGATATCGTTCTGTGTGGTGCCCGCCAGCTCACTCCGCTTGGCCCCCTGTTTTTCGGCTGCCGCGATGTAGAGCGAAAGCAACCAGGCCGCCGGGGCGTTGATGGTCATGGAGGTGTTCATCTTGCCCAAGGGAATATCCTTGAACAGGGTTTCCATGTCTCCTAAATGACAAATCGGCACACCAACCTTGCCGACTTCGCCGCGTGCGAGCACATGATCCGAATCGTAACCCGTCTGGGTGGGGAGATCGAAAGCGACGGAAAGGCCCGTCTGTCCCCGGTCCAGGTTTTTACGGTAGAGGGCGTTGCTCTCTTCGGCGGAAGAGTGGCCGGAGTAAGTCCGGAACAACCAGGGACGGTCGCGCTGCGGCGCAGCATT
>Ga0070729_10006966_pt1 | contig 10996 bp, 11 predicted proteins | sample tdDd472_FD_66725 | JGI IMG/M metagenome (GOLD analysis project Ga0070729, IMG submission 66725) | Marine sediment microbial communities from the Atlantic coast under amendment with organic carbon and nitrate - tdDd47.2 | ecosystem: Environmental > Aquatic > Marine > Coastal > Sediment | place...
CCAGGCCTGGTCGAAATCGACGCCGGTGGCGTTATCCAGCACCGCCCAGGCCTTGAGGTCCAGGTGCCCGGCCCGGCCGTTCCAGTCCGCGGTATAGACGGCGCGCCAGTGCAGCCCGTCGGTGAGATAACGCAGCAGAACCTCCTGGCGCCCGGCATCGGGGGCGGCGGCGGCGAGCACCAGCGCCGGCTCCGCGCTCAGGCTGGCGGGCAGCGCATCGAAGGCCCATCGACCTTGCGGATTGAGCACCGTGCGCCCGCCGATTCGCGCGATCACGCCGCCCTGCAGCGACAAAAGCCGCGCCGGCTCTGCGATCTCGGCACCGGTTCCCGGGTGATGGCGAATCAGGTAGCCGTCGCGCCCGACGTTGGCGGCCATGATCTTGTCCGGCGTCAGGTTGGCGGCGCGGCGCTCGCGCGACAGCACGCTGACGCCGCCGCCGACATCGGTGACCAAGCTGTCGGCGATGATCCGGGGGCTCAGGCCGACCAGGGACAAGGCGTTGACGCCCTTGGAGAATTCGGCGGCGCGCCGGTCCGAAACCAGGCCCAGGCCGTTGCCGTAGATGGTCAGCGCCAGGTCGGTGCGCGCGCCGGCACCGAGCGGTGTCTGGGCGCCAGACGAAACGGGATGGGCCAGCGCGGCGGCGGCGAAGGCGACAACGGCAAGGGGGAAACGGCGGCGATCGGACATGATGGGGTCTCCGTGGTCTCGGTCGAGTTTGCGTTCGGCTCGGGCGTCGGGCAAGGTGTAATGGTCGATTGTGGTCGTTTGAGGGCGGTTTGGTGGCGGCATTTTTGCACGGCGAGCAAGGCATTCTGATGTTGGCGGCGGGCCTCGCGGTGGTGCTGGCGGCACTGCTGGGCCTGTTCATGATGGTGCGCCGCGACCGCCGCCAGGCGGCCGACGACATGCGCCGGCTGGCGGAGCTGTCGGAGGGGCTGGCGCGCCACCAGGGCGATCTGGCGGAACGCCTGTTCGCCGCCCAGGCGGAACTGTCCGGGCGGTTGCAGCAATCGCAGACCGGCGTCGGCGAGCGCCTCGACCAATTGAGCAAGCGCCTCGGCGACGGCCTGCACAAGCAGACCGAGCGCACCGGCGAGAACCTGCGCCAACTGGGCGAGCGCCTGGCGGTCATCGACCGCGCGCAACGCACCATCACCGATCTGTCGCAGCAGATGGTGGGCTTGCAGGACATCCTCTCCAACAAGCAGAGCCGCGGCGCCTTCGGCGAGATCCAGTTGCAGGACCTGGTGACGGCGGCGCTGCCGCCTTCCGCCTTCGATTTCCAGGTGACGCTCGGAAACGGCAAGCGCGCCGACTGCCTGTTGAAGCTGCCCAACCCGCCGGGCTCGATCGTCATCGATTCCAAGTTTCCGCTGGAGAGCTTCCAGGCGCTCCGCAACGCCGAAGACGACGCGCTCCGCGTCCAGGCGAGCCGCGCTTTCGGCGCCGACGTCATCAAGCACGTCAAGGACATCGCCGAGAAATACATCGTCCCCGGCGAAACCGCCGATTCGGCAATGATGTTCCTGCCCTCCGAAGCCGTCTACGCCGAGTTGCACGCCAATTTCCGCAACGTCGTGGAGGAGAGTTTCCGCCGCCGCGTGTGGATCGTCTCGCCGACCACCATGATGGCGACGATGAACACCGTGCGCGCCGTCCTCAAGGACGCCAAGATGCGCGAACAGGCGGGCGTCATCCAGGCCGAGGTGGTGAAGATGCTCGACGATGTCGGGCGGCTCGACAAGCGGGTCGGCAACCTGCAGAACCACTTCGACCTGGCGGTCAAAGACATGCGCGAGATCCGCGTCTCCACCGACAAGATCGTCAAGAAGGGCGAGAAGATCGAGGACCTGCACTTCGCCGACGAAACCCCGGCCGAAGACCTGACGCCGGAGACCCCCGAGGTGCCACGGCTGCGCGAGGTCGGCGACAGCTAGGGCTCTTGTGTCGCCGTCGCCGTCCCCGTCGCTGCCCCGGCCTTCGGCGCCGGCCGGTTGGCGACGAAGACGCCGGACACCACCAGCAAAAGCCCCGCCGCCATGGCCGCCGTCACCGCCTCGCCCAGGATCAGCACCGCCAGCGCCATGGCCGAAACCGGCACCAGGGTCAGGTAGATGACGACCCGGCTCGGCGCCAGCCATTGCAGCGCCCAGGAAAACAGCGTGAACTGGGCCGCGCCGGCGACGACGCCCAGGAACGCCAATGCCCACCAGCCCCCAACCGACAATACCGGCCAGTGCGAGAGCCCGCCTTCGGCGGCGGCCGGCAAGGCGAGCGCCAGCGTGCCGAACAGCATGGTCACGGCGGTAACGAACAATGAGCCGTAGCGCCGCAGCAAGGGCCGGCTGAACACCGAATAGACGGCGGCGGAAAATGCCCCGGCGAGCATCAGCCCTTCGCCCAGGAACGAGGTATCCTGGCCCGGTTGCAGCGCCTCACGGCCGAAGGCGACGGTGACGCCGATGAAGGCCAGCGCCACGCTCGCGAGCTTCGCCGCCGTCAACCGCTCGCGCCCGAAAAGCACGGCAACGGCCAGCGTCTGGATCGGGATGGTGGCGAGGCCGATGGCGCCGCGCGCCGCCGTGGTGTGATCGAGGGACGCGGTGAAGGCCCAAGGGAAGAACCCGAAGAACAACGCGCCGAAGGCCATGAAAGCGACAACGTCGCGCGCCCCCACGCCGGCGCGGCGCCACATCGCCAGCGGCACCGGCGCCAGGCACAGGGCGGCGATCAGGTAGCGATAGAAGGCCAGCGTCGCGGGGTCGGTCTCGGCGACGACCATGCGCGTCGCCACCACCGCGCCGCCGGCGCTCAATGCCGCGGCGGCGGCGGCAAGGTTGGCCAGCAAGGTCCTGTTCATGGCGTCGGCTCCTCGGTCAAAGAAGTGACTTTAAAAACGAAAGTGACTCGTAGCACCGTGACTTTACTTTTGCAAGGGACTAGGATCGCCGCATGGCAGACACCCCCGACCCCGATGGCCACGACTTCCGCTCGCGCTGCTCGATCGCGCGCACGCTGGAACTGATCGGCGACAAGTGGACGCTGTTGGTGGTGCGCGACCTGATGTGGCACGGCAAGCACACCTTCCTGGCCCTGCAGGACTCGGACGAGCGGATCCCCACCAACATCCTCTCCGAACGCCTGCGCCGGCTGATGGCCTGGGGCCTGGTCCGGCGCGAACCCTACCAGGAACGCCCGGTGCGCCATGCCTATCACCTGACCGAAACGGGCCGCGAACTGGAACCGGTACTGAAACAGATCATGCGCTGGGGCCACGCGCATCTGGCCGGCGGATTTTACGACCCTGAAAGCAACCGTTCGCCGGATGGGTGAAAACCGCTCACGCTATTGATACTATCGTTGTTTGCTTTTTTGGTGTTCACTTCATGCGTGGGAGTGACGCATGAAAGGCGCCCGATGTTCAAGCGGTTGGAACTGATCGATAGCCTGCGGGTCGGCCATCCGGTGATCGACGCCGAGCACGGCGAGTTGATCGACATGGCGAACGGCCTGATCGACGCCCTCCAGGCCGGCGACCGGGTCGGCTTCCTGGGCGGCCTGCCGGACTTCACCGACCGCATCGCCGAGCATTTCAACACCGAGATCGCCATCCTGCGTGAGCTTGGCTTCCCCGGCACCGACCATCATGCGGATTTCCACCGCGAGGCGTTGGTCGAGGTCCGCGATCTGGAAACCCTGTTCGCGACCACCGACGAACGGCTGATGACGCCGGAGCGCGCGCACCTCAAGATCACCGAGCTCCTGATCCACGACTTCGTCCGCGAGGACCTGGAGTTCAAGTCTTTCCTGACCGAGTATTACCGCGACAACCCGGCAACCTAGCGTTCGGCCAGCGCCGCCGCCACGTCGCCGATCACCGGCGCCCAGGCGCCGGGTTCGGGCTGGCGGAACAGGCGCAGGCTCGGATACCAGTCGCTGTCGGCGCGTTCCGTCTGCCACAGGAAACCGGTCGGGCGCGACATCAGTCCCCAGCCCGGCTTGCCGAGCGCGCCGGCCAGATGCAACACCGAGGTATCGACGGAGATGACCAGGTCCAGCGCCGCGACCGCCGCGGCCGTATCGGCGAAGTCCCCAAGGCCATCGACGACATCGATGACGCCGTGCCCGTCGCCCAGTTCGTCCAACTCGCCCCTGAACTTCCCCACCTGCAGGCTGAAGAACGTCACGCCCTCGGCATCCAGCAGCGGCGCCAGTTCGGCCACCGGGCAGGACCGCTTGTGGTTGTCGACCCGCGTCGGGCTGCCGGCCCACACAAGCCCGACCTTCAACCCCTCGGCCTCGGCGATGCGCGGATCGGCCGAAACGCCTTCCGGCACCGCCAGGTAGGGAACGTCGGCGGGAACGCGCGGCACGCTGTCCCCCATCACGTGCGGCAGGCTCATCAGCGGGCAATAGAGGTCGTAGTCGGGAAGCTCCGAGCCGAGATCGACGCAGCGCGCGATCCCCGGAATGGCGGAGAACAGCCGCGTCAGTTGCGGCCGGCATTCGACGACGATCTCGCCGCCCCGTTCGGCCGCAAGCCGGGCGTAGCGGATGAACTGCAGCGCGTCGCCGAAACCCTGTTCGGCGTCGATCAGGAGCCGGCGGCCGGCGAGATCGTCGCCCTGCCAACGCGGCTTGGCGAAGTCGCGCGCATAGGCAAGGAAGGTCGGCGTCTGCCAGCGCCATTCGTATTCGGCCCAGCCCTCCTCGTAGTCGCCCTGCTGCAACAGCGCCAACGACAGGTTCCAGTGCAGGTCGGGGCTTTCGGGCTCGCCGACGAGCGCGTCCCGCAGCGCGGCGATGGCATCGGCGACACGGTCCATCTTCTGCAGGGTGGCGCCCAGGTTGCAGATGGCGTCGATGTAACCGGGCCGGAGCTCGATCGCCTTTTCGTAGGCTTCGATGGCGTCCTCGTAGCGGTCCAGCGCCTGGCAGGCGTTGCCGAGGTTGTAGTGCTTCTCGGGGTTGGAGAAATCGAGCGCCACGGCGCGGGTGTAGCTGGCGTGCGCGGCCTCGAAATCGTCGAGCTCCATCTGCGCGTTGCCGAGATCGAAATGCGCGGTCGAATCGGCGGGATTGAGCGCCAGCGCCTTGCCGTAACTGACGACGGCTTCCTCGGCATTGCCGAGGCCGAGAAGCGCGTTGCCCATGTTGATGTGCGCGGCCGCCAGGTTGGCGTCATGCTGCAACGCCTGGGTGCACGACGTCAGCGCCGCTTCGTGGCGGCCGAGCGCGTTCAGGGCGGAAGCCAGGTTGTTGGCGGTCTCCGCCTGTTCGGGCGCCAGCGTCAGGCCCTTCTGGAAGGCATCGACGGCCTCATCCAGCCGCCCCTGCGCCTGCAAGACGTTGCCCAGGTTGACGAAGGGCCCGGCGAAATCGGGCGCCAGTTCGCTGGCGCGGGTAAGCAGCGTCACCGCCGCGTCGAGTTTGCCGGCCACCGACAGCACCACGCCCAACAGGTTGAGCGCATCCACCTGGTCCGGATCTTCCCTGAGGATTTCCTGGTAGAGCTGGCCGGCGTCGGCCAGGTTGCCGGCCTGGTGGAACTGGACGGCGCGTTGCAGTTTGTCGGCGATGCTCATGGGTCGGTGATCTCCTCAGACCGCGCGGCGCTGCTTCAGCGCCGCTTGCAAGGTGCCGTCGTCCAGGTAGTCCAGTTCGCCTCCCACCGGCACGCCGTGCGCCAGTTCGGAGACCGTCACATCGGCCGCTTCCAGCCGGTCGGTGATGTAGTGCGCCGTGGTCTGGCCGTCGACGGTCAAGGACGTGGCAAGCACCACCTCCTTGACGCCCGCTTCGGCGGCGCGCGCGACAAGCGCCGGGATTTTCAAGTCTTCCGGCGTGACGCCGTCGAGCGCCGACAGCGTGCCGCCGAGCACATGGTAGCGCCCCTTGTAGGCATGCGTGCGTTCCAGCGCCCACAGATCGGCCACGTCCTCGACGACGCAGAGCAGCGAGACGTCGCGGCGGGGGTCGGCGCAGATGGTGCACGGGTCGCGGCTGTCGACATTGCCGCATGTGGAACAAACCCGCACCATCTCGGCCGCCTCGGCGAGCGCCTTGGCCAGCGGCTCGAGCAGGGTTTCGCGACGGCGGATCAAAGCCAGCACCGCGCGACGGGCGGAGCGCGGCCCCAGCCCCGGCAACTTCGAGAGCATCTGGATCAGGCGTTCGATCTCGGGACTGGTCATGCGCGCGCCTGGTGGCGGGGCTAGAACGGCAGTTGCATGCCGGGCGGCAGTTGCAGGCCACCGGTGATTTTCTGCATTTCCTCGCGCATGCGGGCGTCGGCCTTTTCCTTGGCGTCGTTGATGGCGGCGACGATCAGGTCTTCCAGCACCTCGGCATCCTCGGGATTGACCAATTTCGGGTCGATGTGGACCTTGCGGGCCTCGCCCTTGCCATTCAACGTCACCTGGCACATGCCGCCGCCGGACGAGCCCGACACCTCGAGCTCGGCAAGCTGGTCCTGCATCTCCTGCATCTTGCCCTGGAATTCCTGTGCCTGTTTCAGCATCTGGCCGAGGTTTTTCATGAAGGCTGCCCTTTCGAATTGACCTGAGGCTGTATACCATCCGAAACCGAGGTTGGCCATGCAACACAGAAACCTGTTCGTCTTCGATATCGAGACCGTCCCCGACACCGACGCGGTGCCGAACCTGACCGGATTCACCGACCCGGACGTGCAGGCACGCCGCGAAGAGCTCGAGCGCTACCACCTGGAGATCACCGACGGCCGCAATGCCTTCCCGCGCCAGCCCTTTCACAAGGTCGTGGCGATCAGTTTCCTGGAAGCTGAGATCGAGGCGTCCGGCCACCTGGAACATTATTTCCTCAAGGAACTGCGCTCCGGCGGCGAGGCCGGCTTCGACGAAGAGCAGCTTTTGCAGGGCTTCTTCCAGTACTTCGAGCGCCTGAAGCCCCGGCTGGTGAGCTTCAACGGCCGCGGCTTCGATCTCCCCGTCTTGAAGTACCGCGCCATGGTGCACGGCATCGCCGCCCCCTGGCTGCACCAGGCCGGGGACAAGTGGAACAGCTATTCCAGCCGCTATTCCATGGATTGGCACTGCGATTTGATGGAGCAGCTTTCCGACTACGGCGCGTCGGCACGCGTCAAGCTGGCGGAGGTCTGCGCGGCGTTCGGATTTCCCGGCAAGTTCGGCGTCGACGGCTCCAAGGTGGCGGAAATGATCGATGGCGGCGACGTCCAGGGCGTGCGCGACTATTGCGAGACGGATGTGCTGAACACCTACCTGGTCTATCTGCGCTTCATGCTGCACCGGGGCTCGCTCGATACCGAGGGCTACAACCGGGGCGTCGCCGACATCATTACCCTGATCGAGACACAAGGCGCCGAACGCCCGCACCTGAATGCCTTCATGGAAGCCTGGGGCGAAGCCTGCGCCAACCGGTTCTTGCTGTAGCCGCCGATGCTGCGACCGGCCGCCTTTTACCTGTTGGCCGCCGTCGGCGAAATCGCCGGCTGCTTCGCTTTCTGGGCGTGGCTGCGGCTCGGGAAGTCGCCCTGGTGGCTACTGCCGGGCGTCGTCGCGCTCGCCGTTTTCGCCCTCGCCCTGACGCGCATCGAAACCGATTTCGCCGGGCGTGCCTTCGCCGCTTACGGCGGCGTCTATATCGCCGCTTCGCTCGCCTGGCTGTGGCTGGTCGAGGGCGCGCGGCCCGACCGCTGGGACCTCATCGGCGCCGCCGTCTGCCTGGCCGGCACGGCCATCATCCTGTTCGGGCCGCGACCCTAGCCGCGCATATGTGGAACGACTTGTTCGCATGCGGCCGTAACGGGCTGACGGGCGAGTGATCTTCCGCCGGTTCGGAACGGTTACGAATGGACGAGGTGGACAACACGTCAGGCAATGCGCGACCGGCAATCGCGACGAATGACCGGCCACGCATTGACCTGACGGAAAGCCGGCGGCGTATTACTTGGCAGCGGCCTTCCAGGTCTGGTTGGCTTGGTTTTTCCCGCATTGCCAAATATGGACCTTGGCCCCGTTCTTCTTGTTCCACCCGGCCACGTCCAGGCACCAGTTGCGCTTGCCGGGCGCCTTGTTGATCAGGACGCCAAAAGCCGGATTATACTGCCAACGCTGCGAAACAAGGTTGTTGCATTCCCACATGTGGACGTTCAAACCGTTTTTGCCGGGCGTCGTCCTGGATACGCCTGCGACATGCAGGCACAGACCGTTCAGTTCGCTGCGGATGACGCCTTCCTTGTGAATGGTCCAGCGCTGGTTTTTTCGGCCGTGGCAGTCCCACATGATGACTTTGGCGCCGGGCTTCCGGTTTGCGCCCGCGATATCCAGGCACTTCCCCGAATGAGCGGACTTCAGCATTACGTTCCGGAGGGTGGTCTTGTGCCCGCGAAAGGGCGAATCCGGAAAACGATAGCCGAGACAACCATACCTCTTGCTGCTCGTCGTATCGGTTTGGCATTCGATGTGGTCCGTGGCGCGGGCGAGAATGACCCGCGTGTGATACGGCGGGGCTTTGTAACTGGGCCTGAAGTCTTTCGGCCATGGCGACTTGATTCGGAATCCGACAATGCTGTCTTTTCTGCCATTGGGGTTGCAGCCTTTGTCTTGCCAATTGCAGCACTGGGTTTCGTTCGGCTTGATGGTCTTCTTGAATCTCGTGCTGGTGAAGTCCATTGCAGCAAAAAACCCGTCACTTACCGCCCACAGGCCCTCATAAAATTTCTTCCGGACGAATTGGCCCGCTTCACTAATTTCGTCGCCGTACAAAGGTAGGGAGGTTAGAAAATTCTTTGCGTCCTGGGCGGCCATCTCGGCCTTGATGTTGAACTTTGCTCGTTCTTGGACGCACATTCTTTTGAGTTCTCCGGAAAAAGCGTCACATGACGAGATCGCTTGGCGGGCCTTTACACCAAGCAAACTGATGTCTTCCTCGGACAATTGCACGACCTCCACGGGGCGGTCCGACAGGGATTGATTGGATATACAAAAGGCGAGCGCCGTCGGCGCCGCCGCGAAATTGACGGCAAGTACGATTGCCGCCAAATAGATCGAGTTGAACAGTTTCTTCATGTCACCATGGCCTCCTGTTGATTTCCGCCTCCAATAGCGTTGGTCCCTTCGGTGACATTCTATGCGTAGTGGGTTCATCAGATTAAGCCAGTGGCAGCGTTGTGGCGGATTTGTCACCGTTTTTGACGGATTTATAGTATTTTTGGCGTGGGCTCCGATCAGCGGCGATGAACCGATCACGCCAACGGCCCCCATGCGCAAGCAGCCAGGTTCGACTCGTTGTTGGAGGCGGGACATGGTGTTGACGAAAATCGGATTGACGCGACGTACGGGGATAGTAGCCCTGCTGATCTGCGCCGTCTGGCCGGTCGGTGGGCAATCCGAGGCCGCCCCCTGCGGTGACGGCGGAAATGGCGTCATCGCACTGGCAACGGTGGGCGTACGCAGCGAGATCGGCGACCGGGTGTTCGTCCTTCCCGACCATTCGCCGGACAGCACCATCGAAGACGTGACCAAACTGGGGTCGACGGGCCGATTTCAACGGAGCTGCGAGGCCCGGATCGCGCCGCCGGGTTTCGGGCGGGTGCTGTGGATTAGAATGACCGTCGACGTTCCCGGAAATTCGGATGCCGAACGCGTCCTGGTTTTCGACGATACTTATATCGATCGCGTCGATTTCTACCGTCCGGCGGACGACGGCACATGGGTGCGTGAAAGCAACGGTCGGACCGCGCCCTTCGGCGAGCGTCGGTTGAAATCCCGAACGCCGGTGTTTCGCTTGGCTCTCAAGGCCGGTGAGACGCGAGATTTCTATTTCAGGATCGACGCATCCGCAGCCTCCGCCATCTTTCCGGTTTTGATGATGCGGGCGGCCTACGAGGGCGAAGAGTTCAAAAGAATTGTCGTTCTCGGGGTGATTTTCGGCTTCATGGGCGCGGTGGTGCTGTTCATCGCCTACCTGTTCATCGTGTTCCGGCTGCCGGAACTGGCTTTTTTCGGCGGATACGCCTTTTGCCTTCTTTGGGTCAACCTGGGTTATGAGGGGTACCTGACCCGTTTCGTCCCCTTCGCGCTGCCAGGCGATCTGATGAATTTTATCGTCGAAGGGCTGTCCGTCGTCGCGACGCTTTGTTTCTTGCAGACAGCCCGCCTTCTGTTGCGGCTGAAGTTACGCATGCCCCGCGCCGATCGGGCGGTCGTCGTGGTCATGGCGCTCTATGCAACCTTCGTCGTCTGGTCGACCTTCTTTACGGCCCTGTCGACGTGGTTTTCGCATGCCATCATTGTCGGCTCGTCGCTCTATATTATTGCCATCGGGATGATGCTGGGCGCCGAAGGCGACCGCTCGGCAAAATACTTCGCGCTGGCCCGCCTGTGTCATATGTTCGGTTTGGTGCCGGACCTTTGGTTTCACTATTCTCCGGTACTTCAGCACGCGACGCCTTCCGCTTGGGAACAGGGCCTCGCCTTCCTGGAGGCCTGGGTTTATTTCTTGGGCTTGGCGGCGCAGATCGCATTGATGACCGTCAGCATGTCGATCGTCATCGCCAATAGCCGTGCACGCCGGGTGTCGAACGAATGGCGCGAAAGCCCGGACACCGAATCGACCGCCTTGAACGCGTCTGGCCATCGCTTGTTGGACTCGGCTCGACTGTACATTCGGGAAAACGTCGCTGACGAGGGTCTGAACGTCGCCCATCTGGCGAAGGCCCTGGCAACCAGCGAAAGCAGCCTGCGCCGGCGCTTGCAAGACATTGGCGGCATAACGCCGGCGGACCTTATCCGCGATGAACGCCTGAAATATGCCAACATTCTCTTGACGACGGGCAGCGTATCCACCGTGTCGGAAGCGGCCGGCAAGGTCGGCTTCCGTACGCCGAGCCATTTTGCGCGGCTCTATCAAAAGACCTACGATGCATCCCCAAAAGAGCACCTCAGGATGGGCCGTGACCACGCTAGGTTGACGGCATCCGGTACCGAATAAC
>Ga0070729_10006968_pt1 | contig 10994 bp, 11 predicted proteins | sample tdDd472_FD_66725 | JGI IMG/M metagenome (GOLD analysis project Ga0070729, IMG submission 66725) | Marine sediment microbial communities from the Atlantic coast under amendment with organic carbon and nitrate - tdDd47.2 | ecosystem: Environmental > Aquatic > Marine > Coastal > Sediment | place...
TCAATACGGTTGATGTGAACATCATCGTGGAAACACAAAACGTCACCACCAAATACTTGAACCACTACACCCGCGAAGTGACCCCAAACACCGCCGTGACATCTGGAACTGCACCATTGAACGCCCACCAGGACGCCGCAGCATGAAATTTTCCACCATCCGGGTGGGGGGCAAACTGAGTTTGTTTTTGGTTATGGTAGGGGCCCTTTTGGGTCCCTATGCCTTGTTGCTCATGACCATGCCGAAGAAACGTTACGTGGTGGCGCAGCTGTTCTTCAAGGGGTGTTTGGCGTTGACGGGGTTGCGCCTTCAGGTTCGCAGAACACACGCCCCCAACACCCAATTGTTCGTCGCCAATCATAGTTCTTACCTGGACATTCCAATATTGGGGGCCCTCATCGGCAATGGTGTGTTTGTCGCCAAAAGCGAAGTGGCCGACTGGCCATTGTTCGGTTTTTTGGCACGCATATCACGCACCCTGTTCATCAGTCGCAGCGGTTATGATGCAGCGCAGCAATGCGCGTTGCTGACCCATCATATGAATAAGGGATCAGGTTTGATCTTATTTCCAGAAGGCACCTCGACCGATGGCAGTCACGTCAAACGGTTCAAAAGCACGCTTTTTGCGTCTCTGGACAATATCAATGGCGATGCCTGGGTACAGCCAATCAGCATCGTGTATACGCGTGACAAAACAGGCAAGGCTCTAAGCCAAACAGCACGCCAGCGGTTCACCTGGTTCGGCGATATGACCTTGGCGCCACACCTGTTTCAAGTCTTCGCCATGAACGGTTGCGAAGTCGAAGTGATGTTTCACAAACCGCTGTTTTCTAACGATTATACTGACCGCAAGCAGTTGGCCAAAGCCAGTGAACACATCATATCCAAACACGTAATGGAAACGATTGCGCGCACGGAAAACACCATCCCCCCTGAAAAGGGTGTTGATGATTTACACGTGGAATCTGCACCGATGGTTCGGACGCCATGATCACTCTTCACCGCGAATTTGGTCTTCGCTGAGGGCTTCGGCATAATCCATGGTGACGCCGGCTTCTTTGAACATACGTTCAGAGAATTGACCCTTTTCATCCCAACGCGCCTGAAAATCATCGTCGGAGACCGAGGCCTTATCCACCACCACGTGTTTGATGCCGACCTGCAAGATCGCACGTGCACAATCGGGGCACGGTACGTGCGTGACGTAAATGGTATTGTTCAACAACGTTTGGCCGGTACGCGTCGCATTGTAAATGGCATTGCGTTCGGCATGTTCAGTCCAGTCGTATTTGTCGGGGCGTTCGTGGCGTTCGGCCGCATCATCGTCAATATCGCGGGGAAAGCCGTTGTAACCGTATGAACTGGGCGTTTTGTCCTCGGCCACGATCACCGCACCGACGCGGGTCGAACGGTCCTTGGACCACGACGCAATTTCACGCGCCAAACGGATAAAGCGGGAATCCCATTTCAACGACATCTTGGCCTCATACATCAAAAAAGCTCCCTTGTTTCTAGGGAACGTCCGGTGTGTGCGCAAGCGAAGATGAGCCAAATCGGAATTTTCGACCTCCGGGGCAATGTTCAAGTGCGACCTGGAACACAAAAAACCCCGGAGGCCATTGAGAAACAACGTTCCTCAAAATGGTTTATTCAGTGCATTTCAGCACGAATTTTTTCACGGAACGCATCAATGCACACCAATTTGCCTTTTTGTTCCACATGCCAAAATTGCCAACCGTTGCAACTGGGTGCTTTTTGCACAAACGCACCGGTCTGGTGGATGGAGCCTTTAAACTCCGCTGTCACCAATGTGCCGTCGGCGCGCACTTTGGCTGAAAACCGTCGACGGTTGTCATAAAGCGTGTCGCCGGGTTTGAGCATGCCGCGTTCCACCACGGTACCGAACGGCACACGCGGTGCGGTGCGTTTGCTGTGGGTGCGCAATAGTTCAAGGTCTTTTTCCGCTTTGACGCGCTTGATACGTGCTTCGGCAATTTGTGCGTATTCCGGGTCTTGTTCCAAACCGATCCAGTTGCGGCCCAATTTCCGGGCCACCGCACCGGTGGTGCCGGAACCGAAGAACGGGTCCAAAATCACATCGCCGGGCTCAGAGGAACTCAAAATCACCCGATACAACAAACTTTCCGGTTTTTGCGTCGGGTGGGCCTTTTGGCCATCTTTCTTCAGACGTTCCCCCCCCGAACAGATCGGCAAAGTCCAATCGGAACGCATCTGCAAATCATCATTGAGCGCTTTCATGGCTTCATAGTTGAAGCGGTAGCGCGCATCTTTATCCTTCGCCACCCAAATCAGCGTTTCATGCGCATTGGTAAAGCGCCGTCCGCGAAAGTTGGGCATCGGGTTGGTTTTGCGCCACACCACATCATTGAGCACCCAAAAGCCCAAATCTTGCAAGGTTGTGCCGACACGAAAAATATTGTGATAGCTGCCGATCACCCACAAGGTCCCATCCGGCTTCAACAAACGCCGCGCCGCTTTCAGCCAGCGTTTCGTGAAGTCGTCATAGGCCTGAAAGCTTTCAAATTGATCCCAATCATCATCGACGGCATCCACCTTGGTGTTGTTGGGACGATGCAAATCCCCTCCCAATTGGAGGTTATAAGGTGGGTCGGCGAAGATCATATCGACGGAGCCCTCAGGCAGGCTTTCCATCGTCTCAATACAATCCCCAAGCAGGACTTTGTTCAGTGGCAATATGTTTTTGTTCATGGGGGCAAGATGACGGACACAAGAATCGCCGTCAAGGAATTAAATGGAATCAATGCACTAGAGGAGAGTCTTAGACCTATATATTGACTCTAAGATTCCACGGACTCCAATATCTTGCGTATGGGGGCAAAACTTTTTCGGTGCTCCGACGTCACGCCAAGGGTTTTCAGACCCTCTTGATGGGCTTTGGTGCCATAGCCCGCATTGGACGCCCAACCGTATCCTGGATGGCGCGCGTCCAATTTTGTCATCATGCGATCGCGCATCACCTTGGCGACGATGGATGCCGCCGCAATCGACAATGACAGCCCATCCCCTTTCACCACGGCTTCGGCCGGGCAAGGCAAATTTTTAGGTACGCGGTTGCCGTCGATCAAGGCAAAATCAGGCACGGTTCCCAAGTCGGACAAGGCCCGCCCCATCGCCAGCATGGTCGCTTGCAAAATGTTCACGGCATCGATTTCATCCACCGTGGCAACACCAACACCCAAAATCGCATCTGTTTCTTCAAGGCGCACAAGCAACGATTCACGTTTGTCCGCTTTGAGTTTTTTGGAATCGTCCAGGCCATCCATCAAATCCTGCGGCAAGGTTTGTGGATTGAGAATGGCGGCCCCTGCGACAACGGGTCCCGCCCACGGGCCACGGCCCGCCTCATCGACACCGGCGACAAGGCCGGTTTTTGACAGTTCTATGGAAAAATCAGGCACGGTTTTGGTCCAAGTCAGCCCACGGCGCGGGTTTGAGACGATGGTGAAACAGGGTCCACCTTCATGGACACTGTCATCGCTAAACCTTGATCCGTCAACTGCACCGTTTTTGCGGCGTCACGGGGCAATGGCACACCCATTTGTTTGCACAACGCGATCATCGCACTCAGCACAAACCCCTCATTCAAATGGACCTCATAAGGGTTTTTCGGATTGGAGGTAACAAAGGCAATCACCACCTGCCCCCCTTGCCCCGGTGTCCCGGCAAAGCGCACTTTTTGAATTTGCGAATTGGGAATTTTAACGTCTTCGGTCTTGCAATGGGCCAGCAAAGCCTCTTGCAGCAGGCCGTCGGAGAAAACCAGTTTTCTGACCTCAAGAAGCATATCGGCCTGTGTTTTCAATTTGGCGCTCTGAGCCATTTTTCAGAACGTGTACGTAATATATGGAGAAGAAAAATTCTCGAACAAGGTTAGAATAAGTTCAACTGATCCCCTGCACGTGGTGGGCATACGAATGCATTGGAATTTAAAGAAATTCCAGATTTTTGGGCCGCCTTGATGCCCAATTTCTTGCACGCAATCCGAAAGCGCTGACTGAGCAATTGCGCATGCACACCGCTGCCGCGCATGCGGCAACCGAATTCAAAGGTGTAAAGCTGACCATCACGCGACTGACGAAGCAAATTCAAAACACGCTTGGCCTTATTCGGTGCGTGTGCCTCAAGCCATTCGCTAAACAGGTCTTTTAATTCCAACGGCAAACGCAACAAGATGTAAGTGGCGACTGAGGCCCCCGCATCGCGGCTGGCTTCTAAAATGGCTTCCAATTCATGATCGTTGAGCGTTGGGATCATCGGTGCCGCCAGGACTGAAATCGGCACACCTGCATCCGCAAGCATGCGCATGGCTTGCAACCGCCGGGCTGGGCTTGGTGCACGCGGTTCCAGAGTCCGGGCAAGCTGACCATCCAACGTGGTCAACGAAATGCCCACCGAAACCAAGTCGTCCGCCGCCATATCACGCAAAATATCGATATCGCGGGTCACCAAATGCGATTTGGTCACAATCAGCACCGGATGGCGGTACGCCTGCAACACTTCCAACAGGGCGCGGGTCACGCGGTATTCACGTTCTAACGGTTGATAAGGGTCCGTGTTGCCACTGATCATCACCGGGGCCGGTTGGTAGGACGGCTTGCGCAATTGTATTTCCAGCGCCTGTGCCAAATTCTTTTTGACGAACAGTTTGCTTTCGAAATCCAACCCCGGCGATAGGTTCGCATACGCATGGCTGGGCCGGGCATAACAATAAATGCAGCCATGTTCGCAGCCCCGATAAGGATTGAGGGAACGATCAAAAGGGATATCGGGCGATGAATTGCGGGTCAACGCCGTCTTCACATGCTCCACCGTGACCTCAGTCCTCAGCTTGGGTGGTGCATCTTCATCACCATCCAGCGTCCAACCGTCATCCACGGCCACCCGCATGTGCGGTTCAAATCGGCCACTGGGGTTGCTGACGGCCCCCCTGCCTTTGCGGACCCTTTCAGGGCGTGAATTGAGCACGTGATCAACCATATCCAAGGATAATGCACAAACAAGAACATTTCAAGAACATTGAGGCAGCTTTTCAGACACGATTTGCATGTTAATCTTGGCCCATGTTGTCGATCATCATTCCCACACTGAACGCCGAAGCCACACTGCCTCAGGTACTGTCTTGTTGTTCAGACGCACACGACATGCTGATTGTCGATGGCGGGTCCACCGACACCACCACCCGCATCGCAACCGATTTTGGTGCACAGGTGGTGATGAGTGAGCCTGGGCGCGGTCGCCAGTTGGCTTTGGGTGCAGACCACGCCAAAACATCGTGGATGTTGTTTCTGCACGCCGACACGCGGTTGCCGAAAGACTGGCAAGCGGATGTCGAACGCTTCATATCCCAAAAACGCAACCAGGGCTTGGCCGCGTACTTTCGCCTTGCGTTTGATTCCACCGGTGGCGGCGCGCACCGCGTGGCGGCCCTGGCCAATTGGCGGGCTCAGACCTTGGGCCTGCCTTACGGGGATCAAGGGTTGCTGATTCACAAAGACCTTTACAACCAGGTCGGCGGTTACCGAACAGATCAAAACCTGATGGAAGACGTCGATCTGGTGCGGCGCATCGGGCCCATGCGCCTGAAACCCTTACGGGCAACCATCACCACATCGGCGACCAAATACCACCGGGACGGTTGGTGGGGCCGCCCGCTCACCAACCTCACGTGTCTGACGCTATACCTGTTGGGCGCACGCCAAAGCTGGATCGAAAGGCTGTACCGTTGACACAGTTGGGAAAACATCTGGTGATCATGGCCAAAGCGCCGCGTATTGGGCAGGTGAAATCCCGATTGGCCAAAGGCATCGGATTGGTTTCTGCGTGGGCATTTTACCGCCGGACTTTGTTCAACACTGCGCGCACACTCAAGGACCCGCGTTGGACATGTTGGCTGTCCGTTTCGCCGGACCGGTCACATTTCCATTCCCGTTCGTGGCCTTGCGGGTGGGCACGCATCCCCCAGGGTTCGGGGGATTTGGGGGACCGTATGCTCCAACCATGGCTTCATCTTCCCCCCGGGCCGGTGGTCGTCATCGGCGCGGACATTCCCGCCATCACGCCAGATCACATTGCGGGCGCGTTCACGGATTTGGGCAAAAACGATTTGGTTTTTGGACCAGCCACCGACGGCGGGTATTGGCTGGTCGGGGCCAAGCGCCGCCCCCACATCATCAACCCATTTTCAAATGTGCGTTGGTCCACTGCACATGCACTGGACGATACCCTTGCGGGCACACCAAATGGGGCACACATCGGCTTTGTCGAAACACTCAGCGATGTCGATGATGTTGCAGATTTTAAACGAGGTGCTCTGTAAGCCTGGGCATCAACTCAACCATGTTGCACGGCCGCGTGCGGGCATCCAATTGATGCACCAAAATATCATCCCAGGCGTCTTTGCAGGCCCCGGTCGATCCCGGTAAAGCAAACAGGTACGTGCCATTGGCCAACCCGGCGGTGGCGCGGGACTGAATGGTCGAAGTTTTGATTTTTTGATAGCTGATCCAGCGGAACAATTCACCAAAACCCGGAATTTCTTTTTCCTGAACTTGGGCAAAGGCCTCCGGCGTGACATCGCGTCCAGTCAACCCGGTGCCGCCTGTCGCGATCACCACGTCGATGCTGTCGTCGTTGATCCACGCGTTCAACTGTTCGATCAACATCGGCACGTCATCTTTGATGATTTCACGTGCCGCGACAATGTGGTTTGCGCCTTCGATGCGCGAAACCAGGGTTGCGCCGGATTTATCGTTTTCCAAGGTGCGCGTATCAGACACCGTGAGCACAGCAATACGGACGGGAAGGAAATCCCGTTCCCCTTCAATCTTCGACATTCGATGCCACCTGTTGCGGTTCTTGCCCTAAAGCGTTGTAACGAGGCCATGCACCGGACGCAACGGCGTCCAAGGACGGCGTTGGTTGTCCCAATCGGTTGCGGTAAATCCACAGATTGGTCAGCACACGTTCGATGAAGATACGCGTTTCACGGCTTGGCAAACTTTCGATGAAAAACAAGGAATCATCCATGTCGTCAACGCGCCGTCGCCATTTGTTCAAATTGCCCGGCCCGCCGTTCCACGCCGCCGCCATCAAGAACAAATCACCTTGAATTTTACCATCGTTGAGCAAAATCGAAATGTACTTCTGTCCCAACTTGAGGTTCAGTGACGGCTCGAACAACTTCGAGCGTTTGTTCCAACGAAACGTGCGGTCCCGCGCCACAAAGCTGGCCGTGCCCGGCATCAATTGCATCAAACCACGCGCACCGACACCGGATTTGGCGTTAGGGTTAAAACGCGATTCTTGGCGCACCAGGGCATATATCAACGCACGGTCAACCTTGAAGCCGTCCGCCGGTTCCCAGGCTGGCAACGGATAGGATGCACCATCGAACCCGCCCCCGTTTGGATACAGCATGGCATCAAGGCGCATGGCCAAGCCCGCCATGCCGGTGTGCGCGGCAATGGCCAACATGCCTTGCGCCAAATCACGCGGCGCCAAGCGGGCGGTTTGGCGCATTTCTTTTTCCGCCAATGCATTTTTGCCCACCTGCAGCAACGCCAATGCACGTTGACCGCCACGGTGATTCAAAAGTGCTTGGACTTCACCGCCATCCATCGGCGGCAGGGCCCAATTGAACTGGGGATCACGCCCCAACAGCTTGTTCGCCAACATGCCGTAAAACGTGCGCGGGTGGGCCGCTGCTTGTTCCAACAAAGGCATAACCTTTTCAGGACGGCGCGAAATCAGATGCGCCCGCGCAGCCCAAAACACGCTGGATGCATGGGTCCAAGGGGACCGATCATATTGGGCCGAACGTTCGAAATGTTCGGCGGCCTGGTCCATATTGCCCAGACGCCAGTGCGCCAAGGCTGCAGTCCAATGGGCGCTTGGTAAAAACTTACCGGACCGCGCCGCCGCTTTTTCCGCCCACTGGACGGCCCAATCATCGCGCCCATCCATGAAATAACCTTTGGCGAGGCGCGCCTGGGCCCAATCCATGTTGTAGGCATCGAACAGTTTTTTCGCTTCTGCCGACTGGATCAACTGCTTTGCCGAAAGGGTGTGGCCTTTGCGCAAGTAGCTTTTGAGCATCACCTTCAAGGTTGCGACGCGACGGCGTTGGCTGCGGGTCAAACGTTTGCGCTTGGGTTTGTCCACGGCGCTGGTTTGATCGGGGGCTTTGTAAAGGGCACGACCGATTTTCGGCTTCGCAGGATACTTGTAATTGGCCGGTCGCCGTTTCAGCGCCAGCTTATAAATTTGCTGGGCATAATGATGGTCGTTGTAATCCGCCAGCCACGCTTTCAGTTCTTTGTATTTGGAACGGTATTTGGTCGGGTGTAGGTAGCGTTGCGCCAGCACATGCCCCATCAAGATCCGGTCCGAAAGCTGTTTGATCAGGTGATCGGCTTTGTGCCAGGACCCTTTTTCTTGCAACGCAAAGATTTTGCGATAGCGCTGCATGTCCTCAGTACTCAACACGTGGGGCAGTTTCACGTGTTCCGGCTGCACAGCGGGCAGGGACGCAACTTCTTGCATGCCTTCAATCACGCCCCCAAGCACATCCGTGCCATCATCGGCATGGGCAGGCAGCACAACAACCGCCGCCGTCATGGACACAGCAACGCTTATCGCGCGAAACAAGGATTTCACGGCCATACTGATCTCAACAACTCCGCTCATGGGAAGACAACGCAGGGCATCGCGTTCATCATCCCCCCAAAATATTGATAAATCTTATACGTCACAGGGGTATATATGGCAATAAAGGCCATATTGCTCTTATTTACTCTATCATTTGGGAAAACCTTAGGCGTGCTCGCCAAGCTTTGCCTTGATCTTGATCAGATCGGACCAGGCTTGGCGTTTTTGTGCGGGCGTGCGCAACAAATACGCCGGATGATAAATGGCACTGGCGGCAATGGGGTGGGACATGCGCGGCGTTTCATAGGTAAACCACCGCCCCCGCAGCCGCGACACACTGCCTTGTTGCGCCAACAACGAATGGGTTGCAGGACCGCCCACCGTGATCAACACCGCAGGATCAATGAGTTCAATGATGCGTTCAACAAACGGCAGGCACACCGCAATTTCCCCGGAATTGGGGGTGCGGTTGCCGGGCGGGCGCCAAAATACGGTGTTGGAAATAAACACCGCCGACCGATCCAACCCGATCGACGCCAGCATTTTATCAAGCAATTGACCACTGGCACCGACAAACGGCACACCCTGGCGGTCTTCATCAGCCCCCGGGGCCTCACCGATGAACACGATTCGCGCATCGGGATTGCCGTCGCCGAACACCAAATTCATGGCGGTTTTTTTCAGCGGACAGCCCTCAAAACCGTCCAGGGCTTCGCGCAAATCATCCAGGGTTTTGGCCGCACCGGCCAATTCGACCGCGCTTTTCATTGCCTCTTCGCCGATGCCGGTGTCCTCTGGGCGCACAGGACGCACAGGGGCCGGACCACCACGGCTTTGCGATGTCGCCGGTTTGGCCTCTTGCTCGGCACGGGCGTCTTTAAGCATTGCCTCAGCTGCCGCCGCGCGCTTGGCCTGCGCCTCTTTCACAAGGGCATAGCGATCCAGGGGCTCTTCGCCCACGGCTTCATCCACCCCGGCATCAAGATACCAGGCCAGAATGTCAGCGGGATGGTGCAAGACATCTTCGGAACGTTCCATGGCGCTCACCATACCATCGGCATACAAGATTGAAACCATTGCTGCATCGCAAACCTACATTTCGCAGTTGCAGCATTTTTGAACCTGAGGTTTAATCGTTGAAAACTTGGCGCAAAAGCGTCATCAAAACAATCAGGTCCAACCAGGGCTGGCGGAACAGGAGCATACAGCAGATCATGGAACGGGAATCGATGGAATTCGACGTGGTCGTGGTGGGCGGTGGGCCGGCAGGTCTGACAGCAGCGATCCGCGTTAAGCAACAGGCGCAAACGGCAGGCAAAGACATTTCCGTCTGTGTACTGGAAAAGGGCTCCGAAATCGGCGCACACATTTTGTCCGGTGCCGTAATCGACCCCATTGCGTTAACCGAACTGTTTCCCGATTGGAAAGAAAAAGGCGCACCGCTGAAGACACCTGTCAGCGACGACCAGTTTCTGTTTCTAACAAAAAAATCTGCGTTCAAACTGCCGACCCCGCCACAAATGCACAACACCGGCAATTTTGTCGCCAGCTTGGGCGAACTGACGCGCTGGTTGGGCGAACAGGCCGAAGCGTTGGACATCGAAGTGTTCCCCGGCTTTGCGGCTTCGGAAATTTTGTACCACGCTGACGGCCGCGTAAAAGGTGTCGCCACAGGTGACATGGGCCGCACCGCCACAGGCGAAGAAGGCCCGAATTTCGAACCCGGCGTGGAATTGCACGCCACCTACACCGTGTTTTCAGAAGGCTGCCGCGGTTCTTTGTCACAACAATTGATGGCCAAATTCAACCTTCGCGACGGCATTCAGCCGCAAACGTACGGTATCGGCATCAAAGAATTGTGGGAAATCGAACCCGAAAAACACAAACCCGGCACCGTTATCCACTCTGTCGGTTGGCCGCTGACCAGTGATGTGTATGGCGGGTCATTTCTTTACCACCTGGGCGAAAATCTGGTTGCCGTGGGCTTTATTGTCGGCCTGGATTACACCAACCCGTACTTGTCGCCGTTCGATGAACTGCAACGTTTTAAAACCCATCCCAAAATCCACCCGACATTCGAAGGCGGACGGCGCATTGCATACGGTGCCCGCGCCCTGAACGAAGGCGGTTTCCAATCGATCCCCAAACTTGTGTTCCCGGGCGGCATGCTGATTGGCGCCAGCGCCGGTTTTATGAACGTGCCGCGCATCAAGGGGTCGCACACCGCCATGAAATCGGCCATCGAATGCGCCGACGCCATTGTCAAAGCCTGGGGCGACGACGCACCCGCCGTGCTGGATGCTTAT
>Ga0070729_10006969_pt1 | contig 10989 bp, 5 predicted proteins | sample tdDd472_FD_66725 | JGI IMG/M metagenome (GOLD analysis project Ga0070729, IMG submission 66725) | Marine sediment microbial communities from the Atlantic coast under amendment with organic carbon and nitrate - tdDd47.2 | ecosystem: Environmental > Aquatic > Marine > Coastal > Sediment | place...
GTCTTTATATATAAGCATAAATACGCCAAGCAAAGGTAATGTCATAAATACCAGACTTGCGCGCATAATCAGGTTGCCTGTGGTGATGCGCCGTGTACGTGCATCCATTCTATAAGTCATAACGAATGGAGCGATAGCTGCGCCTAGATTGGCTCCTAATACGAGTAGTAGGCCGAGCTTTAGTGTAATAAGGCCGCTGGAGGTGAATGAGGAGATGATAAGCACAGATGCTATGGAGGAATGTAACAGCCATGTCATGAGCGCGGTAACGGTTATTGCCAAAAGCGGCTCGTTTTCTAAAGGTTTTAGTATCATGGGCAGGAGTTCTGAATCACCAAGAGGGGTTGCGCTTTCTTTAATAAGGGCGAGTGCTAGTAGAACTTGTCCCAATCCGATGAAGGCCCGGGCAACGTGTTTAAACTTGCCTTTATGTTCAAATTGACGATGCAACGCCACGCCACCTAATAATAGGAGAGGGGTTAGCCATGATAAATCAAAGGTCAAAACTTGCGCGACTAATGTTGTTCCAACGTCTGCGCCGATGACTACAGCAATGCCCGCAGATGTGCCAATGGCGCGCTTTGACGCAAATGATGCGCATATCATTGCTGTGGCGGTGGAGCTTTGCAGAACGGCTGTTACGCCCATACCGGCGAAAAAGGCTTTGATGCGGTTAGAGGTGTTGGCGGCTATAACTTTTTGCAGGGAAGTTGCGTAAGCGCGGGTGAAGCCGTGCTTGATCATTCGTGTTCCCCATAACATGAGGGCCACGGCACCAATGATTTTTAACAGTATAAGTGTAATAGAGATAATGAGCTCCTGATTTTCTTTAGTATTAGAGTATTTATGCGCAGCTTTGCTTATGTATAGTTATATCTGCGAATGGCTAAAAAATTAAGGGAAATGCAAGGGTTTTCCACTGTTTTGGGAGAATTTGCATATTATTGAAAATATTGTTACTAATTAACGTATTGTGAAGGTTTTGGTACAATCAGGGCGTTTAATACTGATTTGATTTTTTGTTTTTTATATAGGGGTAGGTAATGGCTGATAAGAATAGCGAATATGATCGTGCGACACTTGAAATTTGCAGAGATGTTTTTGATCATTTGAATAAAGAGGGGATACAGGCTCCTAAACTTGTTATTAACCCTGACGGGGGAAAAGATTTTGAGACCTGTCCAGAAGGTGAGTCTTTTGATCCTAACGATCTTGAGTATATGAAAGCTTTAGGGCGCGGCGCGGCCAAATTGGAGCACGCCATGGATACGCTTCCTCCAATGTTATCGGCTCGAATTGATGGTGATTTGCAGTTTAAACAACAGTCCATTGCCGATCTTATTGGTCGCGAGGACGGGGGATTATTGGGGGAAAATACAAAAGTTGATTTGGGTGATGAAGATAGAGAGATTTATTTTGAGCTTATGCGTATAGAGGATAGAAATCGGCCTGTTAAAGCTGGTATTAAATATGCTTTGGATATAGATAATTTTGAGAATATAGAGGTCATGGCGCCGCTTTTGGGTGCTAAATCGTTTGCGATAAGTGCTTCTAAACTCCAAGGGGATTATGCTTGTCTCGGTGATTTGGAAGCGGATGATGTGCTTATAACTAGTGAAGGAGAGCTTGCTGTTGCTGGCGTTTGCAGCATGGAAAAATTGCCTATGAGCGCAGATTTGGGGATGATGGCACTTAATATTGCATTTGATGGGCGTCCCGATGCAACGGCTGATGATGATGTTGCTGTTTTGGAGGCTATCGTCGAGGGGTATAATGAGGTTGCCTCTAAAGAAGGGTTGCCGATTGATTTCGAGGATATTTGTGATTTGATAAAAACAGCGGCTACTTATAAGGCTCTTAATGCATTGGGTATGGTTGCTAAAGGCGTTAGTGGTGCTGAAGAAGCTTTTAAAAAGGCGGGTGAGGAATATGTGCAGACTGTTTTTCGTGCTGATGATGCTAAATGGTGTTTTAGCGGTTATGACTTAGATGGGTTTAATGGTGCTCCTTCATCTCGTTGCGATGGCTGTGAACCAGTCTAAATCTGCAAGCGCATAGACAATTATAAGGAAAGAGCTTTTTACAAATGCTAAAAAGCTCTCTTTTTTGTCCTTTTAAGTTACATGATTATGAAAATGCGTATATATCGTGCCGCTAATATGATGTTATAATTTTATTGTGCATCAGTTGTTTATAAGCGGGAATTAAATGAAAGAACAAAACTTTCCAATAACAGATAAATATAAGCTCGGGGTTAATGTTAATCTCGAATTGGGGGTTGCGTTTTGGGAGGCTTCTCACGGGCAGCCGATGGAAGATCGGTTGGTGGGGTTACCCAGAGCGCTAGTTGGGCGCAAGATTGATGTTTGCCCGAATTCGTGGGGCGATAACGGATATAATGTTATGAGGGGTAGGTTATTGCTCGATATGGGGGTGAGTGATGTTGCTTCATTTGTTAGTAAATTTATGCATGTTTCTCCTGATAACCTTCCACTTAATATTCCTGATGAACTGACACCGGAGTTGGTTGTGTTTTTGGTGGCTTTGCATGAGAGTGAGCATGTGATGCAGTGGGGCGAAGTGGGTGCAAAATCTACAGCGTCTACTTTTGCTAAGGGCAAAACCTACGAAAACAAGGATATTCCGTTCGTAATTATGCAAGAAGCTGATGCGGACTCACCGGTGATAAAATATCTTAGAGAAGACGGGAAGGGCAATGTTGCCCAGTTCTGGCTTGATATGAGGACAGTATCTTCTTTTACGGACAAGTTTCCGTTGATGTATCCGGCAAAGTACGTCGATAATTTTGCGTCTGTACTTAATCCTCTTGGAGATTGGGGGTATAAGGTCGATTCCAGAAAATACCTGCGAAAAAGTATGTCGGAATTGTATGGGCACGATTCAGCTTCGATACTTGCTTATTCTGAAAAAAACGGAGCTGTGATTGATCCCGAGTATTATTTGCGGGAGAAGGAAGCTTTGGTAAAAAATGTTCACGAGAGCATGGAGATTGAAGAATCCTGGTTTATTTCGTTAGTAAATAGATGCAGAGATGAAGGGGAGAGAACTCCGACGGTTAGTGAAGCGGTCAATGTAATGAAAAACATATCGCCTATGTCTCCCCAAAAAATAAGATATGCGTTGGATGATCTTATGGGGAGGGGATCGTTGGACGGCTTGCAAAGGTTGGAGGCAGAGAATTTTATCGCTGCGGCCGAGCGTATGGGGTATGAGGCCGATCCTGATCCGGATTTTGTTCAAATATATAAAGATCAGGTGTGCGATGCTGTTGGAAATATGTATGGCGTTAATGGTTTGGATAGAGAAGCACATTATCTGCAAATATAAATGCGATATTATTATATGAAAATGTTGGTCTTCTAGGGTTTTTTGTGGGGATGGCCGCGTATTATGAAAATTTTAATTTGCGTCATGTATATGTTATTATGACGGAAATAATATATTAAAGGTGAGCGTGGGTGAGTAAAGACCTTCAAACGACAAATGATTATAGGATTGCGGTGGATATTAATATATCCGCAGCGCGTGCTTTGTCTGATGAGTTTGCGCAGGCAGCTAAAGGTAGAACGTTAGAAGAATTTTTGCCTAGTTTCATGGAGACGATTCTTGGTCGTAAAGGTGTTACGGCAGTTCTTCATGAAGATAAGGGGTATCAAGCGCATAGGTATTATTACGCTGAAGAGGAAATGCATCTTGGAATAAAGCCCGCAAGTTTTGAAGAAAAATTGGCTTCATTTTTGAATGTGGATATTGATGATTTGCCACCTAAAATTCCGGAAGAATTAACGCCTGAATTGCTCGATTATTTGTTGGTGTTGCATGAGTTGGAGCATGCAACTCAACTTAGTGTGCCAAGGAAAGGTGATGGAAGTATTGATCTTGCGAAGGTTACATCCAATCTTCTTCAGCCGGGTGTTTCTCTACGTGCAAGGACAGGTGCCGGTTGTACTATTATAGCAGAAGTTGATGCTGATGGGGCTGTTCAGGCCTATTTGCATGAAGAGGGATTGGGCAATGTGGCTGAGTTTATTATGAATGTACGGCGCGCTAATTTTTTTGATGTGAAACATGATCTTGCATTAATTCGAACTCATTATAAGGAAACAGGTAAGGTTATTGACCCAAACCATTATTATGCTGAAAGAATGAAATTGACAGCTCGAGTAGCGGAAGAGGTAGGGATCGATTTTAATATTGTAGGGAAAGCTCTTGCTAAATATCCCCCAAATGTCACGGGGAAACTGGCGGAAGATGATGTGTTGCAAAAAGAGCTTGAAGAAAGCATGCGTGTGGGTATGAAAAGAAAAGTTATGTATGTGGGACAGGCGCTTCTAGATAAGGGTGAGTTGAGCGGAATCGCTAAGTTAAGAATAGAAGAACATATAAAGGCCATGAAAGATTTGGGGTATAAGCCCGATGATAAACCTGTGGCTGATTTTGAAGGTAAGGTGCAAGCTTTCCTTGAAAAGCATTTTGGTCAGCCGCCTTCTAGAGAAGTCAATGATTTACAAGCGAGTGGTAGTGCTGTAGGAGGGCAGGAAGAAGAGGCGGCTGTTGTTGCGGGTTCACCAATATCTACGTTATAAATATATCTTCATAAAAAATGCTGTTATTTTTGGAATTGAAAATGGCGGTTTTCTGCGGTTTTTTTTGTGGATCTATAAAAAAATACAAAAAAGTTAAAAAAAAGTTAAAAACTTGTTTGACACATCCGAAAGAAGCCCCTATAACCACCCAACGTTCCGAGGCACAGAGGTGCTGACGACCGGGAAAGAACCGGAAAACAACGGTGTTGAATGAAGGTTCTGGAGAAAGATTTATCTTTCATTCTTCGTTATAAAAATGCTTGGGAGTGAAGAACCTAAGGCTTTGAAAAAAAATAAAAAAAAGTTAAATTTTTTCAAAGTTTTTGATTGACAAGCAAATAAGCTTATGTTTATATGTCGCCTCAATCGGACAAAGGTTGTTTAGCTTCGTAAAAAACTTCTTAGAAGGGAAGCGTCTAAGGCTTTGAAAAGAAAGATAAATAATTCATTTTTTTTAAAGTTTTTGATTGACAGACTGAAACGTTTATGTTTATATGTCGCCTCAATCAAACAAAGATTGCTGACTAACTTGTTAGTCAAACATTGCGGCTCGGGGCGAGTGAGAATTCACTTTGGGCAGTGCAGAGTTCTTGTACATCGTAAATAGGAAAGAAGAGATACGCAGGCAGCAGTGCCCGATCTTCCTTGAAACCTCACGGTTTTAAATTTGATCGGTATAATGTATTGGATGCATTAAATAAAAAAGGCTCTGTTTGCACATTCTCTCGGATCACTTCGGTGAAAGAGGGATTGTAAACTGTGTATCATAAACTATGACGCAATGTGACTACTTCGGTAGTCACAGACAAAAAATGTAGTGTCAACGTAAGTTGACAGTTACATCGCAAGCAGGTCTTTTGAAGATTATATACTTCAAAAACCAAAAAAGATTCTTTTTTGAGATTGATGGATTCAAACTTAAGAGTTTGATCCTGGCTCAGAACGAACGCTGGCGGCAGGCCTAACACATGCAAGTCGAACGGTTTGTTCACCTTCGGGTGTTCAAATAGTGGCGCACGGGTGCGTAACACGTGGGAATGTACCTCTTGGTAAGGGATAATATCTGGAAACGGATACTAATACCTTATAATGACTTCGGTCCAAAGATTTATCGCCAAGAGATCAGCCCGCGCTTGATTAGTTTGTTGGTGAGGTAATGGCTCACCAAGACTACGATCAATAGGGGGTCTGAGAGGATGATCCCCCACACTGGGACTGAGACACGGCCCAGACTCCTACGGGAGGCAGCAGTGAGGAATATTGGACAATGGAGGAAACTCTGATCCAGCCATGCCGCGTGAGTGAAGAAGGCCTTAGGGTTGTAAAGCTCTTTCAATAGTGAAGATAATGACGGTAGCTATAGAAGAAGCTCCGGCTAAATTCGTGCCAGCAGCCGCGGTAATACGAATGGAGCAAGCGTTGTTCGGAATCACTGGGCTTAAAGCGTGCGCAGGCGGACTTGAAAGTCAGAAGTGAAATCCCAGAGCTCAACTCTGGAACTGCTTTTGAAACTCCAAGTCTAGAATTCGATAGAGGTAAGGGGAATTCCTAGTGTAGAGGTGAAATTCGCAGATATTAGGAGGAACACCAGTGGCGTAGGCGCCTTACTGGGTCGATATTGACGCTCATGTACGAAAGCGTGGGGAGCAAACAGGATTAGATACCCTGGTAGTCCACGCCGTAAACGATGTATGCTAGTTGTTGGAGGCTTAAGTCTTCAGTGACGCAGAGAAATCATTAAGCATACCGCCTGGGGAGTACGGCCGCAAGGTTAAAACTCAAAGGAATTGACGGGGACCCGCACAAGCGGTGGAGCATGTTCTTTAATTCGAAGCAACGCGAAGAACCTTACCCACACTTGACATACTAGTCGGGACTTTCAGAGATGATTGTCTTCGGTTCGGCCGGACTAGATACAGGTGCTGCATGGCTGTCGTCAGCTCGTGTCGTGAGATGTTAGGTTAAGTCCTGCAACGAGCGCAACCCTTATCGTATGTTGCCAGCATTTAGTTGGGCACTCATGCGAGACTGCCGGTGACAAGCCGGAGGAAGGCGGGGACGACGTCAAGTCATCATGGCCCTTACGTGTGGGGCTAGAAACGTGCTACAATGGATGTGACAGTGGGCAGCCACCTCGCGAGAGGGAGCTAATCCTCAAACACATTCTCAGTTCGGATTGTACTCTGCAACTCGAGTGCATGAAGTTGGAATCGCTAGTAATCGTAAATCAGCATGTTACGGTGAATACGTTCCCGGGTCTTGTACACACCGCCCGTCAAGTCATGGGAGTTGGTTCTACCCGACGGCCGTGCGCTAACCTTTTAGGAGGCAGCGGACCACGGTAGGATCAGCGACTGGGACTAAGTCGTAACAAGGTAGCCGTAGGGGAACCTGCGGCTGGATCACCTCCTTTCTAAGGATGTTATCTGGTGCATTTGCGCTGTTGCCCGCATATCTCTTCTTTCCTGCGTAGGATACAAGTTGCCCTGTGCTTTTTGCATGGCTATGACTTATTATTTTGAAACGCAAACAAAGTTTCATTATATTCACTTTGCTTTGCAGAGGGCTCGTAGCTCAGTTGGTTAGAGCGCACGCTTGATAAGCGTGAGGTCGCAAGTTCAAGTCTCGCCGGGCCCACCATTTCCATTCATTTGGTAACAAGGCGTAATTCGGTAAGGGCCCTTAGCTCAGCTGGGAGAGCACCTGCTTTGCAAGCAGGGGGTCAGCGGTTCGATCCCGCTAGGGTCCACCATTCTTCTTCTAAGTCTTCTTTTTGAAGGTTTTGATGAAGGATTTTATATACTTCAGTATTCTTAAACATCGTAAATAGGTTTGAAATGACATCATAAGGTGTTAATAGCAATATAAATAAGGCTTTATTGTCTTGTTTATGTCGATAAAAGTAGTGTTTACACTGCTTTACTATTAGCAAATTATGAAATCTCCAAATAATATAAATTTTGTAGGTTCAATTCAAGAGAGGGTAGGCATCGTTTTTCGTTGTTTGCTTTCAAATGGATTGAATATAAATCTGAATTCTTTTAAGAATTTAGATCTTAATGTCTAACAAAATCTGAGAATGTTATAAGCATCAATAACTTATAACAAATCAATGAGTGTGCAGTGACTTTGTCCCTGCGCGTGATTTGAATTCAAGCGTTTTGAAGGGCATCTGGTGAATGCCTTGGCAATTAGAGGCGATGAAGGACGTGGCAGGCTGCGATAAGCCTCGGGTAGGTGCCAACAACCTATGATCCGAGGATCTCCGAATGGGGAAACCCATCTCATAAGAGATATCTTACACTGAATACATAGGTGTAAGAGGCAAACCAGGGGAAGTGAAACATCTCAGTACCCTGAGGAAAGGAAATCAACCGAGACTCCGTTAGTAGTGGCGAGCGAACGCGGACTAGCCCAGTGGCTATAATGTAATAAGTAGAAGTGGATGGAAAGCCACGCCAAAGTAGGTGATAGCCCTGTATACGTAAAAAGCATATTAGTCCTTGAGTAAGACGGAACACGTGAAATTCTGTTTGAACATGGGGGGACCATCCTCCAAGGCTAAGTACTCCTAATTGACCGATAGTGAACAAGTACCGTGAGGGAAAGGTGAAAAGAACCCCGATAAGGGGAGTGAAATAGACCTGAAACCGGATGCCTACAAGCAGTCGGAGCAGCCTTGAGCTGTGACGGCGTACCTTTTGTATAATGGGTCAGCGAGTTAGTCTAGCATGCAAGCTTAAGCCGATAGGCGCAGGCGCAGCGAAAGCGAGTCTTAAATGGGCGACTAGTATGTTGGATTACACCCGAAACCCGGTGATCTAGTTATGGGCAGGTTGAAGGTTAGGTAACACTAACTGGAGGACCGAACACACGCACGTTGCAATGTGCGGTGATGACCTGTGACTAGGGGTGAAAGGCCAATCAAACCGGGTAATAGCTGGTTCTCCGCGAAATCTATTTAGGTAGAGCGTCAAATGAATACCATCGGGGGTAGAGCACTGGATGGGCTAGGGGGGCTCGCGCCTTACCAAACCTAACCAAACTCCGAATACCGATGAGTACTATTTGGCAGACACACTACGGGTGATAAGGTCCGTGGTGGAAAGGGAAACAGCCCAGACCTACAGCTAAGGTCCCAAAGTGATAATTAAGTGCAAAAGCAAGTCGGAAGTCCATGACAACCAGGAGGTTGGCTTAGAAGCAGCCATCCTTTAAAGAAAGCGTAATAGCTCACTGGTCTAATTAAGACTTCTGGCGGCGAAGATGTAACGGGACTCAAATTATCCACCGAAGCTTAGGATGTACACTTTATGTGTACGTGGTAGCGGAGCATTCTGTAAGCCTGTGAAGGTGTGCCGTGAGGTATGCTGGAGGTATCAGAAGTGAGAATGCTGACATGAGTAACGATAAAGAGTGTGAGAAACACTCTCGTCGAAATCCCAAGGTTTCCTGTTTCAAGTTAATCTGAGCAGGGTAAGCCGGCCCCTAAGGCGAGGCAGAAATGCGTAGTCGATGGGAACCTGGTTAATATTCCAGGGCCAGCGGGTGTGTGACGGATCAAGTAAATTGTTCTTCCTTATTGGATTGGAAGGGCCGTGAATTGGTCCCAGGAAATAGCCCCCGCATTAGACCGTACCCCAAACCGACACAGGTGGGATGGTAGAGAATACCAAGACGCTTGAGAGAACTGTCCTGAAGGAACTCGGCAAATTGCATCCGTAACTTCGGGAGAAGGATGCCCTGAATCGAGGCAACTCTTTTCAGGGGGCACAAAATAGGTGGTGGCGACTGTTTATCAAAAACACAGGGCTCTGCGAAGTCGTAAGACGACGTATAGGGTCTGACGCCTGCCCGGTGCCGGAAGGTTAAGAGGAGGAGTGCAAGCTCTGAATTGAAGCCCCGGTAAACGGCGGCCGTAACTATAACGGTCCTAAGGTAGCGAAATTCCTTGTCGGGTAAGTTCCGACCTGCACGAATGGCGTAACGACTTCCACACTGTCTCCAGGGCAGACTCAGTGAAATTGAATTCGAGGTTAAGATGCCTCGTACTCGCGGTTAGACGGAAAGACCCTATGAACCTTTACTATAGCTTCGCAGTGGCAGTATGACTGTAACATGTAGCATAGGTGGGAGGCTTTGAAGCATCGGCGCTAGCTGGTGTGGAGCCGAACAGTGAAATACCACCTTTTGCTTTTGTACTGTCTAACCACGACCCGTTATCCGGGTCTGGGACCCTGCGTGGTGGGTAGTTTGACTGGGGCGGTCGCCTCCTAAAGTGTAACGGAGGCGCGCGATGGTATGCTCAGGACGGTCGGAAATCGTCCTTCGAGTGCAATGGCAAAAGCATGCCTTACTGCGAGACTGACAAGTCGAGCAGTTGCGAAAGCAGGTCATAGTGATCCGGTGGTTCCGCATGGAAGGGCCATCGCTCAACGGATAAAAGGTACTCTAGGGATAACAGGCTGATAGCGCCCAAGCGCTCACAGCGACGGCGCTGTTTGGCACCTCGATGTCGGCTCATCTCATCCTGGGGCTGGAGCAGGTCCCAAGGGTATGGCTGTTCGCCATTTAAAGAGGTACGTGAGCTGGGTTCAGAACGTCGTGAGACAGTTCGGTCCCTATCTGCCGTGAGAGTTGGAGTCTTGAGAAGAGCTGCCCTTAGTACGAGAGGACCGGGGTGGACGTACCTCTGGTGTATCTGTTGTTCCGCCAGGAGCATCGCAGAGTAGCTATGTACGGACAGGATAACCGCTGAAAGCATCTAAGCGGGAAGCCCCCTTCGATACTAGGACTCCCTATCAGAGCCGTGGAAGACCACCACGTTGATAGGCTGGATGTGGAAGAGTGGTAACACTTGAAGCTAACCAGTACTAATTGCTCGATTGGCTTGAATTTAAATCATGTCGTTGGCTTTTATTAGTCAACATAACGCGCAGTGATAAATTTGCTGCACTTATTGAAATAGATTTTTGCAAGACATACCTACAAAATATTTTGGGAATAAATGATGAGTTTTAATGATCTGGTGGTTATAGCAAGAGTGAAACACCTGATCCCATCCCGAACTCAATCGTGAAACCTCTTAGCGACGATGGTACTGCATCTTAAGGTGTGGGAGAGTAGTTCGCTGCCAGATCTTTTAAGCTCATTGTTTATTATTTCAAACCTATATTACTTTGATGAATTACACGCCGCCTTTTAGGGCGGTTTTTTGTTGTTTCAGACTTGTTTATAATTTATGCTTGTTGGCATGAAATACAAAAAAACTATTTTTATAGCCTTTTTTTTCTTTTAAGCGCGTGTATTTATGCGTACGTTTTTTATAAGACTGTTCCCAAAGATATTTTCCCAGAGAAATTGCATTTTGTTTGTTTAAAAG
>Ga0070729_10006973_pt1 | contig 10986 bp, 8 predicted proteins | sample tdDd472_FD_66725 | JGI IMG/M metagenome (GOLD analysis project Ga0070729, IMG submission 66725) | Marine sediment microbial communities from the Atlantic coast under amendment with organic carbon and nitrate - tdDd47.2 | ecosystem: Environmental > Aquatic > Marine > Coastal > Sediment | place...
TCCGAAGGTCTATTGACCATTCGGAAGGTTTTAAAGTTTCGGCTATATTTTATCTTTCGTAAACTATTTCCCCTGCAAGAATTGTCTTTTCAACTTTCATATCCCAAATATCAACTGTAGGAATTGTGAACAGATCTTTTTCCAGGATCACAATATCAGCAAGTTTTCCAGGTTCCAGTGTTCCTTTAATATCTTCTTCAAAACTAACATAAGCAGGAGTAGAAGTATAAGCTTTCAGTGCTTCTTCTACAGAGATTTTCTCTTCAGGCACCCAACCATTTGGATTTTTATGATCCATTGTAGCACGAGTAACTGCTGCGTAAATTCCTTCTAATGGTGTTGGTGGAGCAACAAACCAATCGCTTCCAAAGGCTAATGTAGCTTTTGCATCAAGTAGTGATTTATATGCATGAGTAGTTTTCATACGTTCTTTGCCAATGAGAGCTTCTGCCCAGCGTCCATCATCGATACAATGGTATGGTTGCATGGATGCAATGACTCCAAGTTTATTAAATCTAGATATATCTTCAGGAAGTAAATGTTGAGCATGTTCAATTCTAAATCTGCGATCGCGTTTGCCATTTTCCTGAGCAACTTTTTCGTATATATTCAACATAATATTGTTTGCACTATCACCAATTGCGTGAACCACAGCCTGTCCACCAAATTCGTCTCCGGCTTTGACCATTTCAAACATCTCTTCTTCTCCAGTAACCAATAAACCAAAATCCTTTGGAGCATCAGTAAAACCATCTTTCATCAAAGCTGTGTGAGATCCAAGCGATCCATCGATGAAACCTTTTAGTCCACCAAGTTTTAGCCATTCATCACCCCAACCTTTGGTTTCTTTGCGTTCTTTCAATTTTTCATGTGTACTGATTGGTACTGCAGCATTGATACGAACTTTTAATAAATTTTTTTCTTTTGCCAATTCGAAAATGCGGAAGTCATCCCAATTTCCCATGTGATGCACGGAAGTTACTCCTTCACTGTTCACATATTTCATAGCAGCATCGAGATAGCGGAATTTCATGTCATCATCGGGATCGGGGACAATGGATTCAATCGCATACATGGAATTGTCTTTCATGATGCCAGTCAATTTGCCATTTTCATCACGGACGAAAGTACCACCTTCAATATCTTCGATGTCATTGTCTACTTTCGCGATTTTCATTGCCTTTGAGTTTGCTAATGCCATGTGTCCATCAAGACGACTTATCCAGACTGGATTTTCAGGAGAAATATCATCAATCCATGAACATTGTGGAAGTTCACCACCCCAATTTGTGTGATCCCAATCGCCACCGATGATCCAGGTTCCGGGTTTGATAGTCTTGATATAATCTGCAATCCGCTGTTTGAATTCCTCTGGAGTTTTGGCATCTCTCAATTCAACAGAAGCCAATCTCTGTCCGCCATCAAGAAAGTGTAAATGAGAATCTGTGAACCCCGGGCAGATAAATTTATTTTCAGCATCTATTACTTTAGTCTTTTCATTGATATATTTTTGAATTTCTTCATTGGTTCCAATTGAGATGATTTTATCATCGGTAATTGCAATTGCTTCAGCTTTTGGTTGGTCAGGATTTCCTGTCCATATATTTCCATTCTTTATTATTAAAGTTGCAGTCACGTTCTTTCCTCCGATTTTATTACAACTAATTATTGCTATTGATAAAATTAGTAATAATGATAAAAGTTTTTGTATTGACATTTGAATTCTCCTCATTTTGTACCAATTGGAGATAATTTACATTCTTATGGTAATATTAAAAACCTATTGATGTCGATTTTTTTAAAATATTTGGACATAACAATAACAACTCAATTTTAAATGTCAAATTTTGTAATTAAATTTCCCCCATCTTTTATTTTTAAAAAAATTTAATAACTTTGAAACAGTTCAAAGATATTAGTAGTATAGGGATTGGGAGAAAACTTGGATCGAGATGAAAGATAATAATAATATAAAAATAGCAGTAGATGTAATGGGCGGTGACTATGCTCCAACAGTCTCGGTAGAAGCAGTGGCAGAAGCATCTTTGAATATGGATGTAGAATTTGTACTGGTTGGAGATGAGCAGAAAATTCAAGGAGTTTTAGACAGAGTCAAGTTTGATGCTGACAAAATCGAAATCCGACATACTTTTGAACAAATTGGTGATGATGAATATCCGCGTAATATCATTCGCCAGAAAAAAAATGCATCTATGAATCTTGCTACTGAAATGTGTGGGAGAGGTGATGTCCAGGCTGTGATTACTGCTGGAAACACCGGTGCTTATATTCTTTCAGCCCTGAAAAATATTTCTCGAATCGACAATATCAACAAAGTTGCAATTGTATCACTATTTCCTACGAAAAAATTTCTAATGGGTGGAAAGAAACATTACAGTCTGATCCTTGATATTGGAGCCAATAATATTTGCAAAGCGGATGACCTTTTTCAATTTGCTATAATGGGAAAGATTTACTTCAACATTCTGACAGGTGAGGAAAATCCAAAAGTTTACCTCCTCAATGTTGGTGATGAAGCCCACAAAGGTGGTAAGGTGCTGGTCAATGCTTATCAACAATTAGCTGAATGTAAAAATTTGAATTTTTGTGGAAATATCGAAGGTAATAAAATATTCAATGGTGAAGCTGATGTTATTGTATGTGACGGATTTGCAGGAAATATTGCATTAAAAAACACCGAGGGAATGGTAGAGTCATTATTAGAACTTGGCAGATTTGCAGCTAATAAAAATATTCTTTGGAAAGCAGGATTATTTTTGTTAAATAGTGGAATCCAGAAGATAAAACCCTTACTGGATTACAGTGAATATGGTGGAGCACCGATACTTGGTTTTAAAGAGATTATTGTAAAGGCACACGGTAGATCAAACAAAAAAGCATTTTATAATGCAATACAAATAGCAGTTGAAAGTTATCAGAAAAACTTGAGCGGAAAAATTTCAGAAGAATTATAAAACAGGAAAAATATGAGAAGCATTTTAAAGATTTTAATTTTCATCACTTTCATAATTACTTCACTTTTTGCATACCTTAATAATCCCAAACAGGAAGACATCGTTATTACACTTTCAGGTGAATTGGCTTCTGAGAATTCTACATTTATCAAAGCGCCAATGTCATGGAACCGTCGATATAAAATAACATACATGCCGGATGAAGGTTCTTGGGTGGAAAAAGGAGACACTGTTGTCATATTTGATACCAAAGAAGTTGAAGAACGTATGACAGCTCTAGAACAAGAACTGGAACAATCTCAAAAAAGTTTTGAAGAAACAAACTTAAGGAATCAACAAACTCTCAAAGGAATTGAAAATTCCATTACTACACTTGATATACAAAAACAAATTATAATCAACCAGGTAGAACAATCGAAATATAATTCTCAGGCAGAACAACAAGATAAAGAGCTTGAACTAAAAAAAGTCGAACTTAATATTGGTAAAACATTACAGTCACTGAAATCTCAAAAAATTCTGAATACAAATTCTGAAAATGAAGCCAAAATCAGGATTGAACAAAAGCAAAGCCGAATCAGGGAATATGAACGTCTGATGAAGGAAATGTTTCTTATAGCTCCAAAACCTGGAATTGTAGTCTACCACAGACAAGGGTGGCGTGGAAAAGGAGCGAAAGTTAAAATTGGTGATGAAGTCCGTCCTACTAGTACAATTATTCAAATTCCGGAGTTAAATCATATGATGGCAAAGGTAGAGTTGAATGAAGCGGACTTGTCAAAAATCCAGATTGGACAACCTGCAAATATTTCTGTGCTTGCCTATCCAGATACTGTCTTTCAAGGTAGAATCAATTTTATTGCAAAAATCGCAGATAAAAACAAAGATAGTAAATTGAGAATATACCCAGTAAATATAAAAATCGATGGAGGTCGGGATTACAGACTTAAACCTGGCTTGACAGTAAAAATTGATCTAACTATTGATACTGGTAAAAAGAGTTATTCAATTCCCTCTTGGTGTTTGTTTAAAGATGACGATGGTTATTATGTAAAAAATAAATCAAAAAATATTCCTGTAGAAATATTACAAATTTATGATGGGAAAGCCTATGTCTCAGGAAATTTAGATAGTGAAATGTATTTAACTGAAAATAGAAACATTCCAAATTTTTAAATAAAGGTTCTAAGATGTTGAAACAAAAAAGATTTCAAATATTATTAGTTATTGTTGTAATAATTGCCAGTCTATTTGGTATTTCAAAAATCGGTAAAAAAGAAAATTTTCCATTATTCTATGTTGAAAAGGGAGAGTTTTTGATTGATATTTTTGCTGATGGGATTTTGGAAGCAGGGAATTCAACATTGATAAATTCTCCTAGTAGAATATGGAGCGATTTACGTATTATTTCCTTGGTAGATGAAGGAACCTTTGTTAAAGAGGGAGACCTCTTGATTCAATTTGATACTGCCCAACTTTTAGAGAATTCAAAAACTCATGAAAATGAATTGGAACAAGCCAAAGCTTCTTATGAGAGTGCAGAAGCCAATATTGCAAAAACGAAAGCAGATTTAGAGAGTCAGCTTAAAATAGAAGAATATAGTTTGGAACAAACTCGTCTTCGAGCGAAAAATGCAAAATATGAAGCTGATAATAAACGTAAAGAAATTGAATATTCTCTCAAAATAGCAGAAATTAATTTTGAGCAATTAATAGATAAAATTGAAAAAACCAATGAGATTGATAAAGCCACACTCCGCCAGTCTGAAATCAAAATCAATCAGGCAGAATTGAAACTAAAAAAGATAAGAGACGATTTAGGAAAATTAACAATCACTTCACCTGGTGAAGGTATTGTAGTCTATAAAAAAGTATGGTCTGGTAGTGGTCCGGAAAAAATCAAAGTAGGAACCACAACCTGGGGCGGACAACCATTAATGGAACTCCCTGATAAATCTAATAAAAAAGTAATTGTCAATATCGATGAGGTTAATATTTCCAGTTTGAAATTGGATCAGGTTGTAAATATCAAGATTGATGCACTACCAGAAAAAGAATTCAAAGGTAGGGTCACTAAAATCGCATCTCTTGCGAAAGATGATGAAGATTCTGGGAAAAAAGTATTTGAGATTGAAGTGTTGATTGATGAGATTTTTGAGGAGTTAAAACCTGGAATGAGTGCTGAATGCCAGATTATTGTTGAACAAATTGATGACGTACTATCAATTCCGATTGATGCTATTACCAAAAAAGAAGGTGAAATCGGTGTTTACAATGCTAGTGGAAAATTTGTCCAAATCATAACAGGTAAAGTCAGTTCAGATCTAATCATTGTTAAAGAAGGACTCAAAGATGGTGATGAAATCAGACTTGTAAAATCACAGAATACAAACCAAAAAAAATCTGATAAAAAACCTGAGCGCAGGCAAAAACCTAAAAAAACTCATAGAGTAATAATCCACGGATAAATTATGTTTGATAAAATATCATCTAAATTAACGTCATTTTTTAAAGATTCTGATTTTCTAAGAGAGTTCAAACTCATTACAGGGGAAGTGCTGAAAATCAGTATTAAAGGATTGCAAGAACATAAAACGCGAACATTTCTGACAATGCTGGGAATTATTTTTGGTGTTGCTTCGGTGATTTCTATGTTGGCAATTGGTGAAGGTGCTCGTCGAAAAACATTATCTCAGATTCAAGCACTTGGTCTCAATAATATTATTGTCCAACAAATAGATGAAAGTGATAGTTTTAATAATAATATTACATTGAATTATCAGGATATTCGTGGAATTAATAAAGTAGTTCCTACAGTGAGAAATGCAGTTCCAATTATTCAGGAAGAACTAGAAGTAAATTATGCAAAACGGTTTGAAGACGCGGAAGTTATTGGTACTGAACCAACATATTTTACAATTATGAGCATGAATCTGGAAAAAGGTGGATTCTTCTCAAATTATGATAATAAAGTACGTAATCGTGTTTGTATACTAGGCCATGATTTATTGATTTCACTATTTGGAGCAGATGAACCCATTGGCAACAAAATCCGCATCAACAATGTTTGGTTTACAGTAATTGGAACACTGGAATATCAACCAGTCAGTGTTGCTGGAAATACTGAAGTGAATCTCAATAAGCGAGTTTTCATTCCCATCAAAACTATGGAATCCAGACTAGATCGTGATCCCAAAAAATCTGAACTGGATCAGGTGATTCTTCAAGTGACAAGCAGTGAATTTGTCACAACTACATCAAATTTTGTGGATCAGATATTATTTCGTCGTCACAATGAAGAAAAAAATTATAAACTGATCGTTCCTGAACAACTACTGAAACAAAGTGAAGAAACCCAACGGATTTTTAATATTGTTATGGGAGCAATTGCCGGAATTTCTTTGTTAGTTGGTGGAATCGGCATCATGAATATTATGCTGGCATCGATTCTGGAAAGAACCAAGGAAATCGGTCTCCGCCGTTCTCTTGGTGCGACGAAACTGGATATCCGCAATCAATTTCTTGTAGAAGCAATCATCATCTCTCTGGGTGGTGGAATTGTGGGAATTGCTATTGGTTATGTTCTTACCTGGGGAGTGACAGCTTTTTCTGATTGGGAAACTGTGGTCAGTCTCTGGTCGGTTTTCCTATCTGTTGGTGTTTCAAGTATTGTGGGAATTTTATTCGGATTTTTTCCAGCGAAAAAAGCTGCAGAACTTGATCCGATTGAAGCGTTGAGGTATGAATAAGATTGGTAATTGGGATCAAACTTGGACATTGGATATTCAATATTCATCTGTTCGTTATTTAAAGAAAATATCCAATATCGAATAATGAATGTTCAATGATGAAGTAAAATAAATGGAAATTTTGCATGACTCAAAAATATGATTTACAGGATAGATTGATAAAATTTAGTGTTAATATTATTGATTTAACTGAAAAACTGCCTAGTAATCCTGCAGGTAAACATATTTCTAATCAATTGTTGAGAAGTGGAACTTCGCCTGCTGCAAATTATGGAGAGGCACAAGCTGCTGAGTCAAGAGCGGATTTTATTCATAAAATGAAAATATCATTGAAAGAATTAAGAGAAACAGATATCTGGCTGAAGATTGTTGAAAGGAAAGAATATATCTCAAATATAGAAGTTGATTGTATCATTCAGGAAACGAATGAGTTAATCTCAATATTTTATAAAAGCATTAAAACTGCAAAGGAAAATCAATATTTAAATAAATGATCATCATCAAAACTTGGATGGTTGGCATTCAATATTCATCTGTTCTTTATTCTAATAAAATATCCAATATTGAAAAATGAATGATGAAGTAAGTGAAATTAAAAGGAATTAATAGTTGAAAAAACTTTTACTTAGCATTTTGTTAATCTCATCTTTTTTAATGGCTAGTACACAACCACCAAATAAGGTGTTAGGTTCTAAGTATTTTTCACCTTCATTCAAAATTGGAATTAATGCTAACCGGTTTTCAAATGACTCAAAAAGTTATGATGAGTTTAGTTATCCGCTAGGATATTTAGTAGGATTGTCAAACGAAACAAAAATATCAAATCAAGTCTACATCTCAAATTCACTTTATTATAAATGCAAGCAATCAAAATCTCATGCTGATGTGCTATCTGGTGGAGGTGGAATCGACTATAAATACACTTCCAAGTACATTAGATTTTCTAATATTTTTGGTTTTAAAATTATCAATATTGCAGACTTATTAATTGGTTATGATATTGGAAAGATGCTCACAGTTGATATTGATATAAAAGAAGTTCGGAATAAATATGAAAAATTCGAAAAAAATCATCCGAAATTTGATAGTGCATTATGTTTTGGCCTTGGAAAAGATTTAATAATAAGAAATCATGAATATAAAATTGAGTTAAAATATCTATATGGATTATCAGAATATAAATACCATTGTGACCTAGGCACTTTACCTCATCCTGTCCGGCATCACGGTCTTCATATCGAACTTGGCTATCCAATTTTTAATAATAAATAAGGAATTTATACATGAAAAAACTTTTACTCAGCATTTTGATTATCTCTTCTATATTAATGGCAGAAACTCATTTTCTGAATTTTGAAAAATGTTTGGATATTGCCATGGAACAAAGTTTCAAAATGAAAAATTTGAAAGAGAATTTTCTAAGTGCGGAATATGAACTGAAAGCAGCGACAAATTCACTTCGAACCCATGTGAATCTAAATCTCACAACACCAAACTATATGGAAACAATGCAGCGGTTTGAAGATAGTTTGGGAGTTTATTACACACCTATTAAGCAGGCAATTTACAGCACCAATTTGATGATCAGCCAACCATTACCTACAGATGGACAGATTTATATCAGTTCCGGATTCAACTCTACCAGTGATTATTTTCGCGATAGAAATACAGTTCGATTGAATACACGAATTGGATTTGAACAACCGCTGGAAGCAATATATTCATACAATAAAATTCAATCAGCATTGAAGCAGGCAAAACTCAGTTTTGAGCAATCTGAGAAAGGTCTGAAAAGAGCACAGTTGGATCTCAAATATGAAATTTCTCAATTATTCTATAGCCTTGTTTCTGCACAGGAACAGGAAAAAATTACACAACTCACATTGAATTCCCAGCAAGAAGCTCACAATCTCGCTCAGAATAAATTTAAAGCTGGCGTAATCGCAGAAGTTGAAGCACTACAAATGGAAATTGATCTTGCCGAAGCTGAAAACAACTTTGCCATCGCCCAGTCATCCGTGCAGGAAAGCGAAGATTTACTCAAACAGATGTTGGGATTAAGATTAGATGACAAACTGAAACTGGACTATGATCTCACTTACAACAAAGTGTTTATAGATCTTGAAGATGCCGTAAGCCGTGGCCTAAAATACCGGTTAGAAATTCGTGAAAGTGAAATTTCCAAAGAGTTGGCTGAAATCAGTCTCAAGCAAACTAAAGTGCGTGGACAAATTACTGGTTCAGTTAAAGGATATTATGACCTGATTGGTGTAGGCGAAAATGATATTAATGTTGCCTATTCCAATACCATAGATGGTGCTGTAGATGATATGTTTGAGCGAAAAGGAAATCGTGGTGTTTCTTTGAATATTTCTATCCCAGTTTGGGATTGGGGTGTAAATCGTGCAAGAGTAAATGCTGCAAAAGCACGAATCAGAAAAGCAGATTATCTAATACAAAACCAAAAAGTAAATGTGCAACGAGATATTCGAAATACAGTGAATGAGCTACAAAGTGCATTACGTCGATTAGAATTATTGGAACAAAGTGTTGTTGTTGCTGAAAAATCCTTTGAGATCAGTGAACAGAGATTTTCAAATGGAGATATTAGTAGCCAGGACCTTGCATTGAATAGAAATCGATTGAACCAATCTTATAATTCCAGGTTATCAGCCTTTATAACCTATAAACTCAAAATTGCTGATTTAACACGTAAAACTTTTTATGATTATGAAATGAAAGAAGCAGTGGCTGAGTAGATATTAAATCCTCAAGAGAATTGATTCGACACGAAGTTTGAATCAAGAATCGTTTTTGATGTATGAGTAGCCACGAGTTTCAACTCGTGGACTAGATAGATCACAAATACGGGCTTTAGCCCATAATTTTAACATACTATAAAAAGCAGATTGAAATCCTGACAGAGTGGGATAGATATTATCCACGAGATAAATTTCATGGCAATTTAAAATCGAAATATATAAAATTAATCCTCGCGGTTTTCTAGAAAACTGCGAGGGTTATATAAATCTTTAATTCTGCTGAAAATATTCGATTGCTTCTTTTGCACCTTTTCTTAAGGGGTTGGAACTTACTGGCGTACCAACTGCTTTAGTCATCCAGATATCAGGATCGATTGATCCGGCACTGCACATTCTTTCCATTTCATTGGCGAAATTTTTACCTTTACCAAATTCTTCATACTGTGCCTGAATAATATGTCCAAGCGGATAATCAGGCAGATAAAGTCCAATTTCCACCATGTGAGAGTAGACACCAAGAATGATTTCATCTTTCAAACCAAAAGGTTCTGCAAAGAATTCATTCCAGACGTTTTTGGAGATTTTAATTGTGGCTTGTTTAAGTTCTTCTGGTGTGAAATTGCTATTGTCATACATCCAATGCCAGAGTCTCATTTCTACAAGAGAAACAGCAGCGATTTCACATGTTCCCCACATTCTCTGTAATGCCAACAAATGTTCAGTATTTTCATTGCGTTTGCCGAGACCTAAAAGTTCAAGGTCACGTTCCTGAAAGTAGAAAGCAAAGGCTTCAGTGAATGCAGTGTTTGGCACGCCTTCGATCAGTGGGTCTTTTACGCCATGAAGTGTGTAAGTCTGTTCCACATTATGTCCGAGTTCATGTACAGCGATATTGTAGCCTTTGTAGTCCATGCCATCTTTGCCAACTCTTGTGCGGAGATGTGCTTTGTCCTCACGTCTTCCTGCTCCCATTGCATGTCCGGCACCACGAGATGGATCAACTTCGATATTGGCTTGTAGAAATTCTGCTTTCTCTTTGTCAAATCCCAGTTCCATCAATAAATCCGGCATTTTTTCTCTGAATATTTCTGCTGTGGGATATTTTTCCATTGTAATGGCTGAAAGTTTTTCATTGGTAAAATCTTTGGATGTTTTGAAGCCATTGTACCAAATATCAAAGGGACGAAGATCACGACCAAGACGGGATTTTACAAGTTTTGCCGTTTCCTTGAATTCATTGGAACTGAGCAGTTCTTCAAAAAGATTTTTTACTCTCTCTTCGGTCATACGGCGTTCACTATTGAATTTTCTGGCGATGAAAGTGTTATTCAATACGCTATAAGGATCGGCTTTTTGTTCACCGAGAAAAATGTTTCTCAGTTTTTTATAGCGTGTATTGGGTTCCGGTGAATTGTCTGTGGTTTCACCTGATACTGTATTTTGTGAAATTTTCCAGTCAACTTTTGGATTATTGATCACAGCCTGAGGAATTTCCTGGGT
>Ga0070729_10006974_pt1 | contig 10985 bp, 11 predicted proteins | sample tdDd472_FD_66725 | JGI IMG/M metagenome (GOLD analysis project Ga0070729, IMG submission 66725) | Marine sediment microbial communities from the Atlantic coast under amendment with organic carbon and nitrate - tdDd47.2 | ecosystem: Environmental > Aquatic > Marine > Coastal > Sediment | place...
CGGCCGGCAGCATGTTCAGCTGCACCCCAGGCGGCCAGTTCGTCCCTGGCGAGCACCCGCCCCAGATCCACGTCACGATTCACGGTCAGTCCTCCAGCAGGCCCGCCGCGGCGGCGAGCTGGGTGCGGGTGACGGCGGCCGTGCCCACCTCGCGGACGGCCACACCGGCGGCGTGATTGGCCAGACCGGCGGCGGTGCGGAAGTCGGCGCCCGCGCAGAGCGCGGCGGTGTAGACGGCGATGACGGTGTCGCCGGCGCCGGTGACGTCGTAGACCTCGGTAGCCTCGGTGGGCAGGTGGTGTTCGGTGCCGTCCTGCTCGAAGAGGGCCATGCCGTGCTCGCCGCGGGTGATGAGGACACAGCTGGCCGCCGTGCGCTCAGCCAGCAGCCGGCCGGCCCTGGTGAGACTCTCGCCGTCCCGGATGGGCAGGGCGCAGGCCTGCTCGGCCTCCTTCTGGTTGGGCGTCAACGAGGTGACGCCCCGGTACTGGGAGTAGTCGCCCTGCTTGGGGTCGACCACCACCACACCGTCGTTCTGCCGGCCGCGCTGGATGAGTTCGGCAAGGAGTGCGTCGGAGAGCAAGCCCTTCCCGTAGTCGCTGAGCACCAGGCCGTCGAAGGGCCCCAGTTCGGCGTAGCGCTGCAGGATGGCGGCGGATACCTCGGCCGACGGCGCCCGGTCGTCTTCCATGTCTGCCCGCACCACCTGCTGGTTCTGCGCGATGATGCGCGTCTTGACGGTGGTGGGTCGACTGGCATCGATCACCAGACCTTCATGACCGAGCCCCAGCCCTTCCAGGAGGTTGCGCAGGTCCACGGCCGTGCCGTCGTCACCGCACAGACCGACCAGGGTGGCGTCCACCCCGAGGGCGTGCAGATTGGCGGCCACGTTGGCGGCGCCGCCCAGCTTGTGGGTCTCGCGATCCAGGCGCACCACGGGCACCGGGGCCTCGGGACTGATGCGGTGGCACTGCCCCCAGAGGAAGCGGTCCACCATGAGGTCGCCCACCACGGCCACCCGCAGCCTGGGCAACGCGGTGAGGATCTGCTTGAACTTCTCGGTCATCGAGTGTTTGCTTTCGCCGTTCAGGATCGATTACATCAGTGGCGGCGGGACGCTAGCATCCGTCACCGCCCCTGTCAAACCCACCCCCGCAGGCGAGTTCCACGCCGGCGCCAGGAGACCATCATGCAGCAGCCCCCCAAGCAGCAGATCACCATCGACCTGCCCCCCGAGGCCGCCGACGGCGTGTACGCCAACCTCACCATCATCGCCCACAACGCCAGCGAGTTCGTCGTCGACTTCGCGCGGTTGCTGCCGGGAGTGCCCAAGGCCAAGGTCCACGCGCGGGTGGTGTTGACCCCGGCCGCGGCCAAGGGGCTGCATCGAAGCCTGGGCAGCAACCTCGAGCGTTTCGAGAAGCTGCACGGTGAGATCAAGGCCGGTGGGCCCCAGGATGCCGCCGGGCAGATCGGGTTCCAGCCCGGACAGACCCAGGAATAGCTGGTTCGCGGTGGCGGTGGACGGCCTCACGGCGGTCCACCGCTCATTTCCGCAGAAACTCGGCTTCCCCGGTGTCTAGTCTGCCAACCGCCGCCGGAAACTCACCGTCGCCAGCATGATCAGCACCACCAGCCAGGCCGACAATCCCAGCAGCATGGGCGCCACGTCCGCCAGCCCATAGCCGCGGCCGATGAGATCGTGGAACACCGTGATGGCCTGCCCTGTGGGCAACATCCGGCCCAGGTTCTGCATGAAATCGGGAGTGACCTCCAGGGGCCACCACAACCCGCCCAGAGCCGGCAACCCCAGACCGAAGACCGTGCCCAGGCCATCGGCCTGACCGCCGCTGCCCGCCAGGGTCCCCAGCAGCAGGCCCGCCGCGGCCGCCACCGCCGCGAACAGCGTCATCACCAGCAGCAGCGAGACCGGGCTGTCGCCATAGTCAATGCCGATCCAGAGGCCGTTGATGGTCAACAGCAACCCACCCTGAACCAGGCCCAGTACGAAACTGGCCAGGAAGAAACCCAGCATGAGGTCGGTGGTGCTGGCCTTGGTCAGGCGCAGGCGATCGAGGGTGCGATTGCGACGTTCTTGCACCAGGTCCTTGGCGCTCATGAGCATGAACATGAGGATGAACATGAGGGTGTACGAGGGAGCCGAATGCTCTCGCGAATCGGTGAGGACCAGGTCGCCGATGCTGGAGCGGCCACGCACCGAGGACTCCAGACGCACCCTCGGCTCGTCCATGAACTGGTGGTAGAGCGAGTCATTGAAGGTCGCCGCGTAGCCGGGTTCTCCGGCACGGGAGGCATCCACCAGCTTGACCGCCGCCGCGCGCACCGCCAGCCTGGCATAGGCCTCGTCCACCGAACGCCGCACCCTCTGGCTGCTGGTGCGTTCGCCGTCGTAGAACAGGTCGAGCTGTGCGGGACGATCAGTCTGCAGGCTATCGGCATAGCCCGCCGGCACCAGGATCACCCCCGAAACGTAGCGCCCCTCCATGAGGAAACGGGCACGGTCGGCGGTGGACGTGGTGTCGCGCGCATCCACCTGGAAGTCCTCGGCGAGCGCCAGTCGATCCACCATGCTCCGCACGCCGGGGTCGGCATGCTCCAGGCCGTACACCCTCAGGGTGGGCAAGGTCGTCGACGGCGTCCAGTCTCCCATGAGCTCGCCCATGATGTAGGTGAAGACCAGGGGCATGAGCAACAGCCAGACCAGGTTGGCGCGGTCGGTCAGCACCCGTCGCAGACGCAGGGCCACCATGGCACCGATGAAGCGCGGGTTCATGCCGCCACCCCCTTGCGCTGGCGCAACGTGAACAGCGAGATGGCCACCACCACACCGATCAACGCCACGGCGAGCAGGGCCAGGATCTCGGGCACCACGGCCTCGAGACCGCGACCGTGGGTGATGATGTCGCTGAAGGCCCGGTTCGCCCAGTAGTTGAAGGTGGCCCGGCCGAAGAAGGTGAGTGTCGGGCTCATCGCGTCCACGGGGAAGAAGTTCCCGCCCAGCATGCCGCTCACCAGGGTGAACACCGTGGTGAGGGAATCCAGGGCCTTCTCGGTGCGCACCAGTAGCCCGAGCACGAGGTAGACGCTGGCGGCCGCCGCGCCCGCGGCCAGGGTCACCAGCAGGATGGGCCCCGGCGCGTGCCAGATGTTGAGGCGGAAGAGCAGGCCGCCGCACAGCAGCAGCGCCAGGAGCTGGGCCGAGCCGGTGAGCAACGCCGCCACCCACTTGGCCAGGGTCACCGAGCTCACCGATACCGGGCCACAGAGCAATCGCGCGAGGGTGCGGCTCTCACGTTCGCGATGCAGTTCGCGCACCACGGCCGCGGCGCCCCACATCATGAAGAACACGGCGAAGGCCGGCAGGAAGAGATCATAGAGGTTGTCCGACATGACCGCCTCGTTGTTGGCCGCCGCCTCGGCCTCCCAGTCCTGGCGGTCGTGGGCCTCCAGGACCACGGGGCTGGTCTCCATGGCTTCGGAGAAGGCCATGGTGCGATCGAGGCGATCCAGGACCTCGGTGCGCAGCACCCCCTCGTCCTGGCGCAGGGCCCGGAGCATGCGCCGCGGGTCGCCACTGAAGAGATCAGCCGCCGGCCCTTCCAGTTCGCTGAAAGCCTCGGGGTTGTCCTCGGGCCACAGGGTGCGGTAGGCGGCTTCGCTGGCCTGGTACTGGCGCAGGGCGCCGGTGAGGGCCATCTCCACCACCCCGGCCTTGATGGCCGAGTTGGGGTCGCGCTCCAGGCGCAGCACCACCTCCTCGCCGTTGAAGAAGCGTGACATCAGCTGGGGCGGCAGCGTCAGCGAGGCCTTGACCTCGCCGCTCTCGACCATCCGCCCGGCCGTGGCCGTGTCGGTCCAGGTGACGGTGAAGAAGCCCGACTCCTGCAGCCCGTCGGCCATCCCTTGCTTGAGCTCGTCGGGCAGATCACCGCCGCTGAGCGCCACGGGAATGGCGCTGATGCCGCTCTTGCCGAAGATGCCGCCACCAAAGGCCAGGCCCATGATGAGCGTGAGCATGAGCGGCGCCGCCAGGTAGATGAGCAGGCCCTTGGTGTCGCGGAACTGACGGAGCAGATCCTTGCGCACGAGGGCGAGGGTGGGCGAGTTCATGAGCTACTCCCTCAGCGCGCGGCCGGTGAGATTCAGGTACAGGGTCTCGAGGTTGGGCCGTTCCACCTCGAGGTTCTCGAGGGGCAATCCCTGCGTCTGCAACCAGGCCTGCACCGTGGGCAGGGTGGCACCGCCGTCGTCGACCCTCACCACAGCCAGACCGCGGTCGTAGTCCACCCCGCTGACTCCGCCCCAACCCGTGGCCGCCTGGCGCAGGGCCTCCAGTTCGTCAGCCGGCAAGAGGAACCGGATGGTGTCCTCGTCGCCGATCTGTCGGATGAGGTCTTCCTTGTCGCCGAGGGCCGCCATCTGTCCCTGGTCGATGACGCCGATGCGGTGGCAGAGTTGCTCGGCCTCCTCCAGGTAATGGGTGGTGTAGAGGACGGTGAGGCCCTTGTCGTTGAGGTGGCGGATGAGGTCCAGGATCTTGGAGCGGGCCTGGGCGTCGATGCCCACCGTGGGCTCGTCCAGGAAGAGCACGTCGGGACCGTGCATGAGGCCGGCCGCCAGATTCAGCCGGCGTTTCATCCCGCCCGAGAACGAACCCACGCGCTGGCGCGCATGCTCGGTGAGTTCCACGGCCTCGAGCATCTCCTCGGCCCTTAGCTTCAGCGCCTGCCCGGACAGCCCGTAGAGTTGCCCCCAGAAGTGCAGGTTGTCCCTGGCGCTGAGGTCCTCGTAAAGGGCGATCTCCTGGGGCACCACACCGATGCGCCGGCGCACCTCGCCGGCGTCGCGGGCCACGTCGAATCCCGCCACCTGCACCTGGCCTCCATTGGCCGGCAGCAGGGTGCTGAGCACGGAGATGGTGGTGGTCTTTCCGGCGCCGTTGGGCCCCAGCAGCCCGAAGAGCTCGCCGCGTTCCACCTCGAAGCTGAGATGGTCGACGGCGGTGAACGAACCGTACTTCTTGACCAGATCGTGGACCTTGATCACGAGAGCTCCTCCGGGGGGCGGGTTTTCCAGCGGCGGTGGACCCAGAAATAGTGGTCTGGATGCGTACGCACCATGGCCTCGAGACGTTGCGTGTGTTCGCGGGTAATTTCCTGCACGGCGGTGTCTTCGTCCCAGCTCGGATCCAGCTCGATGGGCGGCTGCACCACGGCCCGGTGGCGGCCATCCGGCAACCGCACCAGGAAGCCGGTGAGCACCGGGGTCTTGAGACGCCAGGCCAGTTGCGCCGTACCCTTGAACACGCTGGCCTCCCGCCCCATGAAGGGCAGGAAAAGGCCGCCGGAGCCACCGTCCTGGTCGCCCAGCAATCCCACCACGCCACCGTCGCGCACGGTGCGCACCATCTCCTTGACCGACGGACCCGAGCGGATGACGCCCACACCGGCCCGGGCCCGCAATTCGTTCTGCAGCCGGTCGACCCGCTCGTTGGACTGGGACTTCACCAGGAACTTCACCGGCTTGCCGAAGGTCGCCGCCCAGGCGCCGAACAGCTCCCAGTTGCCGAAATGGGCCGACACCAGCAAGGCGCCGCGGTCACGACCGAGGACCGACTGGAGGTGCTCCAGGCCCTGCACCTCCACCAGTTCCCGGATACGCTCGGGGCCCAGTCGCCAGTAGCCACAGAACTCCAGCAGAGTGGTGCCCAGCTGGGCAAAGAAGTCGCGGCCCAGTTCGTCCAGCTCGCGCGGCGTTCGCTCGTGGCCGAAGGCGTGGTGCAGGTTTTCCAGCACCACCCGGCGCCGAAACGGTACCCACCGCCAGCAGATCAGGCCCAGCCGGCGGCCCAGTCTCTGCAGCATGCGGAACGACAGCGGTCGGGCCAGCGCATAGATCGACGACAGGAGCACCCAATCGCGCCACTGGCAGATGGATTTGCGAAGGCTGGCCAAGCGGAACTCCCGGACGACGGGGCCATGGGTCAGGAAAGCCAGATTCTAGGAGCCAGCCGGCCCCCGGGCAAGCGACGGATGAGTTCGGCGAGTTCCAGCGCCAGCAATCCCTCGTGCCACACGGCGTCGGTTCCCGGCCAACGGGCCCGCAGTTCGGCCAGGGGCATGCCCTCGAGATCGAGGCGATCGAGAATCCAGGCCGCCGCCGAGCCGGGCAACGGTCGGGGCACCGCCTCCGCCGTGGATCGGCCCGGCGGTTCCAATGCACCATCGATGTCCTGGGCCGTCTCGCAGAGGAGCGCACCCTCGCGCAGCAGGCGGTGACAACCCGCGCTGCCGGGATGGTCCACCGGTCCGGGCACCGCCCACACCGTGCGGCCCAGCTCTCCGGCCAGACGGGCGGTGACCAGGGCGCCGCTCCTCACCGGGGCCTCCACCACGATCACACCCTCGGCATGGGCGGCGATGAGCCGATTGCGTCGAGGGAAGAGCCAGCGGCCGCCTGGACCTCCGGCCGGCGGGGTCTCGGTGACGCTGCAGCCGCGCTCCTCCAGCCGTCGGCGTAAGCACCCGTGGGCCGCAGGGTAGGTGCGCTGGGGCGCGGTGGCCATGACGGCCACGGTCGTTCCCCGGGCATCGAGTGCGCCACCATGGGCCGCCGCGTCGATGCCCAGAGCCAGGCCACTGACGATGACCCAGCCGCGGGCCGCCAGATCGCGGGCCAACCTCCGGGCCACAGCCAGGCCACGCGGCGAAGCGCGGCGGGTGCCCACCACGGCCAGAGCACGGCGTGCCAGCACCTCGGCCTGACCGGTGACATGGATGACGTCGGGACGATCCTGGCTCAGATCGTTCCACCCGGCCGGCCAGTGGGCATGGCCGGGTTGGATGGTCAACGGGGGTTGACGGTGCATGAAGACCGTCGTTTCCGGGAGGAGATGACGGAGGGTCAGGGAGCGTCCGGTTGATCGTTTTCCTGGGACGGGTCGAACTCGGGACGATCGTGGGGTCGGCAGATCACCGGGGGTTCCTGCTCCCCAAGAGCCTCGTGGGCTGCCTGCTCACGCAGACTCCGCAACAGATGCCGCAGCTTGTCGAGGTTGTCGCCACGCACCGCCGAGATGCCCAGCACCTGCTCGCCACCGTGGGCCTCGCACCATTGCTCGGCGGCCGCCAACGCGGCGTCACGCTGTTCATCCATCACGGTGTCGAGCTTGGTGATGAGCACGGCGAAGGGCAGATCGGACAGGCGATGTCCGTACTGGGAGAGTTCGCCACGGAGCATGTCCAGCTCGGCCACGGGATCCTCGAGACCACTGTCGGCCATGAGCAGCAGAGCGCCGGTGCGCTCGATGTGGCGCAGGAACTCGTGACCCAGCCCCTTGCCGTCGCTGGCGCCCTCGATGAGGCCGGGAATGTCGGCCAGGGTGCAGCTGGAATAGCCGCCCAGATCGACGATACCCAGGTTGGGTGACAGCGTGGTGAAGGGATAGTCGGCCACCTTGGGCCGCGCCGCCGTGATCACCGACAGCAAGGTGCTCTTGCCGGCGTTGGGCGCTCCCACCAGTCCGATGTCGGCGATGAGGCGCAGCTCCAGACGCACCTCCAAGGCATCGCCCACCAGGCCCGGTTTGCTCTTGGTGGGTGTCTGATTGCGGGCCGTCCGGAACTCCCAGTTGCCCTTGCCACCCTTGCCGCCGCTGGCCAGACAGAGGCGCTGGCCGGGTTCGGTGAGGTCTCCCAGGGGACGTTCATCTGGCATGACGATGACGCTGGTGCCGCAGGGGACGGGGATCACCAGATCCTTGCCGTCGGCCCCGGTCTTGCGACGGCTACCGCCGGGCTCGCCGTTGTCCGCACGGTATTCGCGACTGTAGCGGAAGTCGAGGAGGGTGCCCATTTCCGGGTCGGCCACCAGCCAGACGCTGCCGCCTCGACCGCCGTTGCCCCCATCGGGGCCTCCACGCGGTACGAACTTCTCGCGGCGCGTGGACACGCAGCCGTTGCCGCCCTTGCCGGCCGCAATCTTGATGGTGGCAATGTCGAGGAACACCTGTGACTACCCCGCAAACTCCTGGAGACCCTGGCGCAGGCGCGTGATCGCCTCCCGCAATTCATCTTCGCTGCTGGCGAAACTCAACCGCAGACACCCCGGCGCCCCGAAAGGCTTGCCCGGAATGGTGGCCAGCTTCTGCTTCTCCAGCAAGTGGGTGGCCAGACTCCAGCAGCCGCCTTCCCGAGATCGAGGGCCGCACAGTTCGCGGCAGTCGAGCATGAGGTAGAAGGCGCCGTCCGGAAGATCGGCCTTCACGCCGGGAATGTCCTGCAGACCCGACACAAGCAAGTCACGACGGCGCTGAAACGCTTGCCGCATTTCCTCCACCTGCGCGCGGCAGTCGAAGGCCGCCAGGGCCGCCTTCTGCACGATGGTGCAGATATTCGACGTGCTGTGGCTCTGCAGCCGGGTCATGGCGTCGATGGTGTCCTTGGGTGCCAGGCCGAAACCAACCCGCCAGCCGGTCATGGCGTAGCTCTTGGAGAGGCCCGTGATGCGCATGATGCGGTGCCGCAGATCCGGCGCCACCTGCACCAGGGAGATATGGCCCTCGTCGGTGTAGATGAGGTCCTCGTAGATCTCGTCGGTGAGGATGAACAGTTCGTGACGACGGCAGAATTCCGCGATGTCCTCCAGCTCGGCGCGGTTGTAGACGGCGCCGGTGGGGTTGGACGGACTGTTCAGGATGAGGGCCCGGCACTGGCCGGCGCCGTCGCGCTCGAGATCCTCGGCGGTGACCTTCCAGCCGTTGGTGGGCTTGATCTCCACGGTCTCGCCACGGAGCGCCGCCACCTGGGCCGGATACGTCACCCAGTAGGGCAACGGCACGGCCACCTTGTCACCCTCGTTGAGGAGGACGGACAGGGTGTTGTAGAGCACCTGCTTGGCGCCGTTGGAGACGATGACCTCGCCGGCACTGTAGTCCTGGCCAGTGGTGCGGGTGTAGTACTCGGCCACCAGAGAGCGCAGTTCGGGAATGCCGGCACTGGCGGTGTAGCCGATGCGGCCGTCGTCCAGGGCTCGGCGCGCGGCCACGAGCACCGGCTCGGGCGTGGAGAAATCGGGCTCGCCGGCCGTGAGGTTGATCACGGGCTCGCCGGCCTTGATCAATTCCTTGGCCTGGCTGCTGAGCTTGAGCGTCGGGGAATCCCCCAGGACCTCCGCCAACCATCCCAGTCGCAGTGACATTGCTGCCCGCTCCCTCGCTCTAGGGTCCATCTGTCAGTTTTCTTGTGGCGTCAAAGAAACAGCCCACAACGGGTGCGGGCAAGGAAATCCCACCTACCGCGCCGGGCTTTCTCCCAGGGCCAACACCACGGCCGGGGGCACCAGCGCCGTCAGGTCGCCCCCATGCCTGGCCACATCCCGCACCAGGCTGCTGGAAATGGCCGCCAGTTCCGGACGAGCCGGCAACCAGACAGTCTCGAATTCCGGCAGCAGCGTGCGGTTGACGCCGTGCAAGCTCCACTCATGTTCGTAGTCCAGGGCGCTGCGGACCCCGCGCACCACGGCCGCCGCCCCCCGCCGGCGAACCTCGTCCACCAGCAAGCCGTCGAAAGTTTCCACCGTACAATTCAGGTCCTCCAGGCTGGCCCGTATGACCTCGGCCCGGCGGGGCGCCGGCCAGAGACCGGCCTTGCCGTGGGCCGCCACCAGCACCGTGACCTGGTCGAAGAGGTCACAGGCCCGGCGCAGGATATCCAGATGGCCCAGGGTGACGGGGTCGAAGGAGCCAGGATAGAGTGCGAGACGATCAGGCATCGGCATGCTCCGGTTGGTCCGGCTCGCAGGGCCGGATGATGGTGAAGGCGGACGATCCGTAGCTTCGGCGATCCAGCCGCCAACGCTCGGGCACGGGCACCGCGAGGGCCTCCTGCGAGGGATGCTCCAGTACCAGTACGGCCGGGGCCGCCCCCGCGGCCAGCACCGACAGCAGGGCGTCGGGCACCGGTCCACCGTAGGGGGGATCGGCCAGGACGATGAGGTCACCCACCGCGCCAGCGGTCAGTCGCTTTTCCAGCCAGCGGGCGGCGTCCCCCCGGTGCACGGCGAAGGCGGTCGGTTCGGCACCCAGGCGCTCGAGATTCAGACGTACGGTCTGCAAGGAACGGGGCGCCACATCGATGAAATCCACGTGACGAGCACCGCGACTGAGAGCCTCCAGACCCAGAGCGCCGGTACCGCAACAACAGTCGACCACCTCGGCATCCTGGATCTCGTGGCGCAAGATGTTGAAGAGGGCCTCGCGGGCTCGGTCGGTGGTGGGCCGCACGTCCAGACCCTTGACCGCCTCGAGTCGTCGACCACGCCACTGGCCTCCGGTGATCCTCATGACAAGGCGTCTCGGTGACTGGAAGCGGCGCGGTAGCGATGATATTGTGGGGTCATGGGCGGATCATAGACAAAGAACAGGGCCCGAGCAAGCACCCTGGTTGTGCCTCTAAGAATGTGCCCGGCCCCTGGATTGCAGATTCAGGGGCATGCACACACTCCATCCAGAACACCCACGTTGGGCCCCACCCCATTGCACCAACGAGAACTGTAAGTCCCACAGTGATTTGCAGTCCGAGTGGCGCTACAAGCGTAACGGCCACTACACCCGCATCTCCGACAACCGACGTTTCCAGCGGTTTACCTGCAAAGACTGCGGTGTCTCCTTCAGTTCACGATCGTTCTGCCCCGACTACTGGCTCAAGCGCCGCGACATTCTCCCCCAGCTCATGACTCTCTCTGCCGGCGGTATGGCCAATCGCCAGATGGCCGATCATCTCGAGGTCTCGCCGTCGACGGCCGACCGCCAGATGCAGCGCCTCGGCCGCCATTGCCTGCTCTTCCATGCCGAGATGATGGAACGCGTCAAACCGCCCAAGGTCATTGTTATCGACGGGTTGGAGAGCTTCGAGCTGAGCCAGTACTACCCGTTTCACTTCCACGCCGCAGTGGCCAAGGAGTCA
>Ga0070729_10006978_pt1 | contig 10983 bp, 7 predicted proteins | sample tdDd472_FD_66725 | JGI IMG/M metagenome (GOLD analysis project Ga0070729, IMG submission 66725) | Marine sediment microbial communities from the Atlantic coast under amendment with organic carbon and nitrate - tdDd47.2 | ecosystem: Environmental > Aquatic > Marine > Coastal > Sediment | place...
AGGCAGGTAAGGCAAAAACGAATAACAGAGAAGTGCCGGGTAAGCTGTGGTGCTTGTGTGACTATTGGTGGGGTGTTAGTTTTTCTGCGGAGCAAAGCGGAGCGGTTCAGTTCTTCCTGAATCTCTCAAGTTCCAAACAGAAAATTGGTGCCCAAATATCTAAAAATTAGAAACTTTAGAACAATAGTAGGCATATCAAGTTGAGGTAGGCGCATGCCATTTGAAGAGAGGTACAGATAAAATATGATTGACTAGCTTGGATAGTAGAGTAGCGATTCTCAAAAACAGGTTGACTAGTTGCGGCAACCCTTTCAGGAACACTATAATCTTGGCATATTGCCAACGAACTAATGGTTGGCAATATGTAACTCTATTCCCGTTGTTGATCTTTAGCTTTGTCAATCAGAATCATGATCTGCTTTGATCCATTGCAAGAAACTATAGGTGTTATGAGCTAATTATCGTGGCTGTAAGCATACGCCCAGATAAAATTCTTCCAGAAAAGCTCCCCCATGCAATGGTGGTCCATCAGTAACTTTTTACTACTCCTTAGTGAAGTTTTTTCAACTAAGACTCAGAAACCTTACTCACCTCACGCAATGCAGAAATTCTGGCGTGCAGGGCGATTACCGCTGTATCTACTTTGAGAATTCTCTCACCTATAGTACAGCTATGAAAGCCCTGCTTCTGAAATTTTTTAACCTCATAATCAACCCATCCCCCTTCTGGCCCTACAGCCAAGGCTATCCTATTGTTCTTGCAGCCAATAACATTTCCCAACTGCTGTTCCCCGGTGGGATGGGCAAGAAGAAGATGGTGATAATTTTGCGCAAGAGATGGAAAAATATCTTCCATAAACGTTTTAAACTTAGGATGAATATGCACACTCGGCAAACGGGTATCAACAGCCTGCTCCAAACCGTGAAGAAGGTGGGTATAGTACTCTTCCGGTTTAAGGATCCCTGCCTCCCAAAAACTTTTCTCGACACGATTTGCATTGATAAGATGAATTGATCCCACCCCAAGCGCGGTAACCTGACTCAGGATACGCTTTAACATAATTGGCCTTGGCAGTGCTAAAATAAGATCTAGAGGAGGGATCGAATGGGGCTGACGACTCAAGTTGAGCTCCATTTCAACAGAGAAAGGGTATTTAGATTTTATTGCCAAAATGGTGCCTGTGCCCATATCACCGTTAATCAGGCCAACACGTACTTGATCTCCAACTTCAGCCCGCAAAACTTTGACTATATGTTTTGCACGATTATCTGAAAGGGTCAATCGTTGAGAGTTAACTTCCTCAGCATTTGCCAGAATAATATTCATTTCTTAATCCAACCTAAGCTCATAAAATATTTTCTTTTTTTCGTAATCACCAATTGAATTCCTTGGATTTACTGGAGGAAGTCCTTTAAACTAAGATAATCAAGTATCGAAAGGATAATCGGATAATAGGATAATACAAATATGTTCGTACTCTATAATATTCTGCAGCTGGTCTTTTTACCTGTTTTTTTACCATTCATCATCATCTTTGTTCTTTGCAGCTCAAAATATCGGAATCGCATTCCCGCTCGTCTGGGAATTGGATTGCGGCATGAAATCGCCAAAAACACGATAGCTAAAAGCAATTCATTGAGGCAAACGATATGGCTCCACGCGCTTTCAGTGGGCGAAGTAACTTCGGCCGTTCCATTGATTGCAGGTCTACGTAAAACATATCCAGAAAGTAGAATTATTGTCTCAGTTACCACCCGAACCGGTAAACGAGTGGCAGACAATCTGCTAAAGTCATTAGCTGATCATATAATCGATGGTCCACTCGATCTATTACCCGTGGTCTCCCTCTTTGTGAAATATATCCAGCCAAACCTTTTTATCCTCATTGAAACTGACCTCTGGCCTAACACCATTCTCTATCTGAAACACAAAAACATACCGACTATTTTGGTGAACGGACGAGTCTCGCAAAAGGCCATGGATGGTTATAAGAGACTGCGCTTCTTCTTCAATCCTATGTTTCAAAGTTTTTCCTATCTCTGCATGCAGACCAAACGAGACCGAGATAATATGGAAAACATTGGTCTTCCAACAGAAAAACTTCAGACACTTGGAAATTTGAAGTTTGACACTGCGCCAGGAAAAGTAAATAATTTACTCAAATCACCTGCTGATATGTTGCCAAAAGATCGCATTATCTTTATCTGCGGCTCGACCCACTCAGGTGAAGAAAAAATCCTCATCGATTGTTACAGGCAGTTAAAAACGAAACATCCCGAACTTTTTCTGGTGATCGCTCCCAGAGACACCACCCGATCGACAGAACTCCAAACACTGGCAGCAGAGCATGACCTGACCAGTTCATTGCGATCAGCGAACAGTTCAACCCCTGGGGATATATTCATACTCGACACTATCGGGGAATTGATTCATTTTTACGCACTTTCAAATATTGGTTTTGTAGGCGGAAGTCTTGTTGATAAAAATGGCCATAATCCCATAGAACCTGCCATCATGGGGCTTCCAGTAATTTTTGGCCCCAACATGCAGGATTTTAGTGAAATAGCCGAAGCACTCATTAAAGTTGGCGGGGCCACGGAGGTATCCACTCAACAAGAGCTGGTGGACCTTCTGCACAGATTACTTACTACGCAGGAGTTAAGAAGCCGACAAGGCCAGGCGGCACAACAGTGTATAGAGGGACAACGTGGTGTTATAAAAAAACACCTTGAGCTTATCAGTCAACTTTTGTGAGACATCCAGCATCTTATATTTCTGACCACCTTTTGATTGCAGTTGCACTGCCCTTTATTGGTGGCATCGCACTCTCCCCTCTTATTAATCTTCCTGAGGCAGGAAAAATACTTTTCCCTTCTGTTATCAGCTTTTCTCTGCTCCTTCTTTTTATCCTCTATCTATTTAAGCTTAAGAAAACACTCTTCTTCCTACTCATTCCAATAATCTTTGGGCTCGGCTGTTACCATGGATATGTGCACCTCCAGGTACCAACAGATAAAAATCATATATTCAACAAAATTACCTCCAAGACAGATTTGGTCCTGATCGGGACCATGTCTTCCATGGCAGGCTTTGACGGCAGAACCAGTCAGGCTATAATTGATACCAAGAACATTCGATTAGAGGAAAGCCCAACCCTGCTCCCCACAAAAGGAAAAATACTTCTACGTTTGCAGGGCCCCTGGCCTGAAAATTTTTCTCCAGGAGATACGCTTGCCATTCGAGCATACCTTAAACGCCCGGAAGGCTACAAAACACCCGGTGCTTTTAATTATGCACAGTACCTGGCAAGAAAAGACATATGGATAACGGGTTTTGTCAACACGCCGCTTTTTCTGCATAAAATAGAGGAGAATCACTCCATTTTCCATACCCTCCGCTACTTACCGGAAAGGCTCAGAACCCAGATAGGCGCTCAGATTGACAGTGCAGTGCCCGAGGATAAAAGTGGTATTTATAGAGCTATATTAATAGGAGATCGAAGCCTTGTTGATGAAGACACTCTCGAGATATTCAAAGGGAGCGGCACCATGCACATCCTCGCTATTTCCGGTGTACACATGGCCGTTATCGGCACCCTGCTATATGCTTGCATTTTATGGTTTTTAGGTCGATCAGAAAAACTTCTGTTGCATTTTACTCTACAAAAATGGGCGGCATTTTTTAGCCTGCCAATACTTATCGGCTATGGACTATTGGCCGGGTTGAATACCCCGGTTTTCCGTGCAGTAATCATGAGTTCCGTTGTCATCATTTCCATTTGTACAAATCGACGAAAATCTCCGGGTGCTCTTCTTGCTTTTGCTGCACTACTGATCCTTACCATCGATCCTTTACAATTATTTACCGTCTCTTTCCAATTATCTTTTGCAGCAGTTCTCGGCATTCTTTTTTTACTGCCTGTTCTAAAAAAATTACTCCAGACATCTAATATAGAAACGGCTCCTCGATCATTTAATCAAAAATTTTTCTGCTGGATACTAGCAGGTCTGTTAGTATCTCTGGTCGCCAATCTTGTAACAGCCCCCATTGCACTCTACTCTTTCAACCGGTTTTCCACAGTCGGTCCACTTGCTAACCTTATTATAGAGCCCCTAATCTGCCTTTGGAGTCTCTCTGCAGGTTTCCTTTCTATTCCTTTTATTTTCATAAAACCAGAAGTTGGCTCTCTTCTTCTGCAAATCGGAGCGATGGGTTTAGACTTAGCAATTCGTATTGCGGCTTATTTATCTTCTTTTTCTTTCTCGACGATCTGGTTACCTACCCCATCTCTATGGGTCATTTTTATCTATTTTTTCAACCTTCTATTTTTTGCCAGCACAGGATGGAAAAAAAAATGGACATCTTTACTGTCCTTAACCATACTAGCTGGCTGTATCGTGCTCTTTTTCCAGCCACTTGCGCAATACCAGCCAGGAGAAGTGGATTCCTTTCAAATCTCTTATCTTGATGTTGGCCAAGGTACTGCCACACTTTTAGAGTACCCTTCAGGTTATCGTATACTTATTGATGGTGGAGGTTCCTCATTTGCCACAACTAACGTCGGGGAACGGCTCATTGCACCATTTTTATGGAAAAAGGGAATACGAAACATTGATGCCGTCGCCATTACCCACCCTGACGCAGACCATTACAACGGTCTTGGCTTTATTATCAAACATTTTTCTCCGAAACTTTTATGGGTCAGAGATAAAGAAGGCCATGATGACAATTTCAAACGACTAATTAAACTGGCCGAGAAACAAGGTGTTTCTGTGTCTATTCCAGAAGAACATGGTCTTTGGAGAAACAGTGTTGAATCTTTGGAATGTATTGCGAACACATCAGATTGGAGGGATGGAGCCAGTAATAACGAATCCCGCATCAGAGGGAATAGCGGGCTTGTCCTCAAAGCTTGTACCGATCAATTCTGTGCTCTCTTTCCCGGTGACATAGGAAGAGACATAGAACGATCTTTAGTAATGCAGAGTTTTGATTTAAATGCGGAGTTCCTGCTTGCTCCGCATCATGGTTCCATCACTTCAAATTCGGTCGAATTCCTAACAGCTGTTGCCCCAAAGTACCTCATGGTTTCCGCGGGCCGATCTTCAAAAGGATACTTCCCCCACAAGGATTTAAGAAAAGAATGTGACAACCAAAAAATAGATCTATTAACAACTTCTGATCAGGGGACTTTGAGAATCATCACAGAACAGGGTGGCTACAAAATATATGGTTATAAGCGAAAAGACGAAAATCCCCTCTTTTCCTACCACCCTGTATTGCTTAGAAAAACAATCATTAAACCTCGGTGAAATCCGATGGTGCTTTCTTCAAAAATGGGAGAAATCTTGCTTTATCCACTGCATTAGAATAAGCATCATCGGCACTGATCATCCTCTTTTCTAGGTGAATCATGATAGCATCATCAAGTGTCTGCATCCCATACTTTTTTCCTGTCTGCATGGCGGAGAGAATTTGAAAAGTTTTCCCGTCTCTAATGAGATTACGCACCGCTGGAGTTGCTATGAGTATCTCAAGAGCGGCACATCTTCCTTTTACATCTATCCGCTTAAACAAAGTCTGAGAGACAACCGCCTTCAAAGCATCTGCAAGTGTTGATCTTACTTGTCCCTGCTGATTGGCAGGAAATATTTCAATTATACGATCAACCGTTTTCATCGCATTTATAGTGTGTAAGGTCCCGAACACTAAATGCCCGGTCATTGCTGCCTCCATGGCCAGGGCAATTGTTTCCAGATCACGCATCTCACCTACCATAATTATGTCAGGATCTTCACGTAGAGCTCCACGAAGGGCAGCAGAAAAGCTGTCTGTATGTGTTCCAACTTCCCTGTGATTAACAATACACTTTTGGCTTTTATGCACAAATTCAATTGGATCTTCAATAGTTAGGATATGATCCTTCCGCACCTTGTTGCACTCATCGACCACTGCAGCAAGGGTGGTCGATTTCCCGGAACCGGTTGGACCGGTAACCAGTACCAACCCTTTTGGGAGATGAGCCAGGCGGGAGATGACCGACGGTAAACCAAGTTGCTCAACTGTCATGATTTCACTGGGAATTTCACGAAAAACGGAGCCTATGCCGTATTTTTGCTGAAAAAAGTTGCAGCGATATCGAGCAAGGCCTGGTATCTCATAACCAAAGTCGATATCTCCAGTTTCTTCAAAAACTTTGATCTTCTCTTCAGGACAAATCTCATAGAGCATGGCTCGAAGTTCGTCATTTCCCAATTTCTTAAACTTCACCCGCTCCATATCACCACGGATACGAAGCAACGGCTGCTGCCCCGACACCATGTGCAAATCGGAGGCCCCCTCATCGTTCATTAATTTGAAAAAGCCATCTATTTGAGCCATATATTACCCCAATCTCCAATTAAACAAGTGCAACAGACATGTTGTAGCTCAGTTACACCTTTATAGTTTCTTTTAAGTAATTAACTACCTCGTCGGCATCATCGAGCACCCTGAAGAGCGATATATCTTCTGGGCTGATGTTTCCAGCTCCCAATAGTTTATCTTTTATCCAGTCAACAAGTCCAGCCCAAAAATCACTCCCGACCAAAACTATCGGAAATGGTTTAATCCTTTCGGTCTGGATAAGCGTCAAGGCCTCAAAGAGTTCATCAAGAGAACCAAAGCCACCAGGCATACAGACAAACCCCGCTGAGTACTTCATGAACATAACCTTTCTTACAAAAAAGTATTTGAAATTCAAAGGAAAATTCGAGTAAGGGTTAGGGTCTTGCTCGTGGGGGAGATCAATATTTAATCCCACTGATACCCCGTCAGCTTCAGCTGCTCCTTTGTTGGCCGCTTCCATAATACCAGGGCCACCACCAGTAATTACGCTATAACCAGACACGGCAAGACCGGCTGCAATTTTTTCAGCAAGAAGATAATATTCATGTTCCACCGGAGTTCGAGCCGATCCATAGATTGTCACCGCTGGTATTTCTATTGCCGACATTGCATCAAAACCATCAACAAACTCAGACATTATCCTGAACATTCGCCAGGAATCACCAACAACGGTATTATCGAGAACATATTTGGGCTCTTTTATAATTCTCCCATTTGTAATATTGCTCATATAGCTCCAATTTATCGCATTATTTTTCAGAAAGTTTCTTCAATCCCTGTTCGGCTCTGCCCTTCACATAGCTCGGGCAGTTCTCTTGCTCCAGTGCTTTGACATACCAATCTCTGGCCCTACGGTACTGTCCTTCATGCGCGTAGCTTTCAGCAAGATGAAGACGTGCCTCATTTTTACAATCTTTATTTTTTAGGCAACGGGAGAGATATTTCCTTGCTTCAGGTGAAGATCCGCATCGCAATAATACTTCAGCAAGATGCAACATATACCTGAGGTTGGCGGGTTCCAGTTCAACACTCTTTCGACACAGCGACAGTGCTATTTCATCCCCTTCCTGCTCTTCAAAATAAATCCTCCCAAGCAAGTTCATAGCCCTGTCATCGAACTCATTAAATCGCAGAGCTCGCTGCAATGCTTCCATTGCTTTTCGATTTTGTTTCAGCCCATGGTAGGCTTGCCCAAGAAAATAATAAACTCGCCCCGCATTTTGGGCATTTTTGTTTTCTTCCTGCCAGGGCACAAGGTAAGAAAGAGCAGCCTCGTATTTACCTATTTCACAAGAGAGTATACCGAGTTGCATCCTTAGATCATTAACAAATTCAGCCTTGCCATCTTCATGCCTGGAATGATGCAAGGCTTTTTCAAGGTAGTACAAAGCTTCAGATTTGCGATTTCGAGCCTGTTCCCCCAATCCAAGATTATATAACGCCAGTAAATTGTCAGCTTCCAGTGCCAATCCATTTTCAAAACTCTGCATAGCATGTGATAACTTATCCATCATAGCCAGGGCAACACCAAGACTATTATGTAAATTGACATCCTGACTGTCACATTTTAATCCCCTTCTGTACTCCTTTACAGCTTTTGTCAGGTCACCGTCGCCAAAATAGATATCACCGCTTATATTTATACTCACCGCATCAAATAGGGCCGCGCTTGAGTTGCCATAAAATGCAGCATGCAGGAGAGCCTTCCGACAATTAAATACCATCTCCGTTTTTTTAAAATCACAAAATGGATAACTGCTCACGCCTGCAGATATTTGAATGCTTTTATGAGATTTTTCAGTCCTGACAAGTACCTGCTTAGCCCATTCTAGTGCTTGCTCCGCCTGAAATCCGTCCAAGTATACAAAAACATCATCACCACTCGTTAGAGCCACTCCTTCATAAATATTTTGAGGTACCACATTGCTCGCACTCGTGGCAGCATTATCACTACGAAAATGAACCAGGCAAAATACTTCAGATTTGGCCCAGAGCCTGCTCATCCTGCGCACAAGCTTTCTCTCAGGAGGTGCTAATGGATGCTCTTCCGGGTGGGCAAGCTGACTAAAATCACAGAAACTGAACGGACCGCGTTTTACTGCGCGACAAAGAGCAGTCCAGGCCTCATCCAACAGCTGCCTATAATGGTAGCTATCTTTTTCATTTTCATTATGATCTCTGGAAAAGCTTGAGCCAATATGAACTCGGTGACAACCTTCTCTTTTGAGATATGTAACAAGAGCACTCTCAATATCAGGCCGTTTACCCTCATAGTTTTCATGTAATACAATGGCAAAGGTGGATTGCCCAAGATAGTGCAATCCTGAGTCAATCTGCATAAAATTACGAAGTAAATTTATGCATTTATGTGAATACTTGAGGGAATACTGAAAAGATGTTCTTTTCGGAGTCAATTCTATGAGTATAAGATGCAGACCTTCTATTGAACCATACGTTTCGAGCAATAAATAGAGATTGGAAATATTAAGTAAACCAGTCGGGCTATCGACACGAGCCTGCTTCAAAAGAAGAAATTCCTCTGCAACCGTACCTACTGTTTCTACCAACCAATCCTCACTCACTTTTTCCAAGAAAAGAGGATCAGCTCCGGAGATAATTGCGATAATTCTCTTTCCATCCCCCAGATCAAAGGCAATCATCAAATAGCTAGTATGAATACCGTAAGTTATATCACCATTTTTCGCCTGGTTGAAAAGGGATAACAGCTCATCAAGACAGCTATTTTCCTTAAACCTTATTTTTACGTGCTCGGCCGTAAGAGCAAAGAATGTTCTCTTGGCAGAAGGAAAATATTTCTGCAACATTACAGAGTAGCTCGTGGAGAATCTCGAGAAATCTTCAACCGCGAGTATACTGTTACCAGATAAAGTGGGAAATGATTCAATCACTGCCTTCACCCTCGCCCGTACTATAGGTATCAAAAAAATCAGATAATAAAGAGACAAGAACTGATATTTCTCGATCCTGTATCGTTCGAACGTCAAGAATAAAACAACCATTGTCAATCCTTCCAATGATTGGAATTGGCAATTTCCTCAGTATATTTTCCAAACTGCTAAGTTTCATCTTTAGCGGCTCAAGATTAATGGCCCAACTATCAATACTGAACTCGGGAAGAGCTCCCCCCCCGACTCGGGAAACAGTTGGAACAATCTGAATATGAAATTGATTAGTTATCTTTTTTTTCAGGCGGCGTTGAATCTTTTGGGCCCGGCTTTTTAATCTCTCTGGTGAAATAGTCAGCATCGACAAGGTGGGGATGTTAGTGAGTGCCTGTCTCAGATCAAAATATTCTCGCAGAACGCTTTCAAGTGATGCAAGGGTGAATTTATCAATACGAAGAGCACGGTTTAAAGGATTACTTTTGATTTCTGCAATGACACCTTTTTTCCCAACAATTATTCCAGCTTGAGGGCCACCAAGTAGCTTATCACCACTAAATGTAACCACATCAACCCCGGCCTTAACTATTTCTTGAACAGTCGGTTCTTTTGGAAAACCAAACTGGGATAAATCAATAAAACTCCCGCTACCAAGATCTTCCATGGTAACCAGATTATTTTCATGGGCCAGTGAAACCATTTCTTCCGCGGCCACATCAGATGTAAAACCAATGATACGAAAGTTCGAGGTATGCACCCTTAGCAATAATCCGGTGTCTTCTGTAATCGCCCTTTCGTAATCGTATAAATGTGTTCTATTTGTGGCCCCAACTTCCTTGAGCGTTGCACCACTTTTAGTCATGATGTCAGGTATCCGAAAAGAACCTCCTATCTCAACAAGTTGACCACGAGATACAATAACTTCTTTATTATAAGCAAGAGTATTAAGAGCTAAAAAAACAGCAGCTGCATTGTTGTTAACCACAATTGCCGCTTCAGCCCCGGTCAGCTCACATATAATGTCCTCCACCAAACTATAACGGCTGCCACGCTTACCATTTTCCAAATTAAATTCAAGATTAGAATAGTACCCGCCGGCCTGTACAAGATTGTCAGTGGTTTTTTGTGACAATATGGAACGACCGAGATTTGTATGGATAACAACACCTGTTCCATTGATCACCCTTCTAAAATTAGGCGTGAGTTTTTTTAATATCGCATGATGAAACATTGCCAGCCACTCATCAAGACTAATTTCACAACACGCTTTATCACCACTAAGTATTTTTTCCCTTTCACGCTCAATAGTGCTCTGAACCACGGCCTTCAAAACCATAGAAGGGGCAATCACATCAGGATTACTATTTAGCAGTCCTATACATTCATCTACTTTTGGTAGAGCCTTAAGCAACTTCGTTTTATTTTCCATTATTTTTTCAAAAAGAGACAAGGAGGAAGATATAAGTAACCTGGCAGTAAATCATTTTAACGACGATTCCAAATTACGATGTAAATTAACTCACAATATTAACTATCACGCTCACATAATAGCTCATAATAAGATAAGGCCATACTATTTTTTGTAGATTGCTTTTTTTCCTTGACGACCAGTATGCAATCAAGTAGTTTGCCGCGGTCTTTGAGGAACACGAAATGAGTCTTTGGCCTGAACGGTCGTCACTTCATTTTTGTT